>SXGQ01565095.1_pt1 | contig 63111 bp, 48 predicted proteins | sample 3178371 | NCBI WGS metagenome assembly SXGQ01 (sample SAMN11356859, study PRJNA531348) | freshwater metagenome | isolation source: freshwater sample F1-20 | place: China: Fuxian Lake, Yuxi | collected 2017-12-25
CATCGGTACTTATGAAGAACTCTTCGAAACATTCACGTGGCAGCAGCTCGCATTTCACGACAAGCCCGTCGGCCTGTTGAATGTCGCCGGATTCTACGACCACCTCCTCGCCTTTTTAAGACACGCGACAACTGCGGAGTTCCTTCGTCCCGAACATTGCGAATCGCTGCTCGTCGATACCGACGGCGACATGCTGCTCGATCGCATGGCCGGATGGCAACCGCCGCGCCTGGGCAAATGGTGGAACCGTCCGAATCCCGAACAACGCTAATTTATGGAAACCCCAAAGCCGCTACGCTGGAAACCGGCGCTCATCATCATCGCACTCGCTGCCATCGCATACGCGTTCATTCTGCTCAAAGGTGAGTGGAAATATGAACAGGTGCGAAGCATGGCGCTCATCATCACGGGGCTTGTCACGTATCTGCTTCTCCTCATTTGGTGGCTGGCTTTCTCCCGCGCGACCGGCCGTGCGCGCCTCACGGGAATCGCCGTTTTCATCCTCCCGCTTCTACTCTTCCGGCTCAAGGGTCTCACAGGCGATTTCATTCCCATCTTCGAGTTCCGCTTCGCAAAACGCGCCGCCGCAATCGGCCCCGCCGGGAAAACGGATTCGACTGCAAAGCGGACGGACTTTCCGCAACTCCTCGGTCCGAATCGCGACACCGTAATTCCCGGCATCGAACTCGACCCGGACTGGGCAAAGAATCCGCCGCAGCTCGTCTGGAAACAGCCCATCGGCGCGGCGTGGTCCGGGTTCTCCATCGTGGGAAACCGCGCAGTCACGCAGGAACAGGAGGGCGAAACGGAACTCGTCGTCTGTTACGATATCCTCACCGGAAAGCGAATCTGGCAGGCGCAGAATGCCGGCAAATACGACACGAAGATCGCCGGTGCCGGCCCGCGTGCGACCCCGACGATCGCCGAAGAGCGAATCTTCACATTCGGCGCGACGGGCGTGTTGCGCGCACTTTCGCTCACGGATGGAACGGCTCTCTGGACCCGCGAACTTGCGGCCGAAATGGGACGTGCGGTTCCCGAGTGGGGCTTCGCCTCTTCGCCGCTCGTGCTCGGTGACCGCGTAATTGTCAGCATCGGAGCAGGCGCGGGCAAGTCACTCATCGCAGTGAACACGACCGACGGAAAGACAGCGTGGACCGCAGGAGATCGCGATCTGAATTACTCGTCCCCTTTCCTGCTTGATACCCCCGCACCGCAACTCGTGATGTTCAATAGCAAGGCCATCACCGCCCATGATCCGAAGACGGGCGCGGTTCTGTGGGAGCACGACTGGGGAACCGGCTTCCCAAACGTCGCACGACCGGTTCCCATAGGCCCCGGCAAAGTCGTATTCTCCAGCGGCTACGGCGTCGGCAGCGCGCTGCTCACGATCACAGCGGGCGAAAAATGGAGCGTCTCGCAGGAATGGAAGACGCCGCGCTTTCAGGCGAAATTCTCCAATCCAGTTCTGCTCGATGGACACATCTACGGAGTGAGCGACGGCATTTTCGCATGCCTCGATCCGTCGGACGGAAAGGTGAAATGGAAAGACGGCCGCTTCGGCCACGGTCAGGGGCTGCTGTTCGGTTCGCTGTATTTGCAGATGACCGAGGACGGCCAGCTCGTGCTGCTTCGCCCGACACCCGAAGCCGCAAATGAACTCGGCCGCATCAAGGTTTTTGACGACAAAACTTGGAACACCATCGCAATCAGCGGCGACTTGCTCCTTGTCCGTAACGATCAGGAAGCAGCGTGCCTCCGGCTGAAGCTTAAGTCCGCAAACTGAAATCTGGCATCCGCTCGCCCGTCCGGAATACAAAGCAACGACATGGATATTCTCACACTCGACCTTCCCGGCATCCGCAAAATTGCCAGCGGCAAAGTCCGCGAAATCTTCGACCTCGGCGAACACCTGCTCTTCATCGCGACGGACCGCATCTCGGCGTTTGATTGCATCCTGCCAAACGCGATTCCGCACAAAGGCGAGGTGCTCACGCAGCTTTCGGATTTTTGGTTTCGCAAAATGTCGTTCGTCGAGAATCACCTCGTCGCCGTGGATTTCGCGGACTTCCCCGCCGCGTTGCGCCCGTTCGAGCGCGAGCTGCGCGGACGCTCGATGATCGTGAAAAAGGCGAAGCCGCTGCCGATTGAATGTGTCGTACGCGGCTACCTCATCGGTTCCGGGTGGAAGGACTATCTCGCGACTGGCGCGGTCTGCGGCATCCCCCTGCCGGCCGGTCTCCAGCAGGCGCAGCAACTCCCGCAAACCATCTTCACGCCCGCAACAAAGGCCGCAACGGGGCACGATGAAAACATCCCGTGGGAAACCGCTGTGCAGCTTTGCGGCGAATCCGTAGCGACGCAGGCACGCGACCTTGCCATCCGCATTTACGAGGCCGGACGCACCCACGCGGCGGGCCGCGGGATCATTCTTGCGGATACGAAATTCGAATTCGGGTTGCTCGACGGCCGCGTCATCCTGATTGACGAAGTCATGACCCCAGACAGCTCGCGTTACTGGCCCGCGGCGGACTATCGCGTCGGCATCAGCCCGCCAAGCTTCGATAAACAGTTTGTGCGCGACTATCTGGAGACGCTCACGTGGGACAAAACCCCGCCCGCGCCACAACTCCCCGCTGAAGTTGTCCAGCGCACGAGTGAGAAATACATGGAGGCCTTCGAGCGCCTCACCGGCAGCCCCCTCGCCATCTGAACACCGCGTAGGGAAGCATACATTGACAAACCGCGATTCGCGCGGACAGTGGCTACCATTATGGCGCGACAAATCAAACTCAACGGACGCGAACTCGCACTGCTGCGAACCATCGGCTTCGGCCTCGGCGTCACAGGCGAGGAACTTCAAGAGCGCATGGCGATGATGCCGGATGAACTCGTCGATATTCTCAACACCATGCTGGATTCCGGCTACGTCGAGGTCGCGAGCATGAAGCAGCAACTCACCGTCGCGGACCTGTCGACCGAGACATTCGAATTGAATCCGGCTTTCACGACCGATCTCAAAGAAGCTCTGAAGCGACGCTAAAAGCGCCGACTCGGCGGTTTTCACAAACCAGTTCCCCTCTCGAACGGCGTTCTACGCCTCGTTAATGGGACACGCAGGAGATTTGGCGACGCGCGCCACTAAGGGCCGGTCCCACGCTTTTCCAGATTGTTCTGAACTATCGGCAGGTCGGCTTTGACGTCCGTGCATTTCGGGCAATATATTGCGCAAGGCTCTGCCAAACCCGTCGCATTTCCACCCGAAAACACCTCTATGAAACTACCTCTCATCACCCGCTGCATCCTGACCGCAATCGCGCTCGCATGTCCCGCTGCTAATGCCGGCCTCATCGGCTATTGGACGTTCGACGATGATTCGCTTCTCGACAAATCGGGACGCGGAAATCACGCACAACTTCCGACGGCTCCGGGTTCACCGACCGGCACAGTTTCCACGCCACTCTTCTCGGCACCGGCCGCTTCCGGCGCAAACAAGCAACCCTTTGGAGTCAGGGCCGGCGCAACCACCGCCAAGTACCTAGACTGCACTCCGGGAACCGGCGCAGCGGTTTGGGTTCAGAATCCGACGCCGGTGGATTTGTTCAACTTCCCCGGCGGCAGGTATTCGATTTCATTCTGGACCCGGAATTCATGGCAATTGACCGACAGCGGAACCCCGATGATTGCCAAAGGTGGCAGCACGTACAACGCGCTGGCTCAAGGGTGGCAGATTCACCGCTTTAATCAGACCAATGACCCAGGTTTCACCACCCGCGGATTCGGCGCAAATTCAGGCTCCATGCAAATGGTGAACGCAAACTTCGGCGCCGGCGGTGGGATCGGCCGGCAGGCCACGTGGCAGCATGTCGCGGTGGTGTGCGACGGTTCGGCAAAACACGTTTACATCAATGGCTATCACTGCAGAACGGAAGCTGTCACGACCGGCTCCCTTGTCGCGACCAACGCAAAACTCTCGTTCGGTGCACGCCACAATCCGGCGACCAACACCTGGGACGGCTTCAGCAAGGCGCTGCTCGATGATATAGCGATCTTCGATCACTCGCTGTCGGCTTCCGAAATCGAGGACCTTGCCCGGGGCGCGGATCCACGTTTTCCGCTTCGCACGACATCGCGTCCGTTCTGGTTCGGTTCTGGTGCGGCAGCACCAACTCCTGCGCAAGGCGGTGCGGGCTACATCGGACTTCGCGAGACGATTTTGAACGGTTCGATTCTTACCGGCACATCGTACAGCGGAATATACAGTCCATCGGATGCCGTTCTCTTCTCGCGTCAGACAATTGCCTCAACCGTATCCAAGGACGGCACGTCGAATCCCCTGCTCACCGGTATCGATTTTCAGGACCCCGATAGCGGCGGGCTCGGGGCGAACGGTAGCGCATCCGCTTTCCTCACGAATGCAGCCGGCGGACAGGACAACTTTTTCCAACTAGCGCAGGGTGCGTTTCAGGTGACGACTCCGGGCACGTACTCGTTCCTGTTTAAAGGCGACGACTGCATGATCTTTTCAATTCTCGGCCGCAACTGGGATCGGCTGAACGCCAACAACGGTACAGGCTCCATATCAGGCGACACCGTGCAGAATGGCGCGCCAAGCGCCGACATCGCGATGATTGCGGTCATCACGCTGCCCGCGGGGACCTACAACTTCCGCTACGTTTACGGCGAGCAGACCGCGACCGCCTGGAACGAAGTCCTCTACGCGCCGGGCGAAAAATTTAGCTACGACGCTTCGTTCGTTCAGCTCGGAAACAACGCCGGCGGGCTGGCGCTCGTGGACCACGTTCCGCAGATGGATTTGCGCTCCAACGCGCAATTCATCACCGGAGGCGTACCGGCAACAATTACGCTCACGTGGGATGCCTGCTATGCGAACACCGTCACATTGAACGGGGGCGCATTTAACAATCAAAACGTGACCGCCAGCACCGTAAAAGGCCTCGGTTCGATCACAACCGCGGCACCTGCGACGACCACGACGTACTCGATCACCGGGGTTCGAGGAACCCAGACTGTCACGCAGAACTACACTGTCTTCGTAAATGCGCCTCCCGCGATCAATTCATTCACCGTGGACGATACGACTGCGCTCGCCGGACAACCGTTGCAGTTCCGATGGAACGTCGCCGGACAGGGCTCGACCGCAAACAGCGTCACGATCAGCGACGGCACCACGACGACGGATCTAACATCGATCACCGATGTCGCCGGCTCCGGCGTCATCACAACGCTCACGGCTCCAGCCTCAACGGCGACATATACGCTCACGGCCACGAACGCATCCGGTAGCACCACTTCCCAGATCGTCGTAACGGTCGGAGCGCCCCCGGCCATTTCGTTCACAGCAAACGACACGACTGTGGAACCGGATACATCCGTAACCCTGAGCTACAATGTGCCCACCGCCACCGCGGTTTCGATTTCGCCAAATTTTTCAAGCACCCCAACACCGGCGCCTTCGGGCTCGATTATCGAACGCATTCAGGCCCAGTCAACCTACACGCTGACCGCCACAAACGCATTCGGCACCTCGACTGCGACCGTCACCATCCTCATCCACTCGACTCAGGAGCTTGGAGTGACTCCGGCCGGATGGACTCTCACGCTTTATAAATCGACCGGCACCGTCAACAATCTCACCGATTCGCAGGCGCTCATCGACGGCACGGTCGCACGAGGAACCGTATCCGTCGGCGGGACGAACGTCCCGACGCCGATTTCGATCACAAATCAGCCGACAGTGAATCTGACCGACGGAAGCGGCGACGGTGTATTGCCCGGCGGCTCATGGCCGACTGCGAGTTGGGGAACTTCGGCTATCGAGGATTTTGTCGTACGCGCCACGGCAACGCTCGTTGTGACTTCCTCCGCGGAGTACACGCTCAACATCAACAACGATGACGGCGGACGCCTGCGAATCGATTTGAACAACGATGGGGATTTCAACGACGCGGGCGAAACCATCATCTTCGACGATACGCTGCACGGGCCCACCACATTTTCCGCAGCGAAGGTCCTCGGCGTCGGCACATATCCAATCGAATACGTCTACTTTGAGCGTGGCGGAGGAGCGGTCGGAGAGACATTCTTCACAAATGCGGCCGCTCAGAACCTGGGATTCACCGTCGTCTCGGGCTCCCTCCCAATTTCGTTCCCCGACCTGCACATCACCGAGATTATGGCATCCAACAGCCGGACGGTGAAAGACAGCCAGGGCAGCTACGAAGATTACATCGAGATTTACAACGGAACCGGTGCGCCGCGAAGCCTTGCCGGTTACTACCTCACTGATGACCCGCTCATTCCGAATAAATGGGCGTTTCCGGCGTCGCCAGCCCACACGATGGTAAACGGCGAATACCTGCTCGTGTTCGCGTCGGCAAAGAACATCGCGCTCGCGGGCGACGAGTATCATACCAACTTCAAACTCGACCCGGACGGCGAATACCTCGCACTGACCAAGGACAACGGAGCCGGCGGCTTCACGGTCGTGCATGCGTTCAATCCTTTCCCGAAACAAAACAACGACATTTCGTGGGGTGAGTACGACACGGAACACTACGTCGGATTCTTTGCCAAACCGACACCGGGGCGCCGCAATGCCGGCGGCTACGATGGCTACGTCATTGGCGAGACAAGCGTCTCGGTGACACAGGGTGCCATGCTTCTCCACAATCGCGGATTCTACACCGGTCCCATCACCGTCGCGCTGGCCAAGGATGATCCGAATGCAGTCATCAAATACACGACCGACGGCTCGACACCATCGCTGCTGGTCGGCACGACATACTCCGCTCCGCTCACAATCTCGAATACGACGGTTCTGCGTTCCATCGCGTTGCGCCCCAATTTCATCCAAAGCGACGTGGACACCCACACCTTCCTCTTCACAGCGGATGTGATTAATCAGACGCCCGCGGATGCCACAGCTAAAGGCTGGCCTTCAGCAGCGGTGAACGGCCAGGGCTTCGACTACGGGATGTCCGCTTCGGTGGTGAGTGGAAACCAGGCGGCGATCCAAGCCGCACTTCAGGCAATCCCGACCATCTCGATCGTTACAGACATCGGCAACCTCGTGAATCCGCAGTCCGGCATCTACGTGAATCCCGGCGGGCGTGGCAGCGCCTGGGAAAGACCGGCATCCATCGAACTGATCAATGATCTAGGCGACGGGAAGGGAAATTTCCAAATCGACATGGGATTGCGAATCCGTGGCGGATTCAGCCGCAGCACGGGAAATCCAAAGCACGCGTGGCATTTCTACTTCCGGCCGGAGTACGACGGCGACTTGAACTACCCGATGTATGGCGCATTCGGACCATCGAAGTTCGAGCAACTCGATTTCCAGTGTCCGCAGAACTACTCGTGGAGCTTTTCGCCGCAGAACAGCACTTTCGGCTACACAAACCCCGCGGGTTCCGCTGCGTCCATCCGGCTTCGGTTCAATACATTTGTCCGCGAACCGGTCTCCCGCGACCTCTACGGAGCGATGGGAAATGTGTCCCCAAAAACCCGCCATTATCACTGCTATGTGAACGGCCAGTATTGGGGCATTTATATGACTCAGGAACGCGCGGAAGCCTCGTTCGGCGAGACGTATTTTGGCGGAGACAAGAATACGTTCGACGTCGTCAAGTCCGCGGCGAATGCAAGCGGCTACAACACGGAAGCGACGGACGGGACGTTCGATCAAGGCACTTCGGCAAATCCCGGAAGCGCATGGGCAAAGCTCTGGTGGCGAACCAACGAAATCCGATCCAATCCGGGAATGACGGAAACCTCGCGAAGGACCATGTACTACGAACTGATGGGCCTGGACCCCAACGGCGTGCCTTACAATGATCCTTTGAATCACCCCGTAGTTCTCGATGCCGCGGGGCTTATCGATTACATGCTGGTCACATGGTACTGCGGCAGTTTCGACGCACCGCTTTCAACCTTCCTCGGCGGCGCTTCGAACAACTGGTTCGGCATGCGCGACCGCAACGGCACGCGCGGCTTCCACTTCATCCCCCACGATTTCGAACATGGCATGGGCGCGGACCTGAACACCGGCACAGGAAATGACACCCGGAGCACCGACCGCACAGGCCCGTGGGGCGGCGTCGGCAACAACTATAAGGGCGTGGCCATGTACAACCAGCTCACGAACTATCTCAAGAGCAACCCAGCCTACATCCATGAGAACCTCTGCGCTGTCACCGAGTACCGCCAACTCTTCGCCGACCGCGCCTACATGCATCTCACACGCCCCGGCGGCGCACTTACGCAACCCCAGGTGCTGGCGACTATCGACGCAAAAGCAGCGGGCGTCCGGCCTGCGATATTCGCTGAATCCGCACGATGGGGCGATGCAAAGGGCGTCGGCCCCACCGATTTCCTCCCGGCGCCGTGGGATGAGGGAATCACGCAACTGCGGGACTGGGTGAAGCAGGGCAGCAACGCCGAATACATCGCCAGCATCCCCACGCAGGCGAATCCGACCGGCACGCAAGGCCTCGGCCGCCATGGGCGAATCATCGCGCAACTTCGCGCCTATCAGGACAAGGTGAACCTGGCGGACGCGACGTTCCAACCACTTCCACTCTACTCGCTTCTCGACGCGCCGGTCCTGAGCAACCTTGGCGGTGTGGTCACCAGCGGAACTACGATCACGATCAGCAATCCGAATGGTGCTACCGGCACGCTTTACTGGTCCAAGAACGGGACCGATCCTCGGCTCGCCGGAGGCGGCATCAACCCCTCGCCTTCCGTCACGACGGGGGCGAGTCCGGCGACCGTCACGCTCACCGCGACCGGGACGGTTGTTGCGAGGGTTTACGACAGCGCATCGCAAACGTGGTCGGGCCTCGCATTTGCAGAATTCATCGTCGGAACCCCGGCGTCATCGGCAAATCTCGTCATCACCGAGATCAACTACAACCCGCTGTTCGGAGCGCCCGGCACGCTGCCGCCCGGCGAGAACGAGCAGGTGTATGAATTCATCGAACTCATGAACGTGAGCGCAGGTCCCATCGATTTGACGGACGTGGCATTCACAAACGGCGTCACCTACACGTTCCCTGCCGGCAGAATCCTTACGGCCGGCGAACGTATCGTGGTGGCGCGCAATCCCGTCGCATTTGCCAGCCGCTATCCGGATTCGCTCTACCCCGGGCTTTCCTCAAAGACCGTCGGCCCTTGGATTGGCGCACTCGATAGCGGCGGCGAGCCGATCCAACTGGTGAATTACGCCGGTGCCGACATCGCGAATTTCCAGTATGACGATGGTCTCCCCTGGCCGTCCGGGCCAGACGGTTTCGGTCCGACGCTCGTTTTCACGACCTCGAATCCGACCACGGCCGACAAATCGAACGGATACAACTGGGCCGCGCACGGTTTGATGCACGGAAATCCGGGTGGACCTGACGTCACCGGATACGCGGCTTGGGCTGCGGCGAATGGCGCGTCCGGCAATGGGCTGGGCGATGGCGACGGCGACGGCGTCAGCGACCTGATGGAATACTTCCTCGGCGGCACGATCGGAGCGCCAAGCGCATCCAGACTCCCAGTGTCGGGGCGCGCACCGTTCACGGTGAATCTGGCCACAGCAGACTACCAGACGCTTACATTCAGCCGCGCGCCGGGCACCGGAGATGTGCAGGTGAGTTGCGAGACTCGCTCGAGCCTTACCGCGCTCGATTGGGCCGTCGATGCAGTCCTCGTAAGCCGCAGCACGAATCCCGACGGAAGCGAGACCTACATCTTCCGGGCTCCCACTCCAATCGCAGCCGGGACATCGCAGTTCATGCGGATCAAAATCACGCTACCTTAACGGCCGAACGTTCAGGCCATCTTCAGCACGCGCTTCGCGTTTTCAAAGAGCAGCTTTCTCTCGACCGGCTTGCTGGGCGACAGACGGCGAATTGCTGCGAGCATTTGCGCGCCGCTGCATTTCTCACCTTCGCCAGCGGAGTCGTTGCAATCGCTGCCAAACATCAGTTTATCCTGATGCCGGGCGATAAAACCGCGCGCATGTTCCTCGTCGCGAAGCAGCGCATTTAGTCCCGAGCCCGCGCTCATGTCCGCGAAGAAGTTCGGGTAGTCGGCGAGATACTTGTCGGTCAGACCGCCGGCCTTTACGGGCCCTTTTGGATACAGCACCGGCTGTTGCGCGTTTGCGTCGATGTTGGCCCAGAACGTCTGCGCATGGCCGATGAAGTTCACCTTCGGAAACTTCTCCAGAATCCGCGGGAACCGTTCGTAGCTCGTATTGTATCGTCCGAACTGAAAGTGCAGCAGCACAGGCACGCCAAATTCCTGCGCGATTTCCGCGAGCATCGCCACCGCGCGCGAGTCGGCGTCGACCATGAACTTCTGCTCGCCGATGCCGATTCCGCCGCCTTTCAGCGTGCGCTCCAACACCGCGCGGGCGTCGCTCAGATACGGCACTTCGTTGGCGAAAAAGGAGTATTCCTTCGGCAGACGGCGCGACACTTCCATCACGCGCTCGTTCCCGCCGCACATCGCCTCCAGCCCGAAGAACCGGCCAGCCGGGAGCAACACCGTGTGCGTCACGCCCATCTTCCGCTGGTGAGCGATGAGCTGTTCGTCCGTCCTTCCGGAGTAGTCCGTATGCTGATGGATATCGATGATCGGCTCCGGCTCCGCCGCGTGACCGAGCGCGGCGGCGGTGGTGGCGAGGAGAAACTGGCGGCGCGTGAGCGAGTCCATGCCGGAAAGATTGCATCCGTTCGCCCGACGGCACCACTCAAAAGGCACGCTTCAGCGCAACTCGAGCTCCACCAGAATTGGGAGATGGTCGGATGCGGCTTCGATTTTCGCCTTCCACTCCGCATCGCCGGGGAATGCATCCACTGCCGTGATCGCCCGGTTCACCTTCCACGGACCGGCGGCGTACACGTGGTCAATCGCGATCCGGGACGCGATCGCAGGCCACGTCGCCGGTGCGCGACCGTCGGGCCAGGTCAGCGTCCATTTTCCAGCGAGCTGTTTCAGCGACGCGGCGGCGGGCTCGGCATTGAAATCACCCGCGAGCAGCGATGGCGGCGACGCCGGCTCCGCAAAAATCTCCGCGAGTTTCGACGTCTGCATCAGCCGATCGTCCTCGGCGTCCTGATGATCGAGATGGGTCGCAATGAATCGCACCTGCGGCGCATCGGCGGCGTCGTGCAACCGGCACAGCACCTCCAGCGCGGCGCGCGGCTCGCTCTTTTCACGCGCCGGCAAAGCGTGCTTTTTGTGCGACACGACCGGAAGCCGCGTGAGCACCGCCTCGCCATAGCTCCCGCCTCCAAACGGCATCGCCTCGGCGAAAAGCGCGCGCATTCCCGTGAGCATCGACAACTCCGCAGGCAGGTCGCGGCCGCGGAATCGCTTCGTCCGCACGTCCACCTCCTGCAGCGCGACGAGGTCGGGATTCAGCGCGCGGATGATCTCCGCCACGCGGTTCAGATCGTGCGCGCCGTCGGGATTGCGACCGCCCATCACGTTGAACGACACGACACGCACGACGCCCTTCGTCCGGTCCGTGTCCGGGAGCCTTCGCGCGTTCGCCCGCAAATCGGCGCGCAGTGCGCCGGGACGGTCGGTCGTGATCGCCTGCACCCCCGCATCGCGCAACCGCCGCGCGAGACCGGCATCATTCACCGTCCAGATGAGCAGCTTCAATCCCGCATCATTCACCTGCTTCACAAACGCCGCATCCACCGGCCACGACGACTGAAGATTCAGCCCGTCGAATCCCGCCTCCTTCGCCTTCGCGATCAGCGGCGCGAGTTCCGGACCGCGGCCCGTCTTCTCATTCTCCTTCCAGCCCGCGAGGAAGTAATGCTGCAGCGCCGGCAACTCCTTCTTCGACGCAGCAAGCGCCGCATGGCTGAAGCTGATGATGCACGTCTCCGCCGCCGGACGGCCCGCCGCGCGCAGGACCATCGAAAGCTCGGGCACAATCTCCGGCCCGCACTTGATCTCCAGCACCGCGCGCTTCCCGGCGGGAATTGTCGCGAGGATGTCCTCCAGCAGCGGGATGCGCTCACCGCGGAACTTCTCGCCCTTCCACGCGCCCACATCCAGCGCCCGCGCCTCGTCGAGCGTCAGCTCCGAAATCTTTCGCGCCGTCCCGTCGAACCGCTTCGTCGTCGCGTCGTGAAACACCACGAGCTTCCCGTCCTTCGACAACCACAAATCCAGCTCCACCGCATCCGCGCCCTGCGCCCACGCGAGCTTCATCGCAGCAAGCGTGTTCTCCGGCGCGTCGGCAGACGCACCGCGATGCGCGATGATCTCCACAGCCGGCGAGCACACGGCGGCGAGCAGGAACAAAGCGGTGCCAAAAACGAAAGACTTCATGGTGGAAAACATACCGTTTCATCTGAATTACCAGCCCGCTTGCTGGCAATCCCTGATCGCACGCCGAACGGCTGACGCTCGCTCTTCGCGTCCCGGCTTCGCGTTGGCATTCACCTTCCCGCGACGCAATATGCGCCTCGACTACTGCAGATGCTCCGACGTATAGCCACCGTCCATCGCGACCCGCGTGTTGAAATGAAGTCCCGCTTTGCCCTGATTCCGGCGCTCATCAGTTTATCGATTGCCGCCGTTGTGGCGTGGGGCATCGCTCACTTTTCGCGCCTCGGCTTCTGGCCGGCGTATGGAATTGTAGTCGCGGCCATGCTCATCAACGGCATCGTCGCCGAGGCCGAGGACGACGCACCCGGCGGATTCAACAATCCGCTGCCACCCGACGGCGAGCCAGCCGGGGCGGAAGCGGAGAATCACGAAGCCCTCCACCCATCCCAGCCATCCGACAATGCAAAGCCAGCGAAACCGCCCGCACCGTAACCCGCGTATCGGCGTCTGCCGAACAGCGATCCGATTCATGCTTCTGTTGCTGGTCCGGACCGCATTCGCGTTCGACGGAGCAACCGTGCATGCCATCGATGAGGGTGCTCCGAATTCAAAAAGCACGCCGGCTGGCGACGCCGAGTTCACACTCGCCGAGATTCCGCCGATCGTTCCCGCGAGCGAGGGCCATGTTTCGACGACGACGAATGGCGTGAAGTTCGACGTATTCTTTGACCACGGACGCAAGAGCAGTGCGGCGATTTACGCGATCAATACGGGACGCAGGCAGCTCGTGCTCACCCCGGAAAAGCACAAGACCATCCTCGAAGACCTCATCCGGCGGAAGTTCACGGTGATCGTCGCGGATTTCCGGGACAAGAAGCTGCCGGGCGTCGAACTGGAGAAATATGTGGTGCGCCTGACCGAGGACGCGAGAGCTGCGGCGGACGGCGTGCGCAGTGCGCGTGGAATCAAGCCGGGAACGACGAGCGCGACGGATACTTTCGCGCAGGACTACTTCACGCTCATGCCGGGTTTCACGGTGAAGCGCGATGTGGCGTGGTTTCACTATTCCGACATCCCGGAGCCCTTCCGGAAGGAAATCGCCGCGCAACTCGGCAAGCCATTCCGCGAGGAAGACGGCGCGACTCCCAACACTTACGACATCATCCATCCGGTCTATGGGCCGCCGGTGGGAGTGCTCACGAACTATGCGTCCGACGAAAAGGGGCGGGAGGATTTTTACGCCACGGAGAAGACCTATCTCGCAATGGCGTTTGCATTCAAAAACCTCGCCATCATCCACCAGCAATACTTCAACGACCCGGCCGGCGGTTATCCGAAGGGCTATGGATACTACGGCGACCAGTTTGCGACCTCGTTCATCCAGCACGTGAAAGGAAACGCAGCCAGCTACCATATCGACCCGCGCAAAATCTGCGCTTTCGGTCACAGCAAAGGCAGCGAGGTGCCGGGCATGCTGGTGAACAAGCTGCGGAACCGTCCACCATTCTCGCAGGCAAAGGCGAAGTTCAAAAAACTGGGCCTGACGGAAACGGACACGACGTTGCGCTCGGATTTCCCGGCGCTGTCCACCGACATCGCCTGCGCCATCTTCGGCGCGGGAGTCGGGAACAACGAACTGCAAAGCGACAAGATGCAGCCGTGGAACGACAATCCCGCGGCGAACATCTCGCCGTTCTTTATCTACGCGGACCATCGGGCCGATACGCGGCAGTACACCCGAAATGTCGTGGCAATCGCCGCGGCGAAAGGCGTCACCGTGGAGACAGCGGAGCAAGAGTCGCACACGTGGCCAATCGGGAGCGCCTACAAAAGAGCGTCGGCCTTCGCCGACCGATGGCTGGCCCCGGGTTATTGATTCGATGCAGACTGCTTCGCCGCGCGCCTCGCGAAGCTCGAAGCAGCCGCCGCCTCCACCACCGTCACCGCCACGCCGGTGAACAGCGCCTCCATCGAAGCGAAGTAACCACCCTTCATCAAAACCACACAAAGGGCGGTGGGATCACTCCCGCCGCCCTTTGCTTTTCCCGTCTGGCGCGGCTATCCGCGCACGATCACCGTCTCGATGTCGCTCGCGATTCCGATTTCCACGTCCTTGATCACCGAGCGCACTTGATACTCGCGCTCCTCCGGCTGGCCGGGCGTGGCGCACGGCGTCGTGTCCGTGATTTCCGACTGCGTGAACACGCCCACTTTCGTCCACACCGTCTGCCCTTTGCGGCGGCAATACACCGCATTCGCGTCCACCGCGCCGCCGGCCTTCGCCAGCTTCAGGCGCACCTGTGCGGGGCCGGTGCACTCGGCGAGGCGGATCTTTGCCTTCCACGCAGCCGGGTCAAAAGGCGTGCCCGTCGGCTCCGTGCGCAGGGCCACGCCGATGACGTCCGGCGTATATTGGAGGCTCGATTTGCAACGCTCCACCCATGTGATGCGGCGCGTATCGATGCCCGCCACCACCGTCGTGCTCGCAGGCAGCGCCGGCCACGTCGGGATGGTCGGAATCGTGGGCGCCGGCGCGCCGTTTGCCGCGTGCAACACCGTCTGCACCCAGCCGCTCACCTCGCTGTAGAGCTTGTCGTATGAGTCGAGCAGGTCGTTGATCATCCACTCCGCGATTTTGCAGTCGTTGAGGATGGCGATGACCTCCGGTCCGCTGAAGCCGAGGATCGAGCCGTAGCTCGGGAACACATCGGCGAAGTTGCCGTACCAGACGGCCTGATCTTTGAGCACTTCGGAGAAGTATGGTTTTTTCATGGTTTTGTTTTCTGTGTGTTTGTTTTGTTGTGATTGAGCCACGCCGCGCGGAATGCGCATCGCGGCTCACCCACAGAACGGTGCGTTTTCGCGAATCTTTCAAAAAAAGTGCGAAATCGTGTCCACGACGCCGCATTCCACGTTCATAGACTCCCATTCCGTGAACACGACGCGCCATTCCATGTTCATAGACTCCCATCCTGTGAACACGACCCGCCATCCCGTGTTGATAGACTCCCATCCCGTGAACACGACCCGCCATCCCGTGTTGATAGACTCCCATCCCGTGAACACGACCCGCCATTCCGTGTTCATAGACTCCCATCCTGTGAACACGACCCGCCATTCCATGTTCATAGACTCCCACCCGGTGAACATGACGCGCCATTCCGTGTTCATAGACTGCCATTCCATGAACGACTTCCGGCCCGCCAACAGGGAAAACCGCCCCCGCCCGTCTGTGGAACGGAGGCCGCCATCCGAATCACGCCGGGCGATTCCCTGCAACAACCTCCCGCTGTTTCCGTAAGAACGGGCGGACACTGAATATTTCATGGAAATAAACCTCGCCCCGCGTAACTCCCCCGTTAGCTTCCGTATGCCCCTGTCGTTGGGGCACTTCGATTCAACCATTATGAAAACGCTCCAGACTCTCCTCCTAGCCGCACTCCTCTTCCTCTCCGCGTCCGCTGTGCGGGCGGTCAATGTCTCGGAAGGGGCGGATTTTCCAAACGCCTCGGCTGGCGCTCCCTATGTGCTCACATTCGGGACGAATACTTTTTCCGGATCGGTCTCGACGCCGAGCGACGGGCAGGACCGCTTCGATGTCACGGTCCCGGCCGGCATGCGGATTACTTCGGCGACGAAGACGTTTGCGGCGGGCGGCGGCGTGAGTGGCGCGAACATCAGCTTCGCCGCGGAGGATCTCTCCGGAACGGGTGCGGGGACTTTTGTAAACAACTACCCGCTCGGACCGGCCACGTATTCGTGCATCGTGAACGCGAACTTTTCGGTCGGGAATGCGTGGAGCGTAACGTTCACGGTGGAATCGCTCGTGACGTGGACGACTTCGAACGTCACCGGGCCCGGGGATGTGGTGTCGTCGGGCACGCTCATTGGCGCGATGAATGTGGGGCGCAATGCGGCGGAGACGATCGGCGGGGTGACCTTCGCGGCGGATACCGGCGCAACGGACACACCTATTCCCATGGGCGGTGCAACGGTGCAGTTCAGCTTCGGCAGCACGCACAACGATTTTATGGTCGAGACGGACATCGGCGGCAGCACGCAGTACGCAGCGGCTTTGGACTACGGGCGATGGCGCGATGACGTATCCAGCGGCACGGTAACGCTGGGCGGGCTTACGGCGGGGAGAACCTACCAGGTTCAACTCTGGATCACGGATTCGCGCGGCTGCTGCAACACCCGCACACGCACGGTGGATGGTGTGGCGACGAGTTCCGCCGGGCCGCAAATCGCGACGGGCACTTTCACCGCGAGCGGCACGACGCAGGGCATCACCATCGCGGGCGTCGTCGGTGGCCATGGCCCGCAGCTCAACCTTCTCCAGCTCCGCGAGCCGGTGGTGCTCGTGCAGCCCGCGGCCATCACGTCGTCCACGAGCGCGACGGATTTTTACCCCGCGAGCCAGCTCATCAATGGCAGCGGTCTGTCCGCCACGCCGACGGTCACGAACCTCGGCACGCACGCGGAGGCGGGCCTTGGAAACACAGCGTGGGTGACCGAAGGGACAAGCACCGACTATTTTTCCAACCATTCCGCGCCCGTGCTCACCTGCACGCTGCCCGGCGGGCGGAACATCACGGAGCTCGTGATCTGGCCGTACAACTTTTTCGCGGGAACCGCGAACGGGAATGAGGCGAAGATCTTCGACGTCGCCTTCTCCACAGATGGCACGACTTTCACCAACACCGTCACCGTCACCTCGCCCACGCCGCTCGTCTCGAACGGCCTGCGCCTCCCGCTGGGGACGCCGCTCTTTGCCACGCATGTGCGCGTAACGATTACCGACAACCACTACCTCGCTGCGGCAGGCGGCGACCGCGTGGGCTTGGGCGAGATCCGTTTCGTGGCGACGCCCGAGATTTACGTGACGAACACCGCCGACTCCGGACCCGGCTCGCTCCGGCAGGCGCTCGCAGACGCGGCGGCGACTCCCGGCAGCAACACGATTCTCTTTGGCTCATCGTTCAACGGCGAAGTCGCCGATACCATCACACTCACCAGCACCGAGCTGACGGTGAATGACACGGACGGCGTGACGATTGACGCCTCCGCAGTGACCGGCGGCGTGACTATCAGCGGCAACAGCGCGCGCAGGATTTTCAACATTACCGGCGGCACGGTGGCGATGCGGCGCATTCATCTCACGGGCGGAAATGGCAGCGGTGGTGGCGTGCCAGCAAACTACGGCGGAGCCATCCAGACTGCGGGCACGCTTACGCTCACGGAGTGCTCCATCAGCGCCAGCGCGGCCTTCGCGGGTGGCGCTATCTTCAATGTCGGCGGCACCCAGTTGCTCACGCTCACGCGCTGCACCCTCTCCGGCAACAACGCCAGCTATGGCGGAGCCATCCAGAACGAAGCCGTGCTCGCCGCCACGCAGTCCACCTTCTCCGGCAACTTCGCCGCGACAAATGGCGGCGCGATTTCCAGCCCGTTCGGAAAACCCGTCTCGCTCGTCCACTGCACCGTCTCGAACAACCAAGCGACCGGACTCGGCGGCGGCGGCACCGGCTCGGCGTTCTCGCTCAATAACACCATCCTCGCAGGCAACACCGACACCACCGCAGGCACCAGCAGCGACAACCTCGACGGCACGCCCGCGCTCTCCGGCGCGAACCTCACCAGCGGCGACCCGATTCTCGGCGCACTCGCCGACAATGGCGGGCAGACGAAAACCATGCGCCTGCTCCACGGCAGCCCGGCCATCAATGCCGCCTCTGGCAGCACCATCACCAGCGACCAGCGCGGCAGAGCCATCATCGGCACGGGCGACATCGGCGCGTATGAAAACCAGCGCCCCAGCTTTTCCACACAGCCCGCGAGCCAGATGGTCGGCGAGGGCACTCCGAATCTCGTCGTGCCGTTCACCGTCACCGACGACGAGAGCACCCCGGCGCAGCTCACGATGGTGGAGCTGAAGAAAAACACCATCGTCGTGCCCGGCGCGACCTTTGGCGGCTCGGGTGCAAACCGCACCGTCACCTTGCCGGGGCCGTTCACACCCGCGGACAACGGCGCGCTATACACCGTCACTATCTCCGACGGCACTGCCACGCGCGTATCGTCCACTTTTACGCTCACGGTCATCTCGGACACCACCCCGCCAACACTGAACAACGTCGCGGTGAGCGGCAACCGGCTGACGCTGACGCTCACTTTCAGCGAGCCGATGAGCCCGGCCAGTGCGGGTGACCGTTTCAATTACAACGTGAGTGGAGGAATCGTCATCAATGCAGCGCAGGCGAATGGCGCGGTAGTCACACTCACTCTCGGCACGGCGCTGGCGTTCAATACGTCCTACACGCTCTCAACGAACAACGTCACCGACCAGGCAAGCACGCCAAACACCATCAACCCCAACCCCACCAATACCCCGCTGTTCGTTTACCAGCCGCTCGTCACCACCAGTGCCGGCGACACGAGCCCCGGCTCGCTGCGGCAGGTCGTCGCAAATGCGCCCACCGGCACCGTCATCACCTTCGCCCCCGCGCTCGCCGGGCAGACCATCACCCTCGGCGGCGAGTTGCTCGTGGATGCCTCGCGGGCCATCACCCTCGACGCGTCCGAAGTGACGGGCGGCGTGAAGCTCGACGGCAACAACGCGACGCGCCTCGCCAGCGTCGCCGCAGGCGCGAGCCTTACGCTGAAAAACCTCACGCTCACCCGCGGCAACGGCAGCGGTGGAAATGGCGGCGCGATTTCCACCGCGGGCACCGTGGTGGCGGAGGACTGCACCTTCTCCGCAAACGCCGCGACCGGCGTCGGCGGCGCAATTTTCAGCAGCGGCGGCAGCACACTCACACTCACGCGCTGCACCGTGGCGGGCAACACCGTCAGCTACGAGGGCGGCGGCGTGCGCAGTACTGCGGCCACGCTCACGGCGACGAACTGCACCTTCACCGGCAACACCGCCGTCATCGGCGGCGCGCTCTCCATCGCGGATGGCGGCCCGGCAGCCACGCTCACGCAATGCACCGTGGCGGGCAACACCGCGACGGGAGTCACCGTTCCCGGCCCGCTCAATGCGGGTGGCGGCGGCCTGTTTTTCTACGGCAAGGATGCCACCATCGCAAACTGCCTCGTCGCTGGAAACAGCAGCCAGACGGGCTTCGGCGTGGATGTCGAGGCGGTTGGCGGCGTCTTCACCCTCTCGGGAAATGTCATCGGCAACAACGACACCGTCGCCGCGATCTTCCCCGCAGGCCCGCTCGTCGGCACCACCGCCGCCCCGCTCGCCGCACGCCTCGCCCCGCTCGCCAACAACGGCGGCCGCACGCAGACGCTCTCCCTTTTGCCCGGCAGCCCCGCGCTCGATGCGGGCGTCGCCACCGCCGCCACGACCGACCAGCGCGGCTTCACCCGCAGCCGCGATGGTAACGCCGTCGCCGGCGCATTGCCCGATGCCGGCGCGTATGAAGCGCAAATCGCGCCCGCTCCAGGCATCGGCTTCAACATGGGCGACGCCGCAGTGAACGGCGGCGACGTGCTAGGCGCCACGGAACTCGCGGGCGTCTTCCCACAGGCAAACTGGAACCACCTCGCCGGCAACGCGAACTCCGGCGGCCTCACGCCCGACACCACCACGCGCCTCGACGCAAGCGGCGCGGCGCTCCCCGGCCTCAAGCTCTGGTGGAAGGGCCCGAACACCTGGCGCATCGGCAACCTCGCCGACTCTGCGGACAAAAAACTCATGTTCGGCTACCTCGACAGCAACGCCGCTGGCGACGGCTCCGCTGCGACCGACCTTTTCAACAACGCCTCCGCGCAACCCTACGTCGCCATCGCCGGTCTGCCCGCGATCCTCGGCGGCTACCGCGTCCTCGTCTATGCCGATGGCGACGCCACCGACGGGCGCGTCGGCTCCTACTGGCTCGGCAGCAACACCGGGCAGAACCCCGCCAACGTGAGCCCCGAAGCCCCGCTCACGCCGCGCGTCTTCCTGCGCGACGCGGCGAATTTCACCACCACCTACACCCGCGCCACCGGCACCAGCGACACGGGCGCGACCACCCCGGCGGGGAACTACGTTCAGTTCGACAACCTCACCGAAACCGCATTCACCGTCCGCGCCGAGGAGCACGCCTTCCGCGCCCCCATTAACGCCGTGCAAATCGTCCGCAACGAAATCGTTGTCGTCACCACCGCCGCCGATGAAAACGACCCCGTCGGCACGCTCGGCACCGGCATTTCCCTGCGCGAAGCCATCCGCGACGCCGCACCCGGCAGCGGCATCGTCTTCGACAGCACGCTCAACGGCGCAATCCTCACGCCCGGCACGGAGCTGGTGCTGGGGAAAAACGTGACCATTGATGCCACCAACCTGCCCGGCGGCATCACCCTCAGCGGCGGCGGCGCGCATCGCATCTTTGCCGTGAACGGCGGCCAGACCGTCGCCCTGCTCGGGTTTACGCTGACCGGCGGCAATGGCACCGGCTCGTTCGTCAACAACGCCGGCGGTGCAGTGTATAATACCGGCACGCTTGCCCTCGATCGCTGCACGCTCGTGGGCAATACGTCCACCTTGGTCGGCGGTGCGCTCTACAATAACGGCGTCATGACCGTCACGCGCTCGACGCTGGCCAGCAACTCCAGCGATTTCGGCGGCGGCATCCTCAACTACGGCACGCTCACCGTGACGCACAGCACTATCTCGGGCAACACCGCCACCGCCAACGGCGGCGGCATTGATAACGGCAATGGCACCACCATCGTCCTCACCCTCGCCAACAGCATCGTTGCCGGAAACACCGCCAGCACTGGCGCGGACATCAACAACTTCAACGGCACCGTCACCCGCGACGGCGCGAACCTCGTGCAGTCATTTGCCGGTGTGGCCGCGACCGGCACCGGCACCATCAGCAACGCCGCCCCGCTCCTCGCCCCGCTCGGCAACTACGGCGGCCCGACGCTGACGATGCCGCCGCTCACCGGCAGCCCGGCCATCAATGCCTCCGTGGGCAGCACCAGCACCACCGACCAGCGTGGCCTGCCCGTCGTCGGCGTGCCGGACATCGGAGCCACCGAGGCCAGCCTCGCCGCGCCGCTCGTCGTCACCACCAATGCCAACACCGGTCCCGGCTCTCTGCGCGAGACCATGCAAGCCGCTGGCATCCCCGGTGCCATCGTCAACTTCGCTCCCGCGCTCAACGCCGCGACCATCACCCTCGCCAGCGAAATCACCATGCCGGTCACGGGTGCCGTCACGATTGACGCCAGCACCCTCACCAGCGGTGTGACCATCAGCGGCGGCGGTGTCACCCGCATCTTCAGCGTGGGCAGCGGAAAGTCGCTCACTTTGAAAAACCTCACCCTCACCGCAGGCAACGGCACCGGCGCACTATTTAACGGATACGGCGGCGCAATTTACAACGCAGGCACGCTCGCGCTCACCGACTGCGTGCTCCATGCAAACGTCGTCCCGAGCGGCAGGGTCGGCGGGGGAATCTTTACGCTCGGCGCAGGCACATCCCTCACCGCGACGCGCTGCCTTTTCATCAACAACGCCACCAGTGGCGGCAGCGGCGGCGGCAGCGGCATCTATGCCGATTCATCGTCCGTGGTGATATGCACCGACTCCACCTTCACCGGCAACACCTCGCCCAACACCGCCGGAGCCATCCACTCCAACGGCAGCGCCAACGTCACCGCCCGACGCTGCACTTTCAACGCCAACACCGCCGTCGGCGTAGGCTCCGGGGCCGGGGCTGTGCGCGCCACCAATGCGACGTTCCTCTTGGAACAATGCACCCTCACGGCCAACACCGCAGGCACCGAAGGCGGCGCAGCCATCTGCACCGGCACCTCAGTAATGACCCTGCGCCACTGCACCCTGAACGGCAACAGCGCGTCCGACGGCGGCGGCGTGAAATTCTCCGGCGGCACGCTCAACGTGGAAAACAGCCTCATCGCCGGAAACACCGCCACCACCGGCCCGGACATCCACTTCACCAGCGGCACCCTGAACCGACTCGGCGCAAACGTCATCGGCATCAACGCAACGGTGACTACCGCATTCCCCGCCGGAACGCCTCACGTCAACGGCAGCTACGTCGGCACCGCCGCCTCGCCCGTCCTCGCGCAGCTCGCCCCGCTCGGCAACTACGGCGGCCTCACGCAAACGATGGCGCTCGCCCTCGGCAGCCCCGCCCGCAACGCCTCCATCAGCAGCACCGCCACCGCCGACCAGCGCAGCTTCCCCATCATCGGCACAGCGGACATCGGCGCGTATGAAACCGGGAACAACCTCACCACCAACTACAACGTGTGGATTTACGAAACCCTCCCCGCCACCGCCACCGCGCCGCAACACGCCAGCACGTTCGACTTCGACAGCGATGGCCAGACCAACAACGCCGAATGGCTCGCCCTCACCAACCCCGCCAACTCGAACAGCCGCTTCACCATGAGCATCAGCCCCATCAGTGGAGGCAACCTGCCCTTCAGCTTCCAAACCGCCGTGGGCCGCAACTACCAGATCGAATACTCCACCGACCTCGCAAGCTGGACCAGCCTCGGCACCATCACCGGCACCGGCGGCATCCACAGCAGCGCCGCCGGCCCCGTCACCGGCTTCACCAAGTTCTTCATCCGAATGCGCGCCTCGCTACCGCCGTAGGTGACCGCACCGCCGACGCAGGCGAATTTACCCGCGGTCATCAACAAGCTGTTTGCGGCGCTCGCGTTTTGCGGGGAAACATTGCGCTCGGCAAAATCGGCGTTTCGCTGCCAGTGTCGGCGGAACTCCGTGAAAATCATCCGCTCTTTTCTTTTCGGCCTCCTTTTGTCGTTCGCGCTTCCGCTGTTCGGTCAGGCACCGGGCAGTGTGGATACCAGCTACGCGCCGTCCCTGACCGGCGGCGCTCCAACCACTTCCGCCGTGCAGGCCGACGGGAGGCTGATCTCTGCTTCTCCAGGCGGCGGCGGTTCGATCAAGGTGTCGAGAATCAATTCCGACGGCAGCATCGACTCCGGCTTTTCCGTGACGACGACGGGCGTGGTCTCGTGCATCGCCGTTCTGCCGGACGGGAAAATCCTGATCGCCGGAAACTTCACGGCCGTGAACGGCACGAACGGCTTCGGCGGTCTCGCGCGGCTGAATGCAAACGGCACGGTGGACGGGAGCTTTTCCGCCGGGACCGGAGCGGACAATTCCGTGATGTGCATGGTCGTACAGCCGGACGGGAAGATTGTCATCGGCGGCTACTTCACGACGGTCAACAACGTCGCGGCCGGTCACATCGCCCGGCTGAATGCGAATGGCTCGCTCGACGCGGGCTTCAATTCCGGCGGTGCGGGCACGGACATCGTGGTCTTCAGTCTCGCGCGGCAGGATGACGGGAAACTGGTGCTCGGCGGCTGGTTCAGGAATGTCAACGGAGTGACAGCAAATGGAATCGCGCGGCTCGAAGCCAACGGGACGCTGGACGCTGGATTTAATCCCGGCGGTGATGGTGTGGGAGCGGGCTCGATCGTCTATTCGGTGGCGGTGCAGGCCGACGGAAAGATCGTCGTCGCCGGGCAGTTCACGAGCTTGAATGGCGTCGGCGGGTTTCGCGGAATCGGCCGGCTGAATGCGAACGGCTCGCTGGACACGGGCTTTACCTCCCCCGGCGGCGCGGGGAATACGTTCTACCGCAGCGTGCTGCCGCAGGCGGACGGAAAGCTGCTGATCCTCGGCAATTACAACGCGGGCAGCGACCCTCAGAATACCTGCTTCTGGCGGCTGAATACGAACGGGACATTCGATTTGGACTTCGGCCTGGTGCGCGGAAATTCCATCGCGAACACGATCTCGATGCAGCCGGATGGAAAGGTAATCATCGCGGGAGAGTTCTCGACGCTGAACGGTGTGCCACGCGCTGGAATCGTCCGCTTCCACAACGACGATGCGCCGCGCAATCTCGGTGCGCCGAGTGCGTCGCGCGTGGTCTGGGAACGCGAGGGAGCAGCGCAGAGCGTGTCCGGCGTGACGTTTGAAGTCAGCACCGACGGCGGCGCGAACTGGAACCCGCTCGGGGCGGGCGTCCGCATCGGCACGACTTCGAATTGGGAGCTGACCGGACTTTCGCTGCCGGCAGGAGCGAAGCTGCGTGCCCGCAGTCGTGCGGCGAGCGGATACAACAGCGGCAGTTCTTCGCTTGAGGAGCAGACCGGCGAGTTCCCCTCGGCGCCCGCCGCAGTCACGCGCCTTGCGAGCGACATCACGGTTTCGGGTGCGACACTTTCCGGCGCGGGAAGCAGCAACGGACTCGCGACGAATGTGGCTTTCCAATACTCGGCTGATGCGACGATGACGACTGGCGTAACCACGACGGCGAGCGAGGCAATCGGCACGGATGTGGTGGGAGTCTCCACGACGCGCGCCATTTCCGGTCTGCTTCCGCACTCGACGTATTACTACCGGGCGATCTCGACGAACACGATGGGAACGACGAATGGAACCATCCGCTCATTCGTCACGGCAAACACCCCGCCGGTCGCGCCAAATGGCACCGCCACGGCGACGACGGGCGATGCGAAAACGATCACGCTCCCCTTTTCAAACACCGACGCGGACGGCGACACTGTGACGCTGAGCGGCACAACGCCCGATGCGAATCTCACGGTGACCGGCACCAACGGAAAGGATGTCACGTTCACGGCGGCGGCGGGTTTTGTCGGCGACGCCACGCTCGGCTACACGGTGGGCGACGGCTTCGGCGGCACCGCGAGCGGGACGATCACGGTGACCATTTCGGATAACGACGCGCCGTCCATCGACGCGCCGACGACCGGGCTCCTCGTGTATGTCGGGACGCTCCCCGATTTCACACAGACAGCCACGCGGAGTGACAACATCGGCGTGGTGAGCATCACGCAGACTCCGCCCGCCGGCACTGCAACCGTGGCCGGCGATTTGGACGTCACGTTGACCGCAAAAGATGCGGCCGCAAACGAGTCGAGCACGACATTTACCGTCACCGTTCGCCCGACCGACTCGGTGCCGACGCCCGTCATCGGCGCTGGCGGCACGCCGCCCGGAGCGGGAACCGCGGATGGGCCGCCGGCGGATGCGGAGGTAAAGACGTTCGGGCTTCCGGCAATCGATAACGCGGGCAAGGTCGCCTACCTCGTGCAGTGGGGCAGCGACACCGACGGCAAGGGCAAGGGACTTTTCACCGACGTGTGTCTCGCCAAAGTGGGCGACGATGTGGCCGGAATCACCGGAGCGACGTTCAAGGCGTTTACGGATCCCGTGATCGATGGCGGACGCGTCGTCACGCTGGCCACGCTCGCGGGCGTGCCGAAAGCAACATCGGAAGCCGTGCTCGCCTTTGCGCCGGAAGGTTCACCGTCCATCGAAGCCCGCACCGGCGATGTCGCGCCGGGCCTCGACGGCACTCGCCCCGCAGGCGGACCGGTGTTCAAGAACTTCGTCACCGTGGCGCTCTCGGGAGGCAGCCTCGGTTTCATCGCGCAGGTCTCGGGCGGGACCGGTGTGCTGAAGGCGACGGGCGCAAACGATACCGGCCTCTGGATCAAAGACGGAAGCGACCCACTCCGGCTCGCGCTCCACGAGGGCGACGTTGTCGCGGGCAAAACGATCAAGACACTCGCGACGTTCGTGCCCGCGGATGCATCGCCGGGTCAGGGCCGCGGCTGGCTGACGAATTCCGGGACCGGCACGGTGATGGCGCTCGCGTTCTTTTCCGACAAGACGCAGGGCATCGTCACCGCAAACGCAGGCGGGAATGCGGCGATCCACGCGCTCAGCGGCACCATCAACGTGTCCACCTCGCCGGCCATCGGCGGGGCCACGTTTGCGTCGTTCAGCTATCCGGCGCGCAACAACAACGGCGCGCTCGCATTCCTCGGGAAGTTGAAAGCCGGGCCGGGCGGCGTACTGAAATCGGATGTCTCCGCCATCTTCCTGTCCCCTGCTGCCGGGCCGTTTGATTTCATCGCGCGGGTCGGATTCCAAGCTCCCGGCAGCGGCGGATTCTTCGGCGCGCTCGAAGATCCCGTGCTCTCGCCGGATGGTGGTGTCGCATTTCTCGCCACGCTGAAAGGCGTGAAGGGCCTCGCGACCAAATCGCTTTGGTGGCAGCCCTCCGGCGGCTCGCTGACGATGCTCGCGCAAGGCGGCGGCGAAGCGGGCGACATCCCCGGCTCGCAATGGAAGTCGTTTGACTCCATCGCCATCACCGACCGCGGCCCCATCTTCGCTGCGAAGCTCGTAGCCGGACAGGGCGGCGTGACGGCGAAAACCGCCAGCGGAGTCTGGGCATGCGATTTCTCAGGAACTCCACGCGTTCTTTTCCGCACCGGCGACATCATCAACGGCAAAACGCTCACCGCATTCTCCCTGCTGAAAGTGACCGTCGGCAACGAAGGCGTCACCCGCAGTTTCAACAACAACGCGCAGGTCGCGTGGCTGGCGTCGTTCTCCGACAAAACGACCGCCATCGTTGTCACGGAAGTGCCGTAGTTTAGTGGCACAGTCAGCTCCTTCACGAAACTCCCACCGGCGTAGACCCGCGACGAGCCGGCCTAGTTTACCACCACTTTCAATCGCAAGTACTGCGCACCAGTGCCGAGCGGTGTATTGCTACGGACGGTAATCGTGTCGAAGCCCGCACCCGTGCTGCGGCTCACTTCGGTCGTGAAGGCATTGGATGGGATATCCCCGCTCGACGCGTAGCTGCTTCCGTCATTCCAAAGGGCGAGGTCGGAGCTCGTCTGCACAACGCACAGGGCATCGGTCGCGCCGTGGGAGCGCGTGAATGTGATCGTGAGATACTGCGCGCCAGATACGCTCACCGTTCCCATTTGTGGCGCAGCGCCCGGCGATTGCGGGCTGGTTCCGAGTAGATATTCCACAGCCTCGGGCAGGCCATCGCCGTCGCCATCGGCGATGAGCGATGCAGCAGCGCCGCCAAGATTCGCCGCGGCCCATGCCTGCGCGCTGGTCAGCGGCGTCGCCGAGACGCTGGGTGTTGCATCCGAGTTTCCGAGTGAGAATGTCGCGCGCACCCGGAAGTGTCGCGGCACAGCCGGCGTGAGGCCGCTGATTGTCGTAGTGTTGGTCCCGCTCGTCGCGGCAATGATCCATCCGTCCATTCCGTTCGCGCTCTTCTCCACGACATAGCCACTCGCGAAAGGCGCTGCCGTCCAGGCCAGAGAGACGCTGCCGGCACCGACCGCGCTTACATTCAGCGCCCGCGGCGGTAGATAGGAGAGACGCTCGCGTGCAATCGTGCGCGAGTCAGTCATCAGTGCGCTCGCCTCGGGATTGTCGCAGATGGCGAGGAAATTGTGGCCGTTGGGGCCACCCGGGAAGCTGTTCCAGATGGTGAAGAAAGATGCCCGCGGGAAGTACGTGTCGAGCGCGCCGAGGTAGAGCGAATTGTAGTTATTGGCGACATCGTCGTCCGCGGGATTCGGCCCGCCTTCGGTTATCCCAAACGCCTTCGGGTGAATGCGGCTGATCGCATCGGTGTCGAACGACGGCGCCCAGTTCGGGTGATAGCAACTGAAGCCCACGCAATCCACGAGCGTGTCGCCGGGCCAGTGGTAATCCATCGAGACGCCGTGGTTGTTGATTCCGCTCGCGTGGTGCGCGGTGACGTGCGCCTCGTAAGTCCAGATGATGTTGTGCAGTTGCCGCACGTTCACGAAGTGATTGCGGATCATGTCGTAAAGCGCCGTGAACTCCCCCGGCGACAGTCGCCCGTACCAGTTCCACCCGCCATTCATCTCCGAGAGCGGACGGAAAATCACCGGACGGTCCGGACCGAACAATTCAATTTGATCGGCGATGGCGTTCATCCACCCGGTGAATGTCACGTTCGACGCGCTTCCCGGCGTCAGCAGCGCGGGAATATCGCGGCCTGTGTGATTGCCGTTGAAAGCCAGAATCCAAGGATTCCAGGGCGTCCAGTGGATGATGCAAATGCCGCTGGCGTCCATATAGCTGCGGGCGTATGGTGCGCTCGCCGCAATCTGCATCGGAGTCGAGCCACCCTCCGCTGCGATGCTCAGAATCGCCGGCCACTTCGCGGAGCCGGTCTCATTTTGCAGCAGCGTGGTGAGTGCGACGACGTAGTTGTCGTAGTCGAAAGGAACATCCTGCGCATGCTGCCCCACGATCCGCCCGAGCGCCGCGCCAATGGCCAGCCGACGAAGCAGCGCCCGCGTCACCACGCTCGCGAATGGATCCGTCGGCATTCCCGGTCGCGAATTCGCATCGAGCGGATCGGTATTCGCGTAATACTCGAAGATGTTGATGTCCCCATCGCCGTCCGGGTCGGCGAGTCCGTCCGCGGTCGTCGCCAGTGTGCCGCGCAGTTTTTCCCAGCCATCATCCATCCCGTCGCCATCGTGGTCGCGCTTCAGCGGGTCCGTTCCAAACGTCATCTCCTCGGCATCCCAAATCCGGTCGCCATCGGTATCGAGATCCATCTCCACCTTGTCCACCGTGTAGTCGGGATAGTTCCCCGTCACCGCATTTACGCCATTCGGGAAAATCTGCTCTACGGCGAAATACAGCGTCGCACTCGTAAGCGTGGCTCCCGCCGGGACCGTCCACGCGATCGGCGTGCTGCCTTCGACCGGGAGCCATGTATTCTCCTCCCCCGGATGCACCACGCGCTCCGCGAGAATCGTCGGCGCAGGGCTGGTGCCGTTTGAAAAAGCGAGCCGCAGCATCACACGCACCTGCGCGTAACCGTCGCAGCGAAAGCGCGCCTTCGTAAGATACCGCTGCCCGTTCGCACCGGAAAGTGCCGCAAGCAAATCCTGCTTGAAGCCATCCGCGGGATGATCGCGTCCGGTCACGCGCCCCGCATTCGCACCGTCCGGCGCACCGCTCGTCGGCTGCCGCAACGCCGAGACCGTGAGCGTCGGATGGCTGGCAAACGCGGGCTGTGCCATCGTCGTCCAGTTTGACGAGGACAGCGGTGTTTCAAACGAAGGGTTTGCGATCAGATTTGCCGCCGAAGCGCGGACGGCAAACAGCGCAGTGATGCAGAGTGCGGATACGATTTTCATACACCCCGCTATGGCGCGAGGTGAGCGCTGCGTTACGGAATCCGCAATGCACCCGCCCTACCGCCACGGCGGCGCTGCCGGTTGCTTCCTCTCGCCACCACCGCCGGGAGTCGTCGCGGAATTGTTCGCCACGACCTTCAAAAGCGTCAGCAATTCACGCGGGACGGCGGGGTGGCTTTCGAGCCCGTCGAGCGCGAGTCCTGCATAGCCCGCCTTTTCCACGCCGACGACGTATGCGCCGTAGTCGCGGAGAGCGCGGGCAATCCGATTGGCCGCGGTGCCCGCCGGCGCGATGGATTCCGGCACAAAATCCGCCGGAAGCGCCAGCAGCGTCCCGATGCGCACATTTCCGCCGCCGCTCACCGAAGGCGCGTTCGTTGCGGGCCATGTAAATCCGGAAAGCCTGTCCGCCGGAAGACGCAGGGCGAGCGCATGAAAAATGCCGCGGTCGAGTTCGCCGGAACGAATCATTCCGCCGAGCGTCGAGCCACCGAATTCGCTGGCCGCGCTACCGCCGAAGCCCGGCCCCATCAAACTCGCACGGGAGATTGCGCTGGCAGTGGCCTCATGGCGCGCGGGTCTGCGGAGACCGAATATCTCGATGACCATGTTCTCACGCAGATTCACCGCGATGAGCGGGAATCCGCCGCGCATTCCTCCGCCCACGACGCGTTCATCGAGGTGCACTGATTCGAGTCGCCCGTCCGGGAGCTTTACGCGCACCATCGGATCGGTATCGCGCAGGAGTACGATGCGGCGTTCGACGAATGTGAAATCCAGCCCGGCGAGGGAGACACCCTCGATCGGGGCAAACTGCGCCGCACTTCCCATGGGCGTATTCCATGGACTCTCCGCAGCGAAAGGCCACATGCCGGGGATTCGGCGCGCGGGCATTGTATCGGGCAACGCGGCGTCGAGTTGCGCGAGCGTATCGGAATCGAGATCCGGAAAATCGCCGGTAAACTGCACGTCGCCCGCATCCACCACCGTTGTGGATTTTCCTGCACGCGGCCACACGATGAAGGCGATCATTGCATACGCAGCCGCGGCCAGCACGAGCCACGCGAGTCGGAGCGATTTCCGGTCGGTGTGGACTGAGGGCGTCGCAATCGCGCCCATCAATCGCGCCTTTGCGGCGACCGAGTCGCCACCGGACAACTCTGCCAGAATCGCCTGTTTCACCCGCGCATGCGCTTCCGTCCCGCCGAGGAGGACGCGCAGCGCAGCATCGAGCCGCTCCTGCGAGAGCAACTCGCGCAGGCGTTCCCCGTCGGCGGCCAGCGCCTCTTCGAGCGCGGCCTGAGCATCGGGCGAGAGCGCACCGTCCAGCAGCGCGGCAAGTGGCTCCTCAGCCGGCATGGATCTTCCCTTCGATGCACCGGCGCAATTCGCTCCGGACGCGGAACAGCGTGATGCGAATCCACTCCAGCGAGCGCCCGAGCACGCCGGCCATTTCCTCGGTCGATCGTTGCTCGGTGTACTTCATCGCGAGCAGGCGGCGCGTTCCGTCGGGCACCCGCTCGAGACAACCCTGCAACGCTTCGATTTCCCCGCCATCGGCCTCGCGATGGTGTTGCGCCAGCTCAGCGTGGCGGGCGATTTCAAACTTCGATAGATTCGTCTGCTCGCGCGCATACCGCTGGAGTTCCGAGCGGACCAGGTTCCATGCAATCGCCCGCAGCCATGCGCGCAGAGACGTGCCGGGCTGAAAGTCGGCGATATTCCGAAACGCAAAGATGAAGGTCTCGTGCGCCAGTTCATCGACGAGGTGCGACACGGGCAGCTTCAGCGCGATGAACGCACGGATGTGCGGGAGATGTTCGTCGAGCAGCGGCTCAAATGCGCAAGATTCCCCGGCGCGGACGCGATGGACGAGGGCGGTTTCGGCTTCTGCGGTGAGAGGCATGGCTTGGCGTTATAGAGCGGGCCGGGGGGCGATGTTACAAGAATCTCGAAAAATCGCTCCGAGCCCGCGGAACGGGAGAAACATTCTCGCCACCGCCGCCAGCCGGGTGCAGCGTGGGGCCATGCGCTGGCTTGCGTTTGTTTCCATCCCGGTCTTTGCGGCGACTCCCGTTGTGGAGGAGCTTCCGCGCGTTCCCGCGACGTCGCCGGAACAGGCAGCGGCGAATCTCGTGCTGCGTCCCGGTTTTCATGCGGAGCTGATGGTTTCCGAGCCGCTCGTGGTGGACCCGGTGGCGATGGCGTTTGATGAACACGGGCGTCTCTTCGTGGTGGAAATGCGCGACTACTCCGAGCGTCGCGATGAAAAGCTGGGGCGCGTGAAGCTGCTGGAGGACACGGATGGCGACGGGCGTTTTGACAAGGCCCACATCTTTGCCGACGGGCTGCCGTGGCCGACGGCGGTGACGTGCTGGGATGGCGGCGTGTTCGTCGCGGCGTCGCCGGAGCTGCTTTATTTCAAGGACACGGACGGCGACCACCGTGCGGATGTCCACGCGTTTTTGTTCACGGGATTTGGGAATCTCGCGGAGAAGCTGAACGTGCAGGCGCTGCCGAACTCCCTGCAATGGGGGCCCGACCAGCGCATCCACGGCGCACTCGGCGGGAATCCCGGTCGCGTGGAAAACTTCGCGCTTCACGGCTCGCCGAAGATCGAACTGCGCGGTCGCGACTTCTCGTTCGACCCTCGCAAAATGGACCTCCGCCCCGAGAGCGGCGGCGGGCAGTGGGGCATGACGTTTGACGACGCGGGCCGCAAGTTCGTCTGCTCGAACAGCCGACACATCATGCAGGTGGTATTCGACGACCGCTTCGCCGCAGCGTCGAAGACTCCCCTGCCCGCGCCCGCCGTGGACATCGCGGCGGACGGGCCGCAGGCGGAGGTCTTTCGTCGAAGCCCAGACGAGCCGTGGCGCGTCATCCGCACCAAATGGCGCGTGGACGGCACGGTGAAAGGACTTATCGAGGGCGGCGGACGCGCGAGCGGCTATTTCACCAGCGCGTGCGGCATCACGATTTACCGCGGCGACGCGTGGCCTGCGGAGTTTCGCGGAAATGCATTCATCGGCGACTGCGGCAGCAATCTCGTGCATCGCAAAATCCTCCGCGGCGAGGGACGCCTCACGGCGGAGCGCGCGGCGGATGAAAAGCGCAGCGAGTTTCTCGCGAGTCGCGACAACTGGTTCCGCCCCGTCGCATTTGCCAACGCGCCGGACGGCTGCCTGTGGATTGCCGACATGGCGCGCGAAGTCATCGAGCATCCGTGGTCGCTGCCCGAGCCGCTGAAATCGAAACTCGACCTCAACTCCGGCAACGACCGCGGCCGCATCTGGCGCATCGTGCCCGACGGCGCGAACCTCCGCCCCGCGCCAAAGCTCGGCGCCAGCAGCAATGCGGAACTCATCGCCATGCTGGAGCACCCGAACGGCTGGCATCGCGACACCGCCGCGCGCCTGCTCCACGAGCGGCAGCCCGCCGAAGCCGCGCCCGCCATCGCTGCGATGATCGCAAAGCGCACGCCGCAAAACATCGCGCCCGCTGCGGCGAAAGGCGCGGCCGTGGAATACATCGCGCCAAAACCCAATGCGACGCGGGCCGAGGCTGTCGCGCAATTCCGCCCCGCGCTCACACTCGCGGGCGATGCGCAGAAAGGCCGCGCGATTTTTGCCGGGCGCTGCGCCGTCTGCCACCGCTTCGGAGGCGCGGGCAGCGCCGTGGGACCGGACCTCGACGCCTCCGCAGCCGCCGGGCGTGAGAAGCTGCTCGGCAACATCCTGGAGCCCTCGCGCGAGATCACCGCGGGCTTCCCGCTCGGCGTCGTCACGCTCAAAGCCGGCGGCGCAGTCGCGGGAATCCTCGCCAGTGAATCGCCCGCCGGAGTCGTCCTGCGAATGCCCGGCGCTGCGGAACGCGCCATCCCCTCCGCCGACATCGCAACCATCGAGCGCCCCGCGAAATCCCTCATGCCCGACGGAATTGAAACCGGCCTCACCCCGCAGGAGATGGCCGATTTACTGGAGCACCTCGCGCCGCTGCCCCCTGCGAATCCCACGCGTTGACGACGCGACGCCCGTGCTCCGAGCCGGGAATTCCTACGCCGCATCCGGGCTGCACCCAAGGCATCCGGCTCATCATTGCGCCTGCCTCGGCGAAACCCGCGCCATTCCGGCCCTTCACGAAAAGCGGGCATAGACTGCGGGCATCCCCCCCGAATACCCGGAATCGGCCATCCGACCGCGGAAATACGATTCCAAATGCCAGACTCGCCACCTCCGGACTCGGAGGAACGAGTTTGAACGTCCAACCCGCCACCTCCGGGATCGGGGGAACGAGTTTGAACATCCAACTCGGCACCTCCGGACTCGGAGGTATCGAGTTGAGGATTTTTGACCACCCCTCCGGACCAGGAATGAGCAATTTGATACACCAAAACCGCATTTTATGACACGATTGTTAAATCCGGAGCATTCCAAAGCGCACCCACGTCAAAGCCGAAAGCTGCCGAAAGCTCAAACAACACACCACCCGCCGGGCAAAAACGACCGCTTGTCGGAAAACCTTACGCCCCATGCGAGGAATCCCCCGCAAAACAGCCCCAAAACCCAGTAGGAAGGCGCCCTTTTCAGGTTCAAAGCCGGAAAAACCACCGAAACAGCCCAAAAGCACCGAAAACGTGTCGGAAACCTTTACATCCGGCTTCACTAATCAAGTACTCCGGCGTTGCAAATCACGTTTCTTAAAACTATTTTCCTCTGTTAGCATCACCTTTTTTAGCACCAACGACAGAGTTGGCATGATTGATGTTTTAGGGGGCGGCAGCTTGCGCGACTGGAGCACATCCTCTCGGGAAAAAGCCGAAAACACCCTGTTAAATCCAAACATCGAAATGAAACTACTCAGAACTAAGTTAATAATCGCCGGGCTTTTTGCTGCGGGCTCCGTATCGGCAGCGCCTTTGACCCTCGAAGGTATGGGGATCCAGAAACAATGGATCGACACCGAAGCGGGCATTAACGAAATGCCCGGATTCGTGTGGGGAAACAGCCACACGGCGATGGCCGACAAAATTGGCCTCCATGTCCTGTTTGCCAATGGTGTGGAAGGAACAATCGCCTACTCGGGTGTTGCAACAAAGTGGGGAACCACCGGCCCCACCATCGGAACGCTGATTTCAGCGACTGGTTTTTTCGCAAACTATGCGACGGCGGGCTTGCACTTTTTGAACAATACTCCTGCTGGCGGCACCCTGCCAATTGCGTGGGCTTCCAATCCTAACACTCCTTTTGGCAACAACGTTGAGCTGGACTACTCTGACAATAGCTTCGGGTCGGAGTTCCGTGTCACGACCGCGGGTTGGAACTCGGTCCAGATTACCACTTACAGTTCGTCGGCACCGGTAGCGGCGCCGGACGGCGGCTCGAGCATCGCGCTGCTCGGACTGGCGATGACGGCTGCAGCGGGATTCCGCCGCAAGTTCGGCATCTAAGATGGGACTCAGACAATCTACCCAAACTTGCTGGAATCAAAACAATGACCATTCTTCAAAAAGCCCTTACAGTCATCGCGCCCGCGGTGCTTCTAACCTCCACGTCTCACGCCATCCTCATCAACGGTGGATTTGAAAGCGGTCTCACCGGCTGGACTACTTCTGGTGCGGATTCAGCGGCGGCAACCGCTGGAGCTCATTCCGGAAGTTTTGCATTCCAAGGGTTCGATAACTCGGGCTTTGCGACACTTTCGCAGTCTTTCGCCACCACCACTGGGGCAGTTTACGACTTCTCCTTCTTCTCGCGAATCCCCGTGATACACCCCGGTAACATTCTGCGCTACCAGTTTAACGGCGGCCCGATTGTGACCGTGCCTACTACTACCACGTATACCCAAACCATCGGGGGATTTACCGCCTTGGGTTCTACTTCGGTTCTTAATTTTTACTTCGAAACCGACCCAGGCACCTCCGCTTGGCTCATCGATGACGTTACCGTGACTTTGGCCTCTTCGCCGGTACCGGACGGCGGCTCGAGCATCGCGCTGCTCGGTCTGGCGATGACGGCTGCAGCGGGATTCCGCCGCAAGTTCGGCATCTAAGTCAAAGACTGCATTAATCTCACAACCGGCTGCACAGGCACACGCCCGTGCAGCCGGTTTTGTTTTGCCCCGAGGACAGCAATGCGCGATGGTCCAACGCAGTCGAAGCAGCACGCTACTCAGCCTGAGCCACAGAAGCCGGGCCGGTGCTCATTCCTCCCATCAGCTTGGGCTACTGCATTTCAGCGCCTTCCGCTCCCCATCACCGGGTCCGGGTTGTGAGGTGCTGAGGTCTTTAAAACCGGCCCTCGTCGGCGTCGATGTATTGGAAGAAGGTCTGGATGTCTGCGCGGGCTGCGAAGCCGCTCTCGGCCTTGCGCTCGGCGAGGCGCTGGCTGCCGGAATCGTTCCAGCCGCGTTTGCGCATGTATTCGTTCCAGACGTACTGGTCCTGGTCCGTGAGCTTGCGGCCGTTTGCGAAGCACCACGCGAGGATCTCGTCGTCCGTGCCGCCCTCGGCGACGCGCTTGACGAGCGCATCGTAGGCGATTCCGAAAAGATTCACGCACGCCTTGTCGAAGCCGTCGCCGAGATTCGGGACGTAGTCGGCGGGAAGTTTCCCGGCGGCGTGGAGGCGGATTTTGTCCACCATCCGGCCAAAGTAAACGAGAGTGCCGACCTTGTCGGCGGGGCTGCGAAGTCCTTCGATTTGCATAGGCGGGGATGGTGTGCATTTCCCGCGCGGAAAGCGCAACCCCGCACTCGCGCGACGTCACGGGCGGGTGATGCGGAGTCGCATGAACTGCCGCTGCCCGGCGCCCGGCAGGAGCAGCGATTCCACGGTGATGAGCTCCGTGGCGCCCTCGTCCACGCTCTCAGCAACCGCGGTAAATCCACCGCCGGAATTCCAGACACCCGCGTCGTTGCCGACCTCGACGATGTAGGAAATGTCGGAGGCCGACTTCACTTTGCGATACGTGAGCGCGAGCGCGCCGGACGGGCGGAGGGAGGCCGACGGAACGCCGATCGTGGCGGGCGTCTTCGGCTCCAGCGCGAGTGCGTATTCCATGAGGTTGCGAATGCCGTCGCCATCGAAATCCGCCTCATCGCCGCTGAGATTGGCGTCGGCAAGCTCGGCAGCGGTGAACTTTGAAAAACGCCACGCGTCGATGGGAAGGTCGGCGATGACAACGGTCGCGGAATTGGCCGCGCCGGCTGAGTAGTTCACATCGGAGGCGATCGTGAGCGTCACGGACTCATCGCCCTCCGCGAGCGAATCGGCGAGGGGCTGGATGGTGACCGTCGCCGTCGAAGCACCGACGCCAAACGTCGCGCTGCCCGAAAGCGTCTGGTAATCGGCCCCGGCGGTGGCCGTTCCGGAAAGCGTGTAACCCACGGTGAGCGCCGTAGCCGTGCCGCCGGAGCGCGTGAGCGTGAAAGTGCCCGTCCCCAAGCCTTGCTCGGCAGCCGAGGCATCGGTCGCGGCGACCGTGATGGTCGGCTGCGAATACCACGCGATGCCGTATTCCACACCCGCGAGGTCGCTGGTGACTTCGAGCACGTAACGCCCCGGAGCGAGCGCGGGCCGGTAGATGTGCTCGATGTTGTCCACCGCGCTTTCGCTCGAATCGACGAGCGCTCCGACCGTGAAGCCTGTCGCCGCGTAGAGCTTCAGCGTGACGTTTGCGAGCGTGGACACCGTCGCGCCCGGCCACGTTCCGGTGATTGTGCGATTCCACGTCACGAGCGCGGAGAAATCCGACACCGTGTTTCCGGCCGGGATGTCGAAAAAGTAGCGCTGCGGAGTGGGCGAAGTATTGTTGAGATCCCATCCGCGCACGCCGACCGATACCGAGTCGCTCGCGTTTTGCTCGCCGGAACTCATGATGAAATGGCTGCGGTACGCATTCAACTGGCCCGCGCCGAAGATCGAATCAATCGGACGCGTGGTGGTGCGGCTCCATCCGGGAAACTGCGTTTTCGTCGCACCAGCGAGGAGCACGGCTTTCATCGCCACGACCCGGCGGCCGTTCGTAGGCGCATTCTGCCGGAGCATCGCCGCCGTCGCGGAGACCATCGGAGTGGAAAAGCTCGTGAAAGACTCCGGCGCGACGATCTCCGGCTTCGTGCGACCGGCGCCGTCGGCGGTGTTGCTGCCGTAGCTGTGAGCGCCATTCGAGAGGCCCACGGAGATGCCGTTGTAGCAACTGCCGAGAAGCGCGGGCACGTTGTTGGCGTTGTTGTTGTTCAAACCAACGACGCCGAGAAAGTTCGACGCATTGATCGCGAAATCGAAGCGACGGAGGATTTGGACATCGCTCGGTCCGCCCGAATCAGCCGATCCGACCCAGCTATGATTCTGAATGCTGCGCGATTCGCTCAGAGGATTCGCGACGCTTCCAAAGCGCAGGAAGCCGCTCCCGAGCCAGTTGTTTGCGTCGTAAACATCGATCGTAGAAACCGCCGGAGCGACGCTCGTGGTGAGCCCGTAGTAATAGCCTCCGACCGTCGTCGCATGGCCAGAGTTGCCGGCGGGACCGGAGCGATTCACGAAGGTCTTTCCGACGAATTCCGCGCTTCCCGTGTTTGGGCCGAAGTTCCCGGCGCTTTCCGGAGCCTCGACCTGCGAAACGGTCGTGCCCACTCCATTCGGGAGCGAGCCACCGAGTTCGGCGGCGAGCTTCGTCCAGCCGATGTCATCCTTGTAGCCACCGTGCGCCGTGCCCGCGCAAAAGAGCAGCGCAATCCATGCGCCAGCGGCGAAACGGGGACTGGAAAATGTTCGGGTCATTACGGACGGGTCGCGGCTAGGTACCGGCGAACCCGATAATTTCAACCCGTATTTCCGTACGGTCTGTTCAACTCAGTCTTGAACCGCTAAGTCGAGAGCCATGTCAAACGACCCGGCCACGCATTTGAACACCACCCGCCGCCTGCCTCCCCTGCTCCGTCGCGCGTGGTATTCGCTGAACCAGACTTTCCGCCAGCGCATCGCGCATCTCGGCATCACGCCCGATCAATTCAGCATCCTCCGCTGGCTCCACGAAGGCGACACGCGCGGGCTGACGCAACAGACGCTCACTGACCTGATGGCGAGCGACCCGAATACGATCACTTCCATTCTCCAGCGGATGGAAAAAAGCAGGCTCGTTTCGCGCCATGCACACGAAACCGACCGCCGCGCACGCCGTGTTCGCATCGAGGACGCAGGCCGGGAGCGCTACCTCGAAGCCTGCGAAATCGCGATTGCGCTGCAGAGACAGATCGTCGGAGTCATTCCCGAAACCCGCCGTTCGCGATTCCTCGCAGACCTCGAACTCATCGCCAACGCGTGCGTCGCCGCGCAGAACGAAGGCGAGTGAGCTCTCCGGCGCGCCGCCACCTTTGTCTTTTCAATACCGTCGCTTCCGTTCATCTCATCGGGAGCACCAATCATGTCTGATATTACCACTCTCACGCTCGGCCACAGTCCGGACCCCGACGACGCCTTCATGTTTTACGCGCTCGCGGAGGATCGAATCCCCACGGGACGCTGGCGTTTTCAGCACATCCTGCAGGACATCCAGACGCTGAACGAACGCTGCACGCGCGGTGAACTGCACATCTCCGCCATCAGCATCCACGCCTACGCGAGCGTGCTCGACAAATACGCGCTGCTGCCTTGCGGAGCCAGCATGGGCGAGGGTTACGGGCCGATGCTGATCGTTAAACGCGGCAAGGCCCTGCCGGACCTCTCGGACTTTGGTGCGATTCGCGAATGGCTCCAGCACCAGCGGATTGCAGTGCCGGGAAAAATGACGAGCGCCTTCCTTGCGTTGAAGTTGTTCTTCCTCGGCGAGCCGATGCACACCGTCGTGCCATTCGATCAAATCTTCGAGTTTCTCGAACAGGGCGACGCGGACGTGGGCCTGATCATCCACGAAGGGCAACTCACCTATGCGCGCGACGGGTTCGACCTCGTTCTGGATCTCGGCGCGTGGTGGATGACCGAGACGGGCCTGCCGCTCCCGCTCGGCGGAAACGTGATTCGCAAGGACATCGCGCCGGCCGACCGTTCCGAGATCAACGCGATTCTCCGTGAGAGCATCCGCTACGGACTTGAGCACCGCGCCGCAGGAGTCGACCACGCGCTCCCACTTGGCCGCGGACTCGACCGCGCGCTCGCGGACAAATTCATCGGGATGTATGTAAACGACCGGACGCTCGATTACGGCGATGCCGGCCGCATGGCGATTCGCGAGTTCCTGGGTCGCGGGTATCAGTTGGGCTTTTTGAAAGAGCCGGTGGAACTGGAATTCGTGGAGTAGCGCGATGGCCACCGACGACTCCGCAAGACGTCCGCTAAAGAGCCGCTCGACCAGCTGGGCACGCGCGCTTTCATCAGCGCTTGTCGCACGGAAGGTCTCGCCAAACGGGGTGTCAATATTCGGCATCTTCGTCGCGATCGGAGGCGCGGTGGCGATGCTCGCAGCGGGACATTGGATTCCGGTGTGGGCGGGTCTTCTGATGGGAGCTGCGGGCGTTCAGCTCCGATTGCTTTGCAATCTCATGGATGGACTCGTCGCAATCGAAGGTGGACTCAAATCAAAGGCAGGCGACCTATTTAACGAGGCCCCCGACCGCGTCGAAGATACTGTGCTGCTCGTAGCCGCCGGTTATGCAGCGGGACACGGCGAGCTCGGGTGGGTTTGTGCGACACTTGCAATGTGCGCGGCTTACGTGCGGGCACTCGGCGCTTCGCTCGGGCTCGGGCAAGACTACCGCGGCCCCGGCGCAAAGCCGCACCGGATGGCGATGCTTACCGTGGGTCTCCTGTCGGCGGCCGCCTGCTCTGCATTCTCGGTCGAATTTCCGGCACTCAAAGTTGCGCTGTGGGCAATTGTGCTTCTCACGGGGATTACCATCATACGCCGCACGGTGCGGATTTACCAAAGACTGCCATGATTGCCCGGGCGCTCGCATTTTTCACACGTCTGCTCACCGGTGGCACCCCGCGCTGGCGCGGATGCCTGCCGGAGCAAAAGCAGCGCATCTACTTCGCAAACCACACGAGCAACCTCGACCTCGTGCTTCTTTGGTCCGCGCTGCCGTCGAGCATCCGATGCCGCACGCGTCCCGTCGGTGCGCGCGATTACTGGAGTTTTGGCATCCGCGGCATGTTGGCAAAGGACGTTTTCAATGCCGTGCTCATCGAGCGCAAACAGGTGACACGATCGAGCAATCCCCTTGCGCCGATGCTTGATGCGCTCCGTGCGGGTGATTCGCTGATCATTTTCCCGGAAGGCACGCGCGGACCGGGTGCGGAGATCGCGGAGTTCAAACCGGGCCTCTATCATCTCGCAAAAGGGCACCCGGGCATCGAATTCGTTCCCGTTTTCATCGAGAACCTCAGCCGCGTTCTCCCGAAGGGTGAAATTCTACCCGTGCCGATCCTGTGCTCGGTGAACTTCGGAACGCCGCTCCACCTTGAACCCGGCGAAAGCAAGCCGGACTTCCTCACCCGCGCCCGCGCCGCAATCGTCTCACTCCAGCCGCCGCAATGAACCTCGACCCCGACCTGCTCAAACTCTTCGGAGGCATCCTCGGCATCCTCGTCACAGCCAGCATCATCAGCGCCGTGCTGAAAGCGCGGGTCACGAGCGAAAAGGGACGCAAAGTCGTGGAAAACCTTGTTTCACGGACCAACGCGTGGTGGGTGATGGCCGCGCTGTTTGCGACGGCGATTACGCTCGGAAAGTCAGCGACGCTGCTGATGTTCGCGCTCGCCTCGTTTTTCGCGCTGCGCGAGTTCATCACGCTCACGCCGACCCGGCGGGGCGACCACCGGACGCTATTCTGGGCGTTCTTCATCATTCTCCCGCTGCACTACTGGACGCTCTGGATTTGGTGGTACGGACTGTTCGTGCTCCTGATTCCCGTTTACGCGTACCTTTTCATACCGATGAGGAGCGCGCTTGCGGGCGACACGGAACGGTTTCTGGAGCGGACGTCGAAAGTGCAATGGGGGCTCATGGTCGCAGTGTATTTTTTGAGCTACGCACCCGCTCTGATGATGCTGGAAGTGCCCGGATGGTCGGACGAACACCCCGAACGGAACGCGCGACTCATTTTCTTCCTCGTGTTCGTTGTGCAGATTTCGGACGTGATGCAGTACGTCTGGGGCAAGCTGTGCGGCAAGCGTCCCATCGTGCCAAAACTCAGCCCGAACAAGACAGTCGAAGGATTTATAGGCGGCGGGCTTTCGGCGACGCTGTTCGGCGGCGCGCTGTGGTGGGCGACGCCGTTTTCTCCGTTTGCAGCAGCCGGGCTTGCAGCGGTCATCGTCGTCATGGGCTTCTTCGGAGGGTTGGTGATGTCCGCGATCAAACGTGATCGCGGCGTAAAGGATTACGGCGACCTCATTCCGGGTCACGGTGGTGTGATGGACCGGGTAGATTCGCTATGCTTCGCCGCACCCGTCTTTTTTCACATCGTCCGTTGGGCCTACTCCTGACCACCCGAACGGGACTGCACGGCGCACGCGTCCCGAATCAGGGCGCGTGAATCAAAAACGGCGACCAAAAGTCGCGAGGAGCGATCACGCTGAGCGCGCGATACGTTGCGTCGCTCAATTCGATATCGCCGCCGACGGCAGACACGTAGTAGGGGTTTCCGAACACATCAAATCCGCCGCTATCGGCGAGTTTCGTTCCTTCTTTGATATAGCGCTGAACGTCGGTCCAATTGGCCGCATCGTTTTCCTTTTTGTTGTTTTCAAGCGCGTAGTTAGCGAGGGCGACGTCGATCATCCGCAAATCCTGAAGGATCAGAGTAGCCTGCGAGCGCATTCGTGCGCGTAGAAAGTTCGGGATCGCGATGGACGCGAGGAGCCCGATGATCGTGACTATGAGTAGAATCTCAACCAGAGTGAAGCCGGCATGGCCCCGCTTGTGTGGAGTGTGCATGGGTTATTTGGTTCTGTTATTTTGGGTATGATTTGGCCTCGGAGCAACCGCTGCCGAGCGTTTTCCTACAAGAAGTGTGCCACTAAATCCTACCGTTAAGGCATGCATCCACCCACCCCATCAACTGACAAATATTCCGCTTGAAAGTATCAGCCCCGGGAGCGTTCCGCCCGAAAACTTGGGGATTTTTGAAATGATTTAGAAAAAAAGATTGAACCACTCCGCTGTTTTGCGGTCTGCATCCGCCCCCGCGGCGCTCAAAGCGATGCGGCCAGTGAATTTCCTACAACATGATCCAAGTCCAAAATCTACGTAAGCAGTTTGGCCCAAAGGTCGCAGTGAATGGAGTTTCGTTCACCGTCGAAAAGGGCGAAGTCCTTGGTTTCCTGGGGCCTAACGGCGCCGGAAAGTCCACCAGCATGCGAATGATCACCGGGTTCATTCCGCCAACCGAAGGTTCCATCAAGGTCGGGACCTACGATATGCTCGAGAACCCGATTCCCGCGAAGCAGCTCATCGGCTACCTGCCGGAGAATGCGCCATCTTATCCCGATATGACCGTCTCGGGCTTCCTGGGATTCGCCGCCGAAATGCGCGGCCTCTCGGGCGACGCCAAGAAGAAGGCCGTGAATCGGGTCCTTGAGATGTGCTTCCTCGAAAACGTGCAGCACCAGAGCGTCGAAACCCTGTCAAAAGGATACCGCCACCGCACGTGTTTCGCGCAGTCGATTATTCACGACCCTGAAGTGCTCATCCTCGACGAACCAACCGACGGTCTCGACCCGAATCAGAAGCACGAGGTTCGCGGCCTGATCAAAAAGATGGGCGAAAGCAAGGCCATCATCTTTTCCACCCATATTCTCGAGGAAGTTGAGGCAGTCTGCTCGCGGGCAATCATCATCGACCGCGGCACCATCGTTGCGAACGGGACGCCCCGCGACCTCAAGATGCGCAGCGAGCAGGCCGGCGCAATCACGGTGAAATTCGTCGATGGCGAAGCCTCAGCGGCGAGAGGAAAGGTCGGCTCCGTTCAGGGAGTGGACCGCGTTTCGGTCATCTCCGAGCGCCCGCTCACGCTCCGAGCATTTCCGAAGAAAAACGCCGGAAGCGACGACGTCGCACGCGCAATCGCCGACATGGCATTCAAGGAGCATCTGCCGCTGCAAGGTCTCCACGTCGAGGAAGGTCGCCTCGATGAAGTGTTCCGCAGCATCACCCTCCCGGACAACAAGGCAAAGGAGGAAACGAAATGAAATCCACTCTCACCATCGCGAAACGTGAATTGCTCGGCTACTTCGCATCGCCGGTCGCATTCGTATTCATTGTCATCTTCCTGCTTCTCGCGGGATTCTTCACATTCATGGTCGCCGGCTTTTTCGAGCGCGGCGAAGCAAACCTCGCGGCGTTCTTCTCGTGGCATCCGTGGCTCTACCTGTTCCTCGTCCCGGCAGTCGGAATGCGGATGTGGTCGGAGGAACGCCGACTCGGCACAATCGAACTCCTGCTCACGATGCCCGTTACACCGTGGCAGGCCATCGTCGGCAAGTTTCTCGCCTCGTGGGTGGTCGTCAGCGTAGCGCTGGTGCTCACTTTCCCGGTCGTTATCACCGTGAACTACCTCGGAAATCCAGATAACGGCGTCATCTTCGCCGGCTATCTGGGCAGCATGCTGATGGCGGGCTCGTATCTCGCAATCAGCGCGATGACCTCGGCAATGACGCGCAATCAGGTCGTCAGTTTCATCCTGGCCGTCGTCATTTCACTCTTCCTCATCCTCGCCGGTTTTCCGCCGGTGACGAACCTGCTCACCAGCTGGGCTCCCACGTGGCTCGTGGAAGGGGTCGCCGCATTCAGCGTGATGACCCACTTCGAGAGCATTCAGAAGGGCGTCCTCGACTCGCGCGATGTGCTCTACTTCCTGTCGGTCATCGCGTTTTCACTCTTCACCACCAGCGTAATCATCCGCGCGCATCGCGCCGGCTAAACGCAACCAAACCTCATCTTTTCGAAACCATGAAAAAAGGACTCGAAACCTATCTCTACACGACCGTCGGCGTGGTGGCGTTCCTCGCGATTCTCGTCGGCGTCAATCTCATCGGCAGCCGCGCGAAAGTGCGCGTGGACCTCACAGCAGACCGCGCCTACACGCTCAACAAGGGCACTCTGGCGATTCTCCAGAAGCTCGATACCCCTGTGCAGGTACGCTTTTACTGCACCCGCGGAGAAAACCGGATGCCGGTTTTCCTGAAGAACTACGCTCAAACGGTCGAAGACCTGCTCGGTGAGTTCCGGCAGAAATCGAACGGCCAGATCGAAATCCAGAAGCTCGACCCGGTGCCGGACTCCGATGCCGAGGACTCGGCCAAACTGGACGGAGTCGAAGGCCAGATGACTGAAATCGGCGGCGATCCGCTTTACCTCGGATTGAGTGTCACCATGCTCGACCAGAAGGAAGTGATTCCATTCCTTTCTCCGGACCGCGCGAAACTGCTCGAATACGACCTCGCGCGTGCAATCTCCCGCGTGATGACTCCGAGCAAACCGGTCGTCGGCGTGATGTCTCCCCTGCCCTACAACGGAATGGGCGGAAATCCGATGATGATGATGCAGCGCAACCGCAGTCAGCCCGCGTGGGTGTTCACATCAGAATTGAAGCGGGATTTCGAAGTTAAATCGGTCGAGATGACCGCGGACAAAATCCCCGATGATGTCAAAGTTCTGCTGCTCATCCATCCGAAGGCCATTACGGATGCGACGCAGTATGCGATCGACCAGTTCGTGCTGCGCGGCGGAAAACTCATCGCCTTCCTCGACCCGCTCGCCGTGCTGGACCAGGCCGGTGCCGGCCCGATGGGCGGTGGCGGAAGCTCGTCGAATATGGAGAAGCTCCTCAAGAATTGGGGGCTCTCCTTCGACTCCACCAAAGTGGTGGCCGACATGAACTACATCTCGCGCACCCGAGGCGGGCGCGCTCCGGCGGTCCTCTCGCTCACCGAAAAAGCGGTAAACAAGGACGACATCCTCACAGCCAATGCGGACAATCTCTTCTTGGTATTCCCGGGATCATTTTCCGGAACACCGGCCGAGGGACTTCGCATGACGACTCTCGTGAAATCCTCCACCAACTCGCAGCTCATCGACCCGATGAGCGCCCAAATGGGTGGCGAGCAGACCATCAAGGACTTCAAGGCCTCGGGCACCGAATACAACCTCGCAGTCCGCCTTTCGGGTAAATTCAAAACCGCGTTTCCCGAAGGAAAACCGAAGGCTCCCGAACCGAAACCAGAGGACGGCAAGCCCGAGGAAAAGAAACCCGACGCACCAGCCGAGGCCGGACTCAAGGAATCGGCCGCAGAGAACACCATCGTGCTCATTGGCGACTCGGATTTTCTGCAGGATCAAGTCAGCGTGCAGGAAGCGATGAATCCATTCGGAGGCGGCCAGCGCATGGTCGTGCCGGTCAATGGAAACCTCGCTTTCGGGCAGAGCGCGGTCGAGCAACTCTCCGGCGACAGCAATCTCATCGAGGTCCGCAGCCGCGCATCACGTGAGCGTCCGTTCACTGTGGTCAAGCAGATGCAGGCCGACGCCGAGGCGGCTTACCAGACGAAGATCAAGGACCTCGAAACCAGCCTCCGCGACGCGCAGGCGAAACTCAACGAACTGCAGCGCGCAAAGACCGGGGAAGCCGGCCAGCGCTTCATCCTTTCGCCCGAACAGCAGGCGGAAATCGCCAACTTCAAGAAGAAGGAAGGCGAAGTGAAGAAGCAGCTCAAGGAGGAGCGCAAGCGGCTACGCATCGGAGTCGAATCGCTCGAAACAAAAACCAAGTGGCTCAACATTCTCGTGATGCCGCTCGTCGTCGCAGTCGCGGGACTTCTTCTCGCGCTCAAGCGCCGCAAACTTCAGGCAGCCCGTTAAACCAATTCATCGACCATGAAAGGAAAACAACTCGTATCGTTGCTCGGAATCGTCGCCGTAGTAGGCGGACTCGGCTACTACATGCAATCGTCCAACCGCAATTCCTGGAGCGAAAAAGGCTCCGGCGTCGCGGGGGCCAAAGTGCTCGACCTCGCAATCAATGACATCGCGCGAGTGACTGTGAAAAGCGCGACCGGAGAGCTCAATCTCGTCAAAAAGGACGACATCTGGACCGTCGGTGAACGTGCGAACTATCCCGCAAACTTCGAGCAAATCAGCGGACTGCTGATCAAACTCGACAAGCTGAAAACCGTTCAGGAAGTCAAAGTCGGGCCATCGCAATTCGCGCGAATGGAACTCATCGAGCCGGGCAAGGGTGAAGGAGCCGGCACATTGCTCGAGTTCAAGGATAAGGACGGCAAGAACCTCGGTTCACTTCTGCTGGGCAAAAAGCACATGCAGAAGGGCAACGAGCAAATGGCGCAGTTCGGCATGAGCGGCGACATGCCGGCCGGCCGTTACATCGTGAAGCCCGGCAGCACGAACGTGTCCCTCGTTTCGGATTCGTTTGAGGACGTCACGCTCAAGCCCGAGAGCTGGCTGAAGCGCGATTTCTTCAAACTGGAGAACGTCACTGGCATCACACTCGCAGGAACGACCGACGCGCAGAAGTGGAAGATCACCCGCGAGAGCGCGACCGCCGAATGGAAGCTCGACGGCGCGAAGCCGGAGGAATCGCTCGACGCCGCAAAGGTGAATCCCATCAGCAGCGCGCTCGCATTTCCCAGCTTCGCAGACGTGATGGCGCCGGACGCGAAGCCCGAGGAAACGGGCCTCGAAAAGCCTGCGGTCATCACCTTCGACACGTCCGACAAATTCACCTACACGCTGAAAATCGGAAAGGTCACCGGCGACAATTACCCCGTCACCATCACAGTCGCTGCGAACCTGCCGAAAGAACGCACGCCCGGAAAGGACGAGAAGCCCGAGGACAAGACGAAGCTCAACGACGAGTTCAAGGCCACGCAAAAGCGCCTCGAAGACAAACTCGCCAACGAGAAAAAGTCGGAAGGCCGCCCCTACCTGATCGCAAAAGCGACCATCGACCAACTCCTGAAGGATCGCGCCTCGCTCCTCGCCGAGAAGAAGCCGGAAACCCCGCCGGCCACTCCGGGAGCTCCGGCAGCGCCCGGCGCGGGAGTTCCTCCGGGAATCGCGCTACCGCCCGGAGCCACTCCGCAACCGGCGAAACCGTCTGCGCCGATTTCGGTGACCACTCCGCCCGTGAGCGTTCCGCCGCAGCCCGCGCAACCGCCGGTGACCGCCACGACACCGCCCGTAGCCGCCCCACCGCTTCCGACTCCTCCGAATCCCGCTGCTCCGGATGCAAAACCTGCGGCTCCTGAGCCAAAACCTGCGGCTCCTGAGCCAAAGCCTGCTACTCCTGAAGCAAAGCCTGCTACTCCTGAAGCAAAGCCTGCTACTCCTGAAGCAAAGCCCGCTGCTCCTGAAGCAAAACCTGCTGTCCCTGAGGCAAAGCCTGCCGCTTCGGAGGCAAAACCGGCTGCTCCGGAGAACGCACCGGCCGCTCCGCAGAAGTAATCGGACGCTCAGCGGAAGTTACTGAACGCTCATCGCTCATGAAAGAAGGCCGGAGACCATCACGGTTTCCGGCCTTCTTCTTTCCTTACTCCACTCTTTCCCTACTGGTCCTGCGTCTTCTTTCGCCCGGGGATCATTTCCTCCGTGCGTTTGTTAAACTCCCGCATCTGCTCCTGCATCTTCCGCAGCGAATCCTTCATCGCTTCGGGCACGTTCGGGTCCTTGAGCATCTGCTCGATGGGATCGCCGCCCTGATTGTTTTCAATGACCTGCGTCTTCCCGTCCTTGTCGACGATGACCGTGCGGCTCGATGCCTTCGTCTTCGCGGTTCCGCCCGGCTTCACTTCCGGCGGCGACTGGTTCTGCCCGGCATCACCACGCTTGCCGAGCGTCACGAGGGTCTTTTCCTGGCGACCCTTTCGCAAATACTCGATCTGCACCTTTTCACCGGGCTCGCCCTTCATGAGTTCGCTCCGGAGTTCCTCCGGGCTTTTCACGGGTTTGCGGTTGTAGCTGATGATGATGTCGTTCTTCTGCAAACCGGCGCGCCCGGCCGGGCTGTCCGCGGCGAGTTGCTCGATGAGCAGCCCTTCGTGCTCCGAAAGATCCAATTGCGCACGCAGCGCGTCGGGCACCTCGCCGGTGTGAATACCGAGCCACGGACCTCCCTCTTTTGCAGGCTGCGCGGGCTGTTCCCCGCGATCGCCCTCCGTGGTTTCGCTAATCACTTTTCCATCCGGCCCCTTCACCGTGCGGCGGGTTTCCTTTTTCCCGTCGCGGATCGTGGTCGTGGTCGTAACGGTGTTGCCGTTGCCATCGCTCACGCTCGACGAACTGACGCTGGATGAACTGCCCTGCGTCACCCCGCCGCCCTGGGCCATCGCGCCCAGCGGAAAAAGAAGCGCTGCAAGAAACGCGGTTCGCTTCACAGCTCCTCGCCTCCATTCTTCTTCGCGGGTGCCGCCTTGTCGGTCACGGGTGCCTTTTTGTCGGCGGGTGCCGGCTGCTTCTCCTTGGGCGTGATGTCCTTGATCTTCGGTTTTCCGCTCGGGCTGTAGGTGATGAGCTTGCGGCGCATCTTCCCGTTTTCGTCCGGCTCCTCGATGATGGTCACGGCCTTCCCGTTCACCATGGTCGTCGAAACATTACGCATGTTTGCGACGGCCTTGGCCTCGGCACGCGCCTCCGCGCGCCCGTTCTCCGCTTTCGTGACCTGCTCGTTTTTGACTTCCTCCGCAAACGCAGCCTGACCGGCCGAGAGAGCGATGATTGTTGCGATGATGTATGTGGTTTTCATGGTGTGTGTTGTTTTGTTTTTCTCAGTCGAAATGGATCTCCCGCGGTGTGCGGTCGTGGCGAATCTGCTGGGTCAACGCGACGTAACCCCCGACATCCGCAATGAGCGTCTGCGTCTCCACACGCTCGGTCTCCACGATTTCCCAGGCGCGCTGCCCGCCATCGTTGACCACCGCCACCGTGCGTTCCGCGATCAACTCGCCGCCGGGGAACTGCGACATGACGATCTGCGGCGGCCCCTTCACTTCCCCGCCCTGATTCAGGAACACAGCGAGCGCAACACACGCCGCGGCGGCAAGGCCGGCAGCCAGTCTCCATGCAGGAAAGCGCACGACTTTCGTCTCTGCCGGCGGCGGTTGCGCGAGACGGGCCTGCAGCTCTTTGGGAAGGCGCGCCGGGCGCAATTGACGCAGTTGTTCTTCGATTGAGTCTTTCATTTCAGCACGGTGCCAAGGTGGGTGCGAAGCTGCTCCAAAGCGTAGCGAAAGCGCGACGCAGCGGTGTTCTCCGGCACTCCGGTGATGGAGGCGATTTCCGGAAAGCTGAGGTCGCCCCAGATTCGGAGCGTGACCGCTTCGCGCAAATGTTCCGGCAATTTCCCCACCGCTTCGGCGAGATGAGCATGCGTGTCGTCCGCTCCAAAATCGGGGAGCATGAAAGGCTCCGACTGCCCGCCCAGCGCTGCTTCTTCACGAGCCGAACGCCGCTGCGAACTGCGGGCGAGATCCATTGCGCGGCGGCGGATCGTGGCATACACGACCGCGTTGTCCGGCGGCGCACCGCCGGCTTTTCTCCACGTTTCAAAAAGGACTTCCTGCAAGACATCCTGCGCATCGGCCTCGCTGCGGGTCTGCTGTCGCGCGTAGAGAAAGAACGCATCGGCACGCTCGGACAGCCAGCGCTGCCAGACATCGGTGTTTGAAGTGATTTGCACAGGAAGGACATCTTTCCCCTTAAAGCGCCGCCCGCGAAGCCGACCGTCTGTAAAATGCGGAAATAATTTCAACCGGAGCGCGGAAAGCTCGCCGAAATGGCCGCAGCGTGCAATGGATCGGCCATGCATCTCGTGCTCTACGATGACGAATGTCCGCTCTGCATTTTCCAAATGAAAGTGCTCACGTGGCTGGACTGGCTCCACAAGCTCGCGCTCGTTCCGCTTTCCAGCGAGCGCGCGCAGACCGCGGCGCCTCAACTGACCCGCGAATCGCTGCTCGAAGCAATGCACTGTGTGACAGAAGATGGCCGCACATTTCGAGGTGCGCGCGCGATTCGATTTGTGGGAATGCGGCTGCCCCTGCTCGTGCCGCTCGCACTCTTCCTGTGGGTGCCCGGCGTCATCTGGATTGCGGAGCGCGTGTATATGATAATCAGCCGCAATCGAAAGGTGCTCAGCCGCCTCTTCGGATGCGGAGACGCATGCTCAATCATGCCTGCGAAGAAGCGCGAGGGCGATGAGTTGAAGTAGGCGATGGAGCGGCTGCAAAACGCACTCCGGAAGGCGACCGACGCCCTACTCGCGGAGATCAACGAGCACGGGCATTGGACCGGCGAGCTTTCGTCATCGGCACTTTCGACCGCGACCGCCGTCGTCGCGCTGAAAACCATCGACGGCACCGAACACACCGCGCTTGTCGAAGGCGGCATCCGCTGGCTCCAGCAAAACCAGAACGCCGACGGCGGCTGGGGCGACACCACTCGCTCGAAATCGAACATCTCCACCACGGCGCTCTGCTGGGCGGCTCTAGCGGGAACAAACGGGCCGCATACGGACAGGGCGGAAGCGTGGCTAGGCGATGTGCGCACGCTGCCCGACCGCATCGCCGCACGATACGGAAAGGATCGGACGTTTTCCGTGCCCATTCTCATGACGCTCGCAATCAGCGGTCGACTCGGTGCGGACGGATGGCGGCGGATTCCGAAATTGCCTTTCGAGCTCGCTGCAGTTCCGCACTGGCTGTGGGGCGCGATCCGGCTTCCCGTGGTGAGCTACGCGATGCCCGCGCTCATTGCCATCGGACAGGCCATCCAGCATCACGCCCCCTCGTGGAATCCGCTTCGCCCCCTCGCGAAATCGAAGACCTTGCGCGTGCTCGCGACACTCCAGCCCGAAAACGGTGGCTTCCTCGAAGCAACGCCGCTCACGTCGTTCGTCACGATGGCACTGGCATCGTGCGGCCTCGGCCGCAACATCGTCGCGCGCCGCGGCGTATCGTTTCTCCGGGCGAGCGTCCGGCCCGACGGAAGCTGGCCGATTGATACAAACCTCGCGACCTGGGCCACCACGCTCGCGGTAAAAGCGCTCGCTCATCAGCCCGGAGCATTGAAAGCCGAGCAGCGACTCACCATTCGCGAATGGCTGCTCGGCCAGCAGTGGAATCGCGAGCATCCCTACACCCACGCTGCGCCCGGTGGATGGGCGTGGACCGACCTCCCCGGTGGAGTTCCCGATGCCGACGACACGCCCGGCGCGCTGTTGGCGCTTCTCCGGCTCGGGCTCGTCGCACCGGAGATCGCAGCAGCCGGTGCCGCCGGTGTGAAATGGCTTCTCGGTCTGCAAAATCGCGACGGCGGCATTCCCACGTTCTGCCGCGGCTGGGGCGCACTTCCGTTTGATCGGAGTTCGCCCGATCTCACCGCGCACACCATCCGTGCGTGGCGCGAATGGCAGAAGCTCGTTCCCTCTTCGCTCAATGTGGAGCGAGGCATCGCAAAAGCCCGCGCGTATTTGATCAAACAGCAGCAGGCCGACGGCTCGTGGCTTCCGCTGTGGTTCGGAAACGAGCACCTCGCCGGTGAATCGAATCCGCTCTACGGCACCGCACACGTCACCGCCGCGTTTCGTGAACTCGGCGATCTCGACATCGCACGCCGCGGCGAAGCATCGATCGCCGCCGCTCAAAACGCTGACGGCGGCTGGGGAGGAGGCAAAGGCGCGCCGTCGTCGGTGGAGGAAACCGCGCTCGCAGTCGAAGCCCTCGCCCTCACAAGCCACACCGCAGCCACGCAACGCGGCGTCGATTGGCTCTGCGAGCGCGTAGAAAATGGAACGTGGCGCGAACCCGCACCGATCGGATTCTACTTCGCAAAGCTCTGGTATTACGAACGCCTCTACCCGCTCGTCTGGACCGTGGGAGCGCTCGGGAAAGTCGCGAAGTCGCTCGGATAATCCGCGCGGAGCGAATCCGAAAGGCCGGAAGCTCGGCGCCAGCAGACATCGGTCCCCGTTTTCCCTCCATCCCGCCTTCATACCTCGCTCTTTGAGAACAAAAGCCGGCCCGGAAAAAACGCGAACTTTGCCTTGCAAAGTTCCGCTTTGCGCCACAAAGTCCACGCCGTTATGCACCGAAATGAAGCCGAAGAGCACCTCCGCATCATCCGTTCCCTCATGGAAAAAGCGACTATCTACCGGGCGATTTCAGCACCCACGGCGTTAATCGCCGGCCTCATCGCGACCCTAACCTCGATGGCATTGAATTTCGCCACCATCAGCGGAGAGAACCGCAACATCGCATTCTTCGGCTCGTGGTTCGGCGCACTCGCACTCACCGGATTCGCGAACGCCGTGTTCATATGGCAGGATGCGAAACGACGGGGCGACTCGTTCATCTCGCCCGGAATGAAGATGGCACTCATCGCACTGCTTCCCGCCCACTTTACCGCTGGCGTCATCAGCGTCGTGGCGGTGGTTCTTTCGACCGGGCCATTCTTCATGCCTTACGTCACTCTGCCGCTCACATGGATTGCGCTGCATGGAATCGGACTCCTCGCCACCACGCATTTTGCGCCGCGCTCGCTAGTCTATCTTGGCTGGATTTTTCTTCTCTTCGGCCTCGCGGTATTCGTGAACACAACAATCGGCTATCGGATCGAGCGAAGCCTCGGGCTCAACGAATGGCAGTACGGAAATATCCTGATGGCCGTTACGTTTGGCGGATTCCACCTCATCTACGCCGCCTGCACCTGGCCACGCAACGCCGCCGGAAGGACCGCCTGACCAAAAGCCATGTTCGACTTCGACAAGCTCGACAAGCTCATCCACGAGCGCGGGAGGCTGGGGATTATGACCCTGCTCGCCACGCGTCCGAGCTGGCCGTTTCAGGACCTGAAGGCGGAGTTGAAAATGAGCGACGGCAACCTTGTCACGCACCTCCGCACGCTCCACGAAGCCGGCCATGTCGCCATCATCAAGGAAGTCCACCTCGACCGTCCGCAAACCAGCTACGCGCTCACGGAAAAAGGCCGCGCCGCTTTCACAGAATACCTCGCGGTGCTGGAGAGCATCGTGAAAGCCGGGAAGGAAAAGTAGCCGCGTTTTACCTATGCTAATTCTAGCCTGTCTTCTCGGTGGCCTCATTTGGCTGGTTGCACTCGCTGTTTGGAGCGCAACGGCGGACGACCAGCTCGTTTTCCACAAGGTAATCGGATGGATTCTCTCAATCGAGGCCATCGTCGCAGTTGGAGGAGTGCTTGTGGCTATGGCATTTAATTTCCCGGACGCCTTATTCGCGACATTCGCTGCGTTGGGTCTGGGCTCCGCGATTCTCATCTTCGCGTTCGCGTGCCTCGTAGCCGAAATCGTGGCTCGCCGCCGATAGAAGCGCGGAAATTTTTATCCACACACTTTGCCATACAAAGCTCTATGAAAATACAACTAGCAGAACACTACGGCCTGTGTTTTGGCGTCCGCGACGCCATTGCTCAGGCGGAGAAACTCGCAGCAACCGGACCGCTCACCATTCTCGGTGAACTCGTCCATAATCCCGTCGTCCGCGAACGGCTCGACTCGCTTGGCGTGCGCGAAGGGCGGCTGGAGTCACCCGGCGATGCACCCACGCCGCAAGTCATGATCACCGCCCACGGCGCGAGCGATGCCGCGCGCTCGGCGTGGCGCAGCGCCGGATTCGGCGTGGCGGATGGTACGTGCCCGCTGGTCCGCCACGCGCACGACCAACTCCGCCTTCTCGTGCAACTCGGTGCCCTACCGGTCGTTATCGGCAAACGCGGACACGTCGAAGTGAACGGTCTCATCGGCGACTTCCCCGACGCCATCGTGATCGAAAGCGAAGCTGATTTTTCAAATCTCCCCGCAGCGGCTAAATACGGAGTCGTCTCGCAAACCACGCAGCCCATCGAGCGCGTTCACGAGATCGTCGCCGCACTGCGCTCGCACGTGTCGCCCGGAGAAGTGCTCTTCCGCGACACCGTCTGCCAGCCGACCAAGAACCGCCAGAACGCCCTGCGCAAGCTGCTCGCCGAGTGCGATACGCTCGTCATCGTCGGCGGACACAACAGCAACAACACACTCCAGCTCGTCGCAGCCGCAGAAGCTGCCGGACGTCGCGCCATCCACATCACCCGCGCGGCTGAATTGCGCGCCGAGTGGTTTGCGGACGCGCAGAACGTCGGCGTGACGGCGGGAACCAGCACGTTGAAAGAAACCGTCGCCGCCGTCGTGACGCGCCTCGAAGCGATAGCTGCAGAATCCGTGAAAGAATTCCGAAGTCCGTCCGTTTCCGGAGATGCCATGCAACATAAAATCAAACCCAACAAGGAGGCCGCAGCGTGAACCCTGAAGCCACCACACCCGAGAAACTCCCATCAACCAACGCGCTCCGACGTCTGTCCGCGGTTCTCGTGCCCGTTGCGATCGCAACCGCGATGTTCGATCTCTGCTTCTGGGCAGGACACTGGGGAATCTCGGTCGGCTTGTTCTTCGGAGCGCTCGGTCTGCTCATTCTGTCGCGCCACGAGCGGAAAGTGCCGACCGCATCGACCATCGGAATCACACTGCTGCTGGCCGGGGCTATCGTTCAAAGCGCCATTCAAACCTCGCTCTCCAACGCCATCGCATGCGCCGCCCTCGTCCTCGCACTCGCCGGGAGCGTGTTTCACGCAAAGCTCGCTACGATGTGGGCGCGAATCTCGGAAGTTTGCTTCGGCTTCATTACAGCGCCGTTCCGATGGCTCCGCGTCGGCGCGACCGCGACGGAATCGCTCCAGGAAGTCCGGCTGCCCGGCATCAACATCGCCGCGCTTCTCACAAAAGCTGCGTGGGTGCTCGGTCCCGCCGTGGTCCTGCTGCTCGTCTTCACGGCCGTATTCGCGGCCGGAAATCCGCTGTTCGCCGAATTTGTGCAATCGCTCGGACGCCGCGCCGGCAGCGTTTGGGAATTGATCGATTTAACTCCCGCCCGCGTGTTCATGTGGGGCGTCGTGGCAACGATCGCGCTCGGGCTTTTCCACGGAACAGCTGCACCCGATTCCCCGCGCTGGTGGACCCGCACGCTGCCTCGCATCCCCCGCCCCGACTTCAACCTCGCCGCACTTCAGAGCGCCGCAATTCTCGCCGCGCTCAATGGACTGTTCTTCGTCGTGAACACACTCGACGGCCTCTACCTGTGGCGGCACCACACGCTTCCCGTCGGCATCAACCGCTCGGAACTCGTGCACGAGGGCGTGAATGCCACGATGCTCGCCGTCATCCTCTCCGCCGTGATCATTGCAGGCATCTTCCAGCAGGACGACCGCGCGGCCTCACGCCGCTGGCTGAAATGGATCAGCCACATCTGGGTGCTGCAAAACCTCTCACTCATCGCGAGCAGCTTCCTGCGCCTGAAATTCTACACGCAGGATTACATGCTTACGGAGAAACGCGTCTATGTCGGCTTCTTCCTCGCACTAGTCGCCGCGGGATTCCTCCTGCTCCTGTGGTTCGTCGCAAAGCGGAGGAGCTTCAACTGGCTGCTCGGGACCAACGCAGTCGCGACGTTTCTGCTCTTCTACGTCGTCCAGTTTCCCGACGTCGCCCGCTTCGTCGCGGACTACAACATCGCGCAGGCTGAACGCGAGAAGCGTCACCTCGATGTCTCCTACATCGCCACCCTCGGCCCCGGCGCTTGGCCGTCGCTCGTGAAATTTGCATCGAATCCGCAGAACCCGGCTCGGGATGAAATCCGCGGGCATTTGGAACTCGTCGCGGAAGCCGGCGAATCGACCGACTGGCGCGCCACCCAGCTCCGACGCAACGAAGCGCTCGCCGTGGTTCGCAAGTTCCTCGACGAAACCAAACCCGCGCAATGATTTCCTAGCGAACCCGCCCGCCGGAGATTCTAGTCCGACATGAAGCTCGTTCCATTTCTCGCCGCACTCGCCCTCACCACATCGCTGCTCCACGCCGAACCCGTCGCTCTCTTCGACGGCAAATCGTTCGCCGGATGGGAGGGCGACACGAAGACTACATGGCGAATCGAAAACGGTGAAATCGTGGCGGGCGACGTGACGAAACAGCAGCCACGGAACGAGTTTCTCGCGACGGTAAAGCGCTACGAAAACTTTGAACTACGGCTCAAAATCAAGCTCACCGGCACGGAGGGATTCGTGAATGCCGGCGTCCAGTTCCGCACGGAACGCATCCCGAACCACCACGAAGTCTCCGGATTTCAGGCCGACTTCGGAGCGGGATACGACGGCGCGCTTTACGACGAGTCGCGCCGCACCAAGATGCTCGCAAAACCCGACAAGGAGACGCTGGCGAAAGCCTCCAAGCCCGGCGAGTGGAACGACTACCGCATCCGCGTCGAAGGCGACCGGATTCAGCTTTGGCTCAACGGCGTGCAGACCGTGGACTACACGGAGACTGATCCAAAAATCGCGAAGACCGGAATCATCGCGCTGCAAATTCACGGCAACGCGAAATCCGAGGTTCGCTACAAAGACATCACCATCGAGGAACTCCCCGCAAAATAGCGGGCCTTACAGCGACTTCCGCACAAGCTCCACACCGGCGACCATCGCGGCGAGCTTGCGCTTTGCGGCCCATCGGGCGGTTTGTGAAAGCCCGCAATCCGGCGCAAACGAAAGGCGGTCGGCAGGCGCATGTTCGAGGCACTGACGCACGCGGGCGGCAATGTCCTCGGGCGTTTCGATGTAGTAGCTCTTCACATCGATAATCCCCACCGCCACATCGCGGCGTTTCGCGATTTGAGCAATGATCGACAGCTCCGAGAACTCCCGACTCGCCATCTCGACGTGGATTTCATCGAGCGTGAAATCGAGGAACGCGGGAAACATCGGCGCGTAACGACGCAGCCCCACCGCACGCGCCTTGTAATTTCCGAAGCACAGATGCGTGGACAGGCGGCATTTCCCGACGACCGGCTCCACCGTGCGATTGAAAACATCCACGAACTTCGAGGGGTCTTCGCGGTGCGCGTAGCAACTCATGCTCGGCTCATCCACTGTGATTTCCGTGCAGCCCGCAGCGACGAGCGCGGAAAGCTCCGCGCGAACAATCGGCAGCAGCGCCTCCGTCAGCGCCGCGCGGTCGGGATACTGCGCATTCGGCAGGAGCCGGCCGCTGAGCGTGTACGGCCCCGGCACGGAGGCTTTCAGCGTGGGAAAGGAGGCCGCCGCCGCCTTCGCATGCGCGGTGAGACGCTGCAGGCGTTTGAACTCCTCCACCACACCCAGCCCGCGGGGCGCGCGTAATTCACCGGTGACCGGATGCTTCCCGCGCTGGTCGTGCGCCGGCGGGCCGAAGCGGCGCGGCGGCGCGGCTTCGAGTTCGATGCCCTCGATGTAGCCGTAAAACGACAGGTTGAAATCCAGCCGCGTCTGCTCGCCGTCCGTGATGACATCGAGCCCCGCAGCGAGCTGGTCATTCACCGCGCACACCACGGCGTCGTCCTGAATCTCCGCGATGTCGTCCCTTCCAAACTGGCCGAGATTCTGGCTGGCAAATTCAAGCCACGACGGAAACGGATAACTGCCGATGACGGTGGTGCGGAGCGGACGAGGTTGCATTCCGGCAGAATTGCAGAATCACGCAGAGGTGGAAAGCAACATGCGCAAATCGCTGCTTGTATCCGAGAACGAACGGGAGTCGAATATGACCGCATCGTTATGAAAAGACTTCTGTTCCTTTTCGCGTCGCTCCTCCTGAACTTCGTTGTTCCTGTGCTCGCACACGTCCCGGATTTCGGTCCACTGGTGATCCCACTCGGAGAGACGCGTGAGTTTCACATCACTGCCGATGTGCAAGACGAGCCGGCTCCCACGGCTTATCGATTTCTAAACAACACAAATCCCGCAGTCGCTTCCGTCACAAGCGCGCTGAACTTTTCGAAGCCACGTTTCGGAAGCTGGACCATCAAGGGAAACGCGATCGGAACGACAACCATGTCCTTCCGATGGGACTACGCACCAAACAATGCGGGCGCGGATGCATTCATCGTGGTGAATGTCGTCCCGCCCGGATCGACATCGGCGGGCAACGAATACCATCTCACCGTCGCCGACCCCGTGAATTCGCGCACCGGTGAATACTACGGCGTCGAGGCCGTGGATCTCGCGCTCGGCGGGCCCATGCCGCTCACGTTCTCGCGCTACTATGGGTCGGCGCTGGTCGCGGACGGAGTGGCAGCGGGCGCACTCGGAGCAAACCGGCTGCACAATTTCGACGCGAAGCTGACGGTCGAGACATTCGAGCGCCGCGTATCGGTTCGGACGAATCGCGGGCGTAAGGTGACTTTTGAAAAACCGCGCGACGGCACAAAGTGGACGCAGGTCGGACGGAAGGATCGCGTATTCGGGCTGATGGAGGAGGAGGGCATCTTCTACTTCTTTTCCCCGGCTGAACAGCGCGTGTGGGCCTTCGACAACGCAGGCAAGCTCAAGAGCATCACCGACGGACGCGGGAACACGCACACGCTCAGTTACGCAGGCTCGCAGCTCACGAGCGTCGCGGACGGGCTGGGGCGCGTGCTCACTTTCACGCACACGAGCGGACGCATCACGCGCGTGACCGACCACACGGGGAGGCATGTCGATTTCACCTACACTGGCAGCAACCTCGCGACGGCGGCGGATGCGGCGGCAAAGGTGACGACGTATTCCTACGACGGTGCCGGGCTGCTCACGTCATTCACGCGACCCGAGGGAAATGTGCCGTTCACGGAGGTCTTCACGATGGGGAAAGTTACTTCGCAGACGGAGCGCGGCACGGATACGACGACTATGAGCTACGGCGCGAACTCGACGACCATCACTCAGCCCGGTGGCGCAACAATGACGCACACCTAGGCGCCGACCGGCGAACTCGCCAGCTACACGGACGAAGGCGGCAAGGCTGTTACTACGATGAGCGACGCCACGGGCCGCCGTAGCGGCGTGGTCGATCGTACAGGCGACGCGACCGGCATCACGTATCATGCGCCGAGTGGGTTGCCCGAGAGAGTCACCAACGCGCAGGGCGGCACGAGCACGATGACCTACAAGGCGCGCGTCCTGAAGCTGCCGGGCGTGACCGACTCCGCGAAGGCATTGACGTTTTTCGACCTCGCCAAAGTCACGTTCCCCGACGGCACAAGTGAGTCATTTGCGTACGACGCAAACGGCAACACGCTCTCGCGCACCGACCGCGCCGGAAAAACATGGGCATTCACTTTCAATGGTCGCGGACAGGCACTCACAGCCACGAATCCCGCCGGTGGCGTGAGCACGATGACCTACGATGCAGCGGGCAACCTCGCATCATCAAAAGACTCCGCGACCGGCGCTACCGGCTACACCTACGACACCTTGAACCGTCTCATCACCATCACGCGCCCCGGCGGCGCGACGGTTACGTTTACCTCCGACGCGCGCGACCTCCTGCTTACGACGACGGACGAACGCGGGAAGACGACCTCGTTTGGCTACGACAACAACGGCCGTCTCATTTCCTCCACCGACGCCGCCACAAACACCGCGCAAATCGCCTACGACGTGCTCGACCGCGTCGAGAGTTTCACCGACCGACTCGGCAAAACGAGCAGCCGCACATTCGACGCGCGCCGTCTGCTCGCGAGCGTCACGGACCGCAATGGTAACGCGACGACCTTCTCCTACGACGAACGCCAGCGTCCGACCGGAATCACCGACGCGGGCGGGCAGACGTGGACACTCGGCTTCGACGACGAAAGCCAGTCCACCAGCGCCGCGAATCCCGTGAATCCGCCGGGTAGAATCAAACGCAACGCCATGGGCCGCGTCGTCGAGGCATCGAACGCGCTAGGTCACACATCGGCCGTTGTGCGCGACGCGATGCAGCGCGTTACGCAGGCGACCGACCCGCTCGGGCGCGTGACGAAATTTTCCTACGATAAACGCGGCCACCTCATCGCCGTGTCCGAGGAAGGCGGCGGTGCGGCAAAGTTCACACGCGATGCGCTTGGGCAAGTCACCAGCATCGCTGCGCCGGACGGCGGAATCTGGAAATTGAGCTACACGAAGGAGGGCCGCATGCACGAAAGCACCGACCCGCTCGGGAAAATCTGGCATCGCACCTACGATCAACGCGGGCGTCCGGCCACGGTCGAATTTCCCGACAACGTCACGCAGACATTCACTTATGACAATGCGAGCAACCTCACGCGCGCGCAGTTCACGGGCGGGCCGGATTTGAATTTCACCTACGACAATCTCAACCGTCCCGCCACTTCCTCCGACGCCTCGACGCCCGGCGACAGTGGCGTGACTTTCTCCTACGATGAAGAGGGCCGCCTCACCGGCACCCTGCAAAACGGCATCAACTACAGTGCCACCTACGACAACGGCGGACGCTTGAGAACCGTCAGCTACAATGGCGGCGCGTTCGTCGTCACCTATTCTTACGACACGCGCAACCGCCTCACCGGCGTCAGCGACAATGTAAGCGGCGCGACTATTTCGTTCACGCACGACGACGCGGGACGCGTCGCCACCATCACCCGCTCGAACGGCGTCAACGCCACATTCACCCACGACGACGCGGGACGCCTCACGCGCATCCAGGACGGCACCATTCTCGACATAAAATACGCCCGCAACGCCGCAGGCGAAGTCACCGCCGAGGAACGCAGCGCACTGCTGCTCCCCGGCGCCGCCGAATCCAGCGAGACGTTCGCATTCGGCAAAGCCGGGCAGATTACGACCACGGGGTTCACCTACGACGCGCGCGGGCGCCTCACCGCCGCGCCCGGCCATACGCTCGCTTGGGACGCCGCGAGCCGCCTCATCACGAACGGAACGACCACCAACGGCTACAACGCCTTCGGTGAGCTCATCACCACGACCGTCGCCGGTGCGACCATCCGCCACTTTCACCACCACGCCATTGGCGGCTCGCCAATCGTCGCAGAATTACTCGAGACGCCCGGCACCATCGCCCGCTACTACGTCCATACGCCCGGCGGTGCGCTGCTCTATTCCGTCACGCCGCCGAACGCCAACGCCATTGCTTATTACCACTTCGATCACCTCGGCTCGACGCTCGCGCTCAGCAACTCCGCTGGCACCGTCACCGACAGCTACGCCTACGGCCCCTTCGGCGAAGCGGAGCAGCACACCGGTCCAAGCACGCAGCCATTTACCTGGCTCGGCGCGCTCGGCGTGCGAAAGGACGGTGCTCTTTTCCAAATGCGAGCCCGCTGGTATGACCCGAAGACCGCGCGTTTCCTCTCCCGCGACCCGCTCCCGCCGCGCCTCGCCGATGTGAAATCGCTGAACCCCTACGCCTACGCCAACCAGAACCCGCTGCGCTATGTGGATCCGATGGGTGAACAGGAAGGACCAGCGCCGGATTGGGCTAACAAAAGCCGTGGCATCGGGGTCGGCGGCAACACCACCCTCGCTGGCTCCAATGGAATCAACATCCGCACATACGTCACATCTGAACTCGGCCTGCAGCTTACGTTCGGCTTCAACATTGTGTCCGTGGATCCATCCGAGGGTGATGAATCCAACTCCGCCAATCCATTCCTGACCGGCCTCTCCAATCCGTACACAATCGCCTACTGGCAGCGTGGGCACCTGCCGGCCTTCCTCGGATTGGATGTCATCACCCTCAGTTGTGCTGGGGAAAGTTCAGCCTGCAGCACTGCTACACCCTTGGAAATCGTGCGCGAAAACGCTGCGAAATTCGGCGGAGCCGTCCACAGTAGTGCGTCACGGCTAGTTAATTGGACCGCCATCTTCGACGAAGTGAGCGACTTCGAAGCTAACACAGCGACACCACTCAAAAGTAAAGGTGCTGCCGGCACCTCCAGTGGAGATGCGGTCGTCGGCGCGCTGCAAAACATCAACAGCGTGAATCCCGCTGCATTGCTCGTGAACCACCTACAGGCGCAACCGTCGCCGGCGGGTCCACCGCCCGGCGGCCGTCCGCGTTCATCTGAAACCGTGGACATATTAGGGTTGATGAACAACATCAACCGCATCAACCCCGCTTCATGGCTCATCAACTGGCACACACCCTTCACAACGCCGAATTGACCTGCTCCTATCATGAAAACACTCATCGCACTCGCACTCCTTGCCGTTCCTGTCATTGCCGAAACCCCGAAGGAAAAGCCTGCTCCCTCGGAGAACGCTGCTCCCGACAAGGCCGACGGCAGTAGCTTTGCAAAAGCAATTCCCGCCAAATCCATCCCGGCGGAGTACGATTGGCTGCGAAAGAACCATCCCGGATACAAGCTCCGGCAGCAATCCCTTCAGATGCACCAGGGCAAGCCTTACGATGTGCTAGCCATCACCAAAAAAGACGGCAAAGACATCGACGTATTCTTCGACATCTCGTCGTTCTTCGGAAAGGAGCCGAAATGAAGAATACGACCGTGCCCTCACTCCTCATCGCGATACCGGTTCCACGCTCGGCAAACCTCAGGCCAGGCTCGGCACGCAGCACAGAGGGTATTCTTTCCTTGGACTCCTGCCAGGGACGCGGACGACGCGGCGAGTCAAGCCCCGATTACATTCGCAAACACATATGAACAACACCTCACACCTAGAGCCTGTCCGGAACATTTTTAAGGGAAAAGAGTGTTAAGGAAAAGAGAAACAAAGGCGAGCCAGTGTAGGCCGGCGAAAGTGGGGGCGAGGCGCTCGTAGTCGCGGGCGAGGCGTCGAAAGCGAGCCGTCCAGGCAA
>SXGQ01264015.1_pt1 | contig 63098 bp, 47 predicted proteins | sample 3178371 | NCBI WGS metagenome assembly SXGQ01 (sample SAMN11356859, study PRJNA531348) | freshwater metagenome | isolation source: freshwater sample F1-20 | place: China: Fuxian Lake, Yuxi | collected 2017-12-25
ATTGGTGTAAGTTTGACCAGAATTAATGAATTCAGATTGTAAATATCCGCTTGTTAAATTGTCAGGTAAAATTACTGATACGTTATATGGCACCTTGATCCACCACTGTCAGAGATTACTTAAAATATTCTTATCCAGCAGCTCAATAACCTATTATATTGAAAAATCAAACTGGAAAGGTAATGATTTTTGTACAGTTAATGGACAATGAATGTCAAAGTACATAAAACCATCAACATAATCAATGTTATTGTAAGTGCCTTGTTTATAAAAAGTATACGAGCCTGAGTACACAGATATGTTATTAGTCGTGTCTTTTGACACAAAATAAATATCTTCATAAGAAGCAACTTTAACTGTGTCTAAACCATTTGGCAGATAAACTTTCAATTGCAAATTAGTTGACAAATCACCTGAAGACAATGCACTTTCAAGTATTTGATTACAAATTATTTTGAAATAAATTGTTTTAGAATCTGGACCATTGCCTGAATTATAGTAGTCAATATCATCTGCAGTAGAATTATCATTTACAACGGATGGCACAGTAGAAATTATAGGATTTCCCTGTCTAATTGGCCTTGGTGTAGCAAATTCAGCGTCATCGAAAATACCAATTGAGAATTCTGGCATTTTTGAAGTTTCATCTATCAAAAATGGATTTGATATAGTTAATGCTTCAAAGCTTTTAGATTTAAATTGTCTGTCAAAATTTTCATTCTTATATAATTTTATAGAATGATATCCTTCTGAAAGAGCAACTATAATTTTACTTGAAGAATCAAAACTGAAACTTGTATTGATGAAATCTAGAACATAAATACTATCTCCAGCACTGAAGCGTAAGTAATCTTTTTCAATATCAAAAATCGACTCTACATTTAATTCGAAAGTTATAAATTGTAAATATTTAGCTGCTTTTGTAAAATTGATTTCCAATTTATCTAACTGTGAATTAATTGAAACTTCTGCATTTTTAAATAACCTAAAAGCAACAGTTTCAGAATTTTCACTTATGAGAAAATTTTTATCTGATGAAAAAAATCCCAATGAAAAAATATTTTCATTATCTTGGATTTGTACTTTTGCTTTATTTTCTACTGCACTTATATTCATAATTTATTCCGAAATCAAAATAGTATCGTTTCCAGCAATTCTTAATCCTTTAGGGTGAAACAACTCATTGTTATCTCCCCAAGTTGCCAAAATTGTTCCAGATGTATTTACTAAATGCAGACGTGAATTTGCTCCAAAATTTATTACATCATCAGTCAATACATAAAAGTTTGAATAATCTGTTGAAGGACCAGGTAATGCCTTAACAACATCATTATTAAATGTCAACTTAGTTTCTATAAAGCCATTTGTAATATTGAAAACTTGAAGCTTTCCTGTATCATTACTGTCAACTGCAGGACTGCCTGATAATACTTTATTACTGCCCATTTGATATGCAGAACCAACCTTATTGTCATAGTACTTCACAATGTCTGAAGTGATAGCCCAATTCAAATCCAAATCATCATTGTCTGCTAAAGATAAAACTGAATTTGAATGAGGTTGTGATAAAACTATATGATTGTCATTTTCAACATACTGAACAGACAATGGATTATAAATATTCTTGTAATATATCGGTCCTTTTAGTAAATCAAGTTGAATATCATCTTCTTGATTATTTGGACCATACATCTTAATAAGAGAAACTTCACCGTCGCCATTGTAATCAGTTACTGAAGAAACTGTTTGAGAGGTTGAACTTATTCCTGTTGCTGTAGTCACAGTTCCACTGAAAGATGTTGAAATTCCAGCATAAAATTGCTGAGTTCTGTTAACATCTGAAACTGTTGACTGAGGAATAGTTGCACTCAAAACATCTGTAGAATTTATAGACGGTCCAGAATTAGTAAAGCTTCCTCTGTCTAATCTAATTTTTCTTGAACTAGAATTAGCTAAAGCAGATGAAAGATTTCTGCCCTCTACTGTATTCTGAATATTTATTACAAATGTAGAACTATTGCCTGAAATAGGTTCTAAGTATTCAGTTGTCAACCTTGTATCATCTGCTCTTACAGTTATGTTGTCATAGACTAAAAATATTTTTGTCAAATCTTCAAAAGATATATTTTGAGAAAAAGCAATAAATATTTTTCTAGTGACAGGATTGAAAGTTGCGGATAAAGCTACAAAATCTCTAGACTGTAATCGTAATCTAATATTTCCCTGGATGACTTTAGTAAAATTACCATTTATATCAGTAACTACAATCCTATCATTCAGTGTGTCACAAATTATATTGCCACCATTATTTAGAGCTTGATAATCTTTAGGAGTATTGAAACCATAAGAAGTAGATTTATTAAATATTTGAACAGGAGTTAAATATCCAGCCAAGGTAGAATTATCAATGCCATCTTCTACTGTAGTTTCAACTCTCAGATTAGTGGCTGAAATAAGCGTATTATCTCTAAGGTAAACCCAGTTTCCAACCTTACTTGTATCATAAATTGACAGATAATTTGTATTGTCAGGATTTGTAGTGCCATATCCAATGTTTTTTACGCTATAAGCATCAGATACCCATCCAAATTTATTTATGCTTGTGTCTGTTAAATTTCTGTCATAAATTCTAGATGTTGCAGTGCCTACAGCAGAATAATTCAGTCTTATATTACTAAAAGTTGGAGTAAGGTTTTGGTTTTCATTTGAATAAATTGAAAAAAACAAATCGAAATATCTACCAACACTGCTGTTAGTATTAGGCGTAACTGTTATAACATCAGATTCATTGACTGTTCTGACATTGTAAAATACTTCTGAAATTGTATTAGTTCTTGATTTCAAAGTATATTTTGTGCCTGATGGAAGATCTACTTGATAGGAAACTTGGTTATATTGTGTCGTGACATCACCTGAATCAAATCTTAATAAGAAGCTTGCATTTTTATAAGTATACAAATCATTCCAAGTAAATAAAGAAGAAGTTGTTCCAAGTGCAGAACGTCTTGACTCAATTAAATTATCTAAATTATTATCTGGATTTATTTGAGACTCGCTTGGAGTAAGCAATTCAAACTTGACTTGTTTATCAGCTGTCCAGCCCTGATCGGTTGCAAAGTAAAAGCCATAACCTAAAACTGATTTTTTTAAGGTATTATCGCCAAAATCAGATAAATTAAAGCTTTGATATGTTGCTGTTGAGCCAGATGAACCATATGTCTCATCGTCAAATATTTTTTTGTTTGTTACTGGAGATATGTATATAGACGTTGTTGCTGTTCCAGTGTTAGGAGCAAATTCAATTTTCTGGTCTGTAGAAAGATTTGGATCAGAAGCTCCGGTACCTACAACCAAATACATATAAATTTTTCCTAAAGCTGCTCCTGTCTCTCCCAGTCCAGCTGAAAAACCTATACCAATTTTTGAGTTGTATTCTAATGAAACAGGGCTATCAAAAAGCTTGAATGCATATAGCCCAGTATCTACTTTCAGTTTGTTGTCAGCGTATGAGTTTGTAAATACCAAACCAGTACTCCAACTATCGGTGGTGCTAAAAATACTAGCTGAAGGTACAGCTAAAGTTCTATAATTTATAGGAGTGTCAATACTAAAACTACCAGTTGTAGCTGACCCAGCAATTGCCACATTGTTATAGTATGAATATAAAGTAGAGCCTATGGAAGAGGCTATCAACCTAGCTTGATTGAGTTCTGTTGATGTTACATATGTTTTATCAGAAACAAAAGTGCTTGTAGAAACACTATTACTTATTCCATTACCAGAACCCCAAGGGGCATTATTGTATACAGTAGCAAGAGCATATTTACTAGGTGCCCCAGTTGTTATTGCAAAACCAGCACTGTTACCAGTAGATGAATTGCCATTGTTGTTTGGGAAAATACCTGGCACATATACAATTGTATTGATTTGGGTTGAATCTATATGTGAATATCCCGTTCCAGACTGTTTCTTTAAAGCTATAAGCATTTGCAATCTATTTGCTATAGAAAGTTCAGATAGTGTGTTTGATGAACTGTCAGAACTATAATTAAGCAATAAAGATTCAATTTGTTCGTGGGATAAATTGCCTTTTTGATTTAATGAATCGTGACTTATATCAGGCAATCTGGCGGAATCTATTGTTCCAGTAGTGATTTTACTAGCATCAATATGCGAAATATTTTCAGAAGTTATTTGATTTTGAACTTCTGAAGAAAGATCGATAGGAGATGGATTGCCGCTTCCTCCTATGTGTTTATGATTTTTTATAGAATACGACAAAGAAGAAAAAAGAGTGATATCTTGTCGTGTAGATTCATCAAGAGAGATAGAGCCTAAGTTGATATCAATATCAAGAAATCCTAATAAAATATAATTTACAGAATCATTTATTTGGGTCAATGATGAAACAAAATCAACATCCCCAGATACAGCAGTTTGATCATTTTCATATGCATAAACAAAAATTCTAGTTGTTGAAGCATTTGCTGGAATGATAGGCAAACTAATATCTTTAGGTGATGTAGTTCTTGCAGCTTTGTATGAGACAAAACCTTGACCAGAAGTTATAGATATTTTTGTAAACTTAAAATCATTAGCATAAGTTTGAATTCTCCAAGATGGAGTATTGGGATCTGATTCTATAATTCCATTTTTGAAAATTTGATACAGATTGTACATCTGATTTTCAATTGCTCGGAAACGCAGTTCATCTAAATCAATGTTTTCTGATAAGTCTTGATTTGGCTCAATGTATCCAAATCCATATATTGGTGTATTTCCCATTATCTTTTTTCTCTTGGTTTATATTCTGCTGTAACTTTTTGTAGTCCCCAGTTAGAATATCCCCATCTCAGTACATCTTCAGTTTGTAAGGTGTCTGTATTTGTAAGATTGACCATTTGCATTTGTTGTGCGACAGGGCTTCTTAAAGAAACGTTGTTGCTCTCAACTGCGTCTTTAAATCTAATTTGCTCTGAAATAATAAAAGATAGGGAATTGAAAGATGCCATAATACTAAATATCATTTATAAGGAATGGGATGTTAATTCCTGTAACATTTGCTGTAATAACATTTTGAGATTTATCAAATACGTAATTTATTCTCTCATAAATATATTTATCAGTATAGTCAATTGTTTTAGGATCTACTACAAACACTTGGATTACAAATGTTCCGTGAAATGTTAAAGGTTTTGTTACATAGCAACTGAATGAGACTTCACTTTGAGGAGTTGCAATAACTTTTTCTAACTCATCAGTAATTCTCTCTAAAGTTCTTTGGTCAGGAATAGTATTTCTTTGCTCAGATGAGACTTTATATTTTCTAAATCCTATGTATGGTTTTGCAAATGGATTTTTATCTTCATTTAATAAATCTTTTTTAGCTGAAAGTTTGTCAAGAAGTGTCTCACCTAAATAATCTCTTGGATCTGCAGGATAAAATCCTGGATTGTATCTTTCGTCTGCTAAAAAGCCAGTAATAGAAGACGCAAAAGCTTTCACACCAGCAGCTAATGATTTCATATCAGTAGATATTGTAAATGAATCTGTTATAAGTCCGTGCCAACCTGGATCGCTTAAAGGAACATTTTGATTGGCTAATGAATTCTGATTATAACTAATTATAGATACATTAGCTGCGGGATCTGAAACTATACCAGTAAACTTCAAGTCGTTATCGATAGTGTCATCTCTGTATCTTCCAGTTAAAACAAATCCAAAATTTTCAGCCCACCTCATTACTGGCAGACCCCCAACTCTATTTAATCTTTCTAAAATAGATTTTATCTTTGGATAAATAGTCTGAGTAGGAGAACATTTTATTAAATCTTGGTTATTGACAGACTGTGAGTTTAATCTTAAATCAATGTCTCTGATGTTAGTATTGTCTCTGTAGTAATATGTCCAAAATCCAGAAGCAGCAATCAAACTATCAATTGCAAAGTCGTGTCTCATACCAGCAATAATCATATTTTTTTCGAAATAAATATTATCCAATGTATATGACATAATATCAACACAAGTAAGTGTAAATGTGCTGTCAGAACCTGTCCTTTGATATTCTACGTTTGTAATAAATCCTTGAAAATAACAATACCCAGGTCCATTTAAGTACCCTGCATCTATAGTTATGCAAATTAAATTATTTTCTATAGCATTTATAACTTTATATCCTTTAAGAGAAGTGTCTAGGTTTTTTAAAGTTACAGTTGCTGTCTTCTTTATTATGCAGCTATTTCCACCGTCATTCTGGCAACTTACATTCCAAGTAAGCAAAAATTCCGATATATCAGCCACTGGGATGAAAAGATCTTGAACTGGTGGATTTATGAAACCATATCCTGATTCAGCATTACTTTTACTGTTTATGTTTTTAAATGTCGTACTACTTTCAGCACTGCGGTTAGGACTAGCTGCTAAAACTCCGGCATGTGGCATCTCTACTTGTAAAAATGCCGGTCCTTCAATTGTTGTATTATAAAATAGCTTGAATACATAATCATATCTCGGAAAATTTTTCTCTTTGCTGTTTCTTTGTTTGGTTTCTATAAATTGAGAATTGAACTGAGCATCAGAAAGCCTATGGTCTGCATAGTAAGATATATTTTTATCTTCAGGATTTTTTTCTTTATTAAAGCCTGTATTTCCAGGGGTTGGGTTGATTCTGTAAGATGCATTTTCAAAAGAAGTGAAAATATCTGCTAATGTATCAATATTTGCTAAATTTTGCGGCAATATAAATTGAGATATAATTTGATTATTAGTAAATTCATCCTGATCGTTATTGAAATTATTAAAAATAATTGCTGAATATCTAAACTTTAAGTTTAAGTTTGAAACTCCTAAAGATATTTTTGTACTAGGAGGGCACCAACATTCTCTTGAGTCAGATGGAACTATTGAATTCCATTTTGTAATATCAGAAGTAAATCCTATGAGTAATATTGGGCCAACAAAATGCACAAAAATATCATATGAATGCATGTTATTTTTGTCAAAGACTGGAGCTTCAGGAGCTGTTACTACTTTATAATCTGAAATCGAAGGATCATAAATCTTAATTATTGGCTTTTTATCTATTTTGAATTGTATTTCAAAGTCATTGTAATATCTATTGTCGGCAACTACTGGAGCAAAATAAACTGAAAATGCAGAATCACTTTGATTAACATTGCTTGCAGAAAAATTGATATGAAAACCATTTCCTCCATTATCTCCTCTAGCATTGATAGGATAATCATTTCCATCAGGGTTAAATATTCTTGCTTCTTTTTGATATACAGCATCATAAGAAGTAGCAAATATTCTTTCAACATAGGTAATTTGATCTATAGAACTTATTTCAACTGACGAACCACCATTAGGATCATTTATAGTTTTCAAAGTACCAGAGTTAGTATTTTGTTTGTAAGGACCAATGTATTTTATAGCTTGGGTGCCACCATTTACAATATTCCAAATATTGTATGTTGTTAACACATTGCCTTTGTCGCTAAAAGGAATTTGTGGAAGATGTAATGCTTTTGAAGAACTTATTTTTTTTGTTCTTTTTGTTGATGTTACTCTGGGATCATCAACAAACTCAACATTATATGCGGGGCCTTTGAGTTTATTGAAATTTGGATGAACTTCATTTGGTACGATTCCACCAAATGCAAAAGTACAGGATGAAGCACTAACGGATGTATTTACTTCCGGAATTCTAGCACTTTGAAATGAGTTCAACTTCTGCAATCTAGAACTATACTTTTTTTCTACAATACCTTCAGGATTTGTATACAAAGGCTCAAAATCGTAATTTAAGACATTGGTGTTTTCTGCAGGCTTAGCTTGAGACGTTGCAGAGTATTCACCCGTGAAAAAACCACTTTCAGGAGCGTTTATAATTGAAAGTTTTATAGTAGAAACTAACTGTCTTGAGTCGGGAAGTAAATTCATATATTTTAATTATAAATGAGTTAAAAAGTAATATCCTTTATTGAGCAGATTGCTCAGTTGGATATGCTGTAAGAACTTCAGGATTTGGATAGCCGCCAGTTCTGACAAATGTAAAAGTATAAGTTGATGGTTTAGCTGATGAGGCGATTAACAATGAATGAAATCCTCCAGCAGATATATCAGTTGGATTGGCTATATCAGGAACAGAAGATATGTCACCAGGGAATCTTCCATTCTTTGCGTTTTCAGATAGAGTGTCTTTGTAATTTATTGCAAACCCAAGCTCGCCATTTGAGTTATCACCCCAAGGCCAATAATAATTTTCTGATAAAGCTAAATAACCAAAATTGCTAACTGATACTTTTTGAAAAGTTTCTGCTTGGGGATCACCTGGTAAAAAGTTTTGACTTTCTGCTGCTGTTCCAGGACTTATCAGGAAAGCTGGAATTTCATTTGTGCTTGTGAATCCATAAAAGTATATTGCTCTGTTGAAATAAGGGTTAGTGTCAGCAAGCAATACTCCAATCCTGTTCTCATATGTAGAAATATCATAAGCATATCCCCAGCCTCTCAAATTTGTTTTTCCAGCAAACCAAACAATTTGATTGTCAGGATCGAATGCAATACCAGTTACATATCCCACAAAATCGTTAGGGCTAGTTGGATCAAAAAATCCTACTTCTATTTTGAACGGCATAATAGGAGTTGTCAAAAATAAATCAGGATTTTGTCGGACATCAATGCCAATAAATCCAATTTCATTTACAAATCCAGTTGAAGAATAATTGTGTTTTCCAGCAACCCATACTTTTTTACTATCAGCGAAAGCAGTAATGTGTTGACAGGTTGAAACATCTAAAAGTGCATCATTGTTAGAAAAATTAAGAGGACTATTAGATAAATTTCTTTCTAGAATTGATTGAAATCCATATATGTTACTCTTAGGTAATGCTTGCCCGAAAGTCCCTAAATTATTATCGCCACAAACTAGCAAAACTTTTTTATTCAATACAGTGTCTTCAACAATGATTGCTGAAGTTGTATCCCCTGCTGATACTTTGACTATCCTAAATTTAGAATTTAGTGGAATTTTTGTCAAAACATTTACTTTGCTTATATTGCTCGGTAGACCCAATTGTCCGTGAGTATTGTCGCCACTTCCATATAATATTCCAAGATCATCAACCGCAAATGAATGTTTTAGCCCTGCTTCAATTATGACGTACTTTCTAGTATCATCTACTAACTGGTAACCATATCTGTTAGGCCCATAAGCTCCACTTGCTATTGCTCCATTAATTGCCTGCCCTGTAGTAAACAACTTGTTTGCATCTACTTTTGGTACTGCAGAAACATTTACTGGTACACTCAATCTTCTACCTAAGTTTGTCAGCACTGAAGATTTTAAGTTTTGAGTATCTGCTACTACTAATAAAACAGTGAACAATCCTACTGTATTAAATGTGTAAGATAATTGTGAAGTAGTTCCAACTAAAACACCATCTAAATACCACTCAAAAGCAATGTTATTCGCATCTTCTGGGTCATAAGAAAGTAAGCCATCAAACGTATAAGTATCTCCTGATTTAAGTTCGATATTGCCTGATAATTCTGGTTCATTACTTATCACAGCAATAGGGTTTTTATTTGGTGGTGGAGGTAGAGGAATTCTAACGACAAATATTGTTTTATTTACTGGAGTACTTTCTAATCCAAAATTGTCAAACACACTTAACGTCACAGTATGATTGCCTGTACTTGTGAAAATATAAGAAATTTCTGGTGTGTTTGAATTTTGATTAACACCATCTACTAACCATTTGTAGCCACTTATGAATTGACTAATGTCAGGATCGTTACTACCATCGGATGTAAATGTAACACTTGTATCAATTTCAACTTGTGTGATGCCCGGAGGCACTGTATTTAAGACTGCAATTGGTTGATTATTTTTAACTATATATTTTAAAGTTTCAGTGCTTGTTCCATCTTGATTATCTATGACTTTTAGCGAAACATTGTAAGTACCAGGCTGAGTGTATCTTGTTACAGCAATTTGTTCAAAAGAAGTCTGTCCATTACCAAAATCCCAATAATAAGCTAATGGCCCACCTATATTATCTGGGTCGTAACTGCCTGCTCCTGAAAAAGTAACATCTATTGGTGCAAAACTTGAATTTGACACAGGGTTGGCTGTAATTCTAGCAACTGGAGGCTCATTAGGAGGATTGACCTTAACTGCAATAGTTACGGTGTTACTCCAAAAACCATCATTATCTCTAACTCTATGAGAAACTGTGTACGGTACAAATCTTGGCGTATTAAACGTGTAAGTGAAAGATTTTGTAGTTATTGGGGCGCTTTGCAAACCAGATATTGTCCACTCATAATCAGATATGCTTCCATCTAAATCAAACGCCAGTGAATCGAAAATAACTGTAAATGGTGCAAAACCTGTAATTACTTTATTTGCGTCTGCTGGATTTGTAGAAATAACTGCTACAGGTATTCTGTTGCTAACAAAAATGTTTTTTGTAATGGAATTTGATAAATTAAATTTATCATAAACTGTCAATGTAACTGAATAAGTTTTATTACCAAAAGCATATTGGTGTTGTGGAGATTTTTTATTAGCATCAGAAGTTACAAAACTATTTCCATCTCCAAAACTCCACTCCCATCTTACTAAATCATTTTCTGGATCAGTAGATGAATCTATAAAATTAATTGTTTGTAATGTTTGTGGATTGGCTGGGTTAAATGAAAAATTTGCACTTGGAGCTTGATTTATAATTGTGATTTGCTGATTGCTTGGTAAACTTCTTCCATTTCTATTATCAGTAACTATCAAACTTGCATTGTATATACCAACACTTGTGTAAATATGAGATACATTTGCCGGACTCACAAACGAAGTTGTATTTCCATCTCCAAAATCTATTTCGTAAAAAGTGATAAACCCATCTGGATCTTTTGAACTTGAAACATCAAAATTAAACAAATCATTTACTAAGCCAGAATTTTTGTCAACTAGTAAAACGGCATTTGGTAATATATTGTCTGCAGGACTAACGTTTACTACAACTTGTGATGAATTACTATCACCAAAATCATCAGTAACAGTTAAAGTTACAGTGAATGAACCTTCTGACGTAAATTGAAATGTTGGATTTTGTAAACTTGATACTTGTCCATTACTTACAACCCAAGCATAAGAAACTATATTCCCGTCTTCATCAAAAGAATTTTGTCCAGAGAATGATAAAGAACCTGGTGCCTTTACAACCAATGAAGTGTATGAAATTCTTGCGGTTGGTTTTCTATTATTCACTGTAAGATTTTTTTGGCTTATATTACTAGCTCCAAAATTATCTATGACTTCGAGTGTAATTGTATATTCACCAGGTCTATTGTAAATATGGCTTACATTAGAAGATGCATTATCTTGTCTTACAGTATCACCAAAATCCCAATTGTAACTTACAATAGCGCCATCAGAATCGAAAGATTTTGAACCATCAAAATTTGCTGATTCTTTAGAGTTTATTGGATTAGGAGAAATTGTAAATTCAGAATTAGGCAAAGAATTATTGACAATAATATCAAAAGTAGCAGTATTGGTTAAACCATTATTGTCAGTAACCGTGAGCTTTACTGTATATACTCCAGATTTTGTAAATACATAATTTACTGTTTTTCTATAGGTTTGCAAATTAAATTCTATGAAAGAATTATTTTCAAGTTCCCAAAGCCACTTTACAATAAATCCATCTGAGTCTGTCGATGTATCAGTAAAATTAACTGCAAGAGGAGCAAAATTGTTATTATTATCAACAATAAATGAAGCTTGTGGAGGTTTATTTGCTGGAGGAGCAAAAACTTCTATCGTTAAAGATTTTTGTGAAGATTTCTTATTTGTCCCATCAAATAGTCCATTATCTGTCACTGTCAACGTTACGTTATAAACTCCAGGTGATACATACTGATGAGTAGGATTTTTGCTTAGGGATGATGTGGTTGAATAAATATCAGAACCATCTCCAAAATTCCATTCCCATTTGGTGATAAATCCATCAATATCTGAGGACTCTTCTGTAAACTTAACATTGATTGGTTCAAAACTTGTTTGAGTTGCATTGATGAGACTTATTACTGGAGGTTGATTGGTTATTTCAGATACAACTATAGTTTTAACTTCTATATCTGTATTTCCAAAACTATCTGTAACTTCAAGCGAAACTGTGTAGCTGCCAAATGTAGAGTAATTAAATACTGGATTTTGCAGGTTAGAAGTTAGTGTCAAATCATTAGCGTCAAATATCCACTTCCAACTTACTATTTGTCCTTCTGAAGTGTCAACAAAATTCACAGTATATGTTTTATCAACTTGTGAATATGAAAAGTTTGCTATTGGGTTATCGTTTCCTTGACCTGATACAGTTACACGGTAATTGATGGAATTAGTATCATTTGAACTATTGGTAACAGTAAGTTTAACATCGTATACACCTGGCAAGTCATAAAAATGCTCTGGACTTTGAGAAGATGAAGTTTGTCCATCGCCAAAATCCCAAGCCCAAGAAGTAACTATATTTGTAGGAGTAGATTTATCAGTGAACGTTACATTAAATACAGGGCCAAAAGATGTTTGTTTCCAAGAAAAATCTGCTTTGGGTGTCAAGGATACTACTATGTTAGGACCTGTAAATACATCACTCTTTCTGCTGAAATTATCTTCAACGTAAAGTGTTGGTTTATAAGTTCCAGAAACTGTGTAATCGTATATCAAGTCGTCATTATTTGAAAAACTTGATAGCTGCCCGTTTCCTAAAAAATCCCAAACATACGTGGAAATTACTGAACCATCTTTTACGGGCAAAGATTGATTTGTAAAAAGAACACTCAATGTTGCTGGTCCAGATGTAGGACTAGCACTGAATTTTGCTGTGGGCTTTAAGTCAGTTACTTTTGGATTAACTGTAATTTTCAAAGTCGTAGGATTAGACTTTACTCCATTGCTGTTTGTAACAAGCAATGTGACTGTAAATTCTTTATCAACGTTTGTAGAGTTTACAAAAGTATGAGTTGGGTTTGTTTCTGTTGAACTAGTGCCATCACCAAAGTCCCATTCATAAGTTAAATCACTTCCAGAAAAATCAAATGAATCATTAGCGAAAACTACAAATAAATCAGTAATTCCAGAAGTTGGATTTGCGGTAAATAAAGCTTGAGGTTTTATACTATTAGTATCTGTTGTCACGTCAGCTGAAGAAACACATTCTATTGGATAATCAACATATGTACAAGCTATTCCAGTTATATTATTAAGTGTGTTGGAATATGGGTTAAATTTTACAACTCTAAGATTACAATTACCAGTATCGTAAACAACAATTACATCACTGGAGTAATTAATATGTTTGCAGCTTATTATTGCAGGTTTATGTTTTGAAACTACACTTGAAAGTTCTGAGTTTGAATCATAGTAAGTGACCATACTATCTCTTTGAATCAAATTGACTACAAAGTCAGAATTTACATTACCAGCTATCAAATGTAACTTTGGAATTATTGAAGTGCCAAAACTACTTGAAGATACAGGAACTTCATAATAAACTATTGATCCACTGCTAAAGAATACGTTTCTTTGGACATTTAGGCGATTGTCATAAACTGATGTCAATCCGAATATATTACTTTCTTCCGATAAAGTTTGACCAGAAATGTCATCAAGATTTATTATTTCAAATTTATCAGAAAGCTCATAATTTGAAATAAATTTACCATTAATTGTTCTCAAATTTTCTTTTAATACGTAAGAAGCTAAGTACTCCTGTGAGCTTACAATCGAAACAGTCGGATGAACAGGAGCCGCTATACCTTCAAGCGTCAATGTGTCTAGGAGTCTGAACTCTGATATATACGTTGGAGCTTTTCCTGCTACTAGAAGATTTTGGTCAGTAACTGGAGCAACAATTCCGCTTGTATTAAGTGGAATTGTTCTGAAAATCACAGAACCATCATCTGCGTATCCAATATTAGCAAGCAATGGAGACTCACTTGATATAGCATAAGAATTAAATCTCATTTTACTGAAAGCTATAGCATTTGTAGAGAAATTTGCATCACTTTTTGATTCTCCAAATATGTGTGGGAACCAAGAAAACTTATTTCTCATATTAGTGTTTGAACTAATTAGAGAATTGTAATTATTTGTGCTTTGAGATTTTAATAAACTTGTATGTTCTGTCAGTAAAAATGTATGAACATTTCTTGAATTTTTGAGTAATTCTGACGATAGTAAAAAGGGATATTCGCCTGGTAATGACACTCCACTTCCACTTTGAACATCAGGATATCCGACACAATAATTTTCATAAATGCCAGAATAAAATGAGTCAGTCTGTATGATAGATGTGTATTTTATATCTTTTTCTTTAGTTGCTGGTACAGTGTAAGCAATTACAATAGAATTTTCAAAACCTGACTCACAAGCTGTTATATCAGTTGCTAATTCTTTTCCACCCTTGAATGAAGCTCTTTCTCTTTTTGCTTGGGATAAATTTCTAGTTGAACTTTTAAAAGCTTCTGGATTTGCAAATTGTTTTGATTTTTCTAATTGAATGAAATGATCTACTTTATTTTTACCAAATGGAGTTTTTGTTTGATAGTAACCAAAATCATTAGATTCTGACGATCCTGCAGCTGAACCAGTAGATGCTTCAATCAAGTTGGCCTTTCTTACATTATCTTCTGTGCTCTTTTGCGGAGGAAGAATTAATCCATTAGCCAAGCCACGAGCAATAATCCCACCACGTAAATGCAATACAGAAGTTTGCTGAGTGCCATCTGAATTTTTAAGTGAAGTGTTTCCAAAAAGGTCAGGTAAACCTGGTGGAAAGTTTCCATTTATTCTATGAAATATTGTTTGTCCGAAAATAACTCTTAATTGATTGAAATCAATGTCAATAGCTTTTTGATAAATTGTGCCACTACCAGTATTTTTTCCACTTGGCAATGCTAATATTCCCCCGCCAAAAACCCAAGTAGCATAGCCAGTGTCAGAATTTAAGTATTCAGGATCTAAATTTATTGTGTAAATCCTGTCTCCAGTAATTGGGTCTGTCGGATATGACTTTGAAATCTTTTGAGCAACCCATCCAGGATGTCTTACCACTTTAGATGATGGATTATTAACATTCAACCACTGTGGGGCCACGTATTCATCTATTTTGTTTATATCATCACAAAGTCCAGAGATAGTTTTTGGAAACAAACTCCAATTACTTATTCTTTCAGATTCTGTTAATTGCCATTCTATGTCTCCTTCTTCTTCGTCTCTTGAATCAGTATTTTGTTGCCAAAATCTTCTTGTAAAGTATGAAGTTTTAGTAGTTGAAGAAACGTCAAATTTTGTCTTAGATTCGAAAGTATTATTGTTGCCAGAATAGACAAAATTAGATAAAGAAGCAATTCTTTGTAATTTTACTTCTCCAAGTTCTAATAAATCATTGTCTACTTGGAGTTTAGTTATTCTACTCACTCCATAATAGGGGCCATTACTAGCTTCATCTTCCGGATAGTCGTCAATTGCATTAATCTCATTTTGTGACGGATCTCTTGAAAGCAAATTAGTATTTAGTATTGTATTTTCTGGAAATGTAAACTCAACTAATCTTGGGTCCTTTACTGTTATTATCGGAGCATTTGGATTAAAAACTGTATCTAAACCATTAATAGTTGGCGGGATTCCATCATAATTTGGTTCTGAATTTTTATCAAGCTTAGAATACTCAATATTACCTCTGTATTTATTTTCACCAACTTTGTCCACAGAACTAAACTTTAATACAATTGTGTTAAATCTATCATCACTTATAGAAAAGGTAAGTTTTATCAAGCTTCCTGAGGGAAACTGTAAATTTATGTTTGCATCATTTGGAGCTTCAATTGAGAAATAAGAAATTTCTTCTGCTTGTGAATTTACATATTGGATTATTTTATATGATTTTTTTATTTTTTCTTTAGGATTTTCAATCTCAACCAAATCATAAGGATTATTTAAAAATACAGAATTATGTTCAACTCTGATAATTTGATTGCCATCAGTAAAAGCGCTTGTTGTTTTTGATAAATTTCCTGTAATATCTGGAAACCCTGGATTAAAGTCATAAATTTCAAATTCTTCAGGGTAATTTCCAGCTTCGTCTTTTAACAAGATATCATCAATAGTTTTATCTTTAGTTAAGTCATTTTGAACTTTATAAAAATATACTTCTTTGAAAAAACTTGGGATAATATCAACTCTGCCTCCCTGTTCATCGTAAGTGTATCCATCTGCGGCAATAAAAGGTTTTGAAAGTTTGATTTTTCCGTTAGCACTTCTGGGTCGTCCAAAAATATAGTTTGTACCGACACCAGCTCTTGGAAATGCTGAAGTGTTTACATCAAAATAATCTATATTTTTAGAAACAGGGTCAGTAAGATAAATTACACCTGAATCTTGAATTCTTTTTTTTATTTCATCAGTAATCCAAACGTTCGATACACTTCCGTCAATAGGTCCAGTGATAAGAAAATTATCTTTAGGTTTATTTTCATTTATTAATAAACCAAGAGGGCTTAAGCTAACAGGTTTTGATGTTGTATATGTATTAAGTCTTGGATATGGCGAATCCTGATTATCTACATTGTCATTTTTATTATCAGGATTACATAAATCAACTATTATGTTTTGAAATTTATTTGTACTTGATCTTATGTTCCAATACTTAATATCTTCTGTCTGACTATTGTTTGATTTTGTAAAACCTTTTGACGTCTCTGTAATGTTTATCAAACTATTTTGCAAATTATTGTTTTTAGAACGAACTTGAAGATTTAGATATCTATAACCTGATAAATTTTGATTACCATAATAATGAGGTTCGCCCTGATCACCCAAATAATATCTCGTGTTACCTTCACCAGGAATGATATACTCTTTATCCTGTTTCAACGTCATTGCATTAAACTTCCATCCTCTTAAGGGAATGGGAATAGATGCACTTCCACTCGGTAATTCATCTTCACCAATTGTTAGTTCTTGATTTAAAAAATTAATATTTTCGCAACCATCAGCCCCACGAATATATTTATCAGGATAGTCCATATTATCTGTTGGACTATCCAAATCATCGAAAATTTCATTAGAATGAATGCCATCAATCATTCCGTAAATCCATTTTTGAGTATTGTCAAATTTTATTGATTCACTGTCAAACTCATTCCTTTGAATAGAAGTAACTGCTTCTCTTGCTTCAACTCTTGCTGAATTGATTTTGTTGTATGTTTGAGAAGAGCTAATTACTCCGCTAGATGTTTCAACGGTTTCATACTGAGCTTTATTATATTCAATTCTTTTATACTTTTGAGGAATATAATCGCTACCAAATCCTATCAAATATGCTTTCAATGGCTTAGAATGCAAAATATCCCAATCATAAATCTGTGCTTCAAAAGTTACACTTCTTGTAGGCTCGCCGAATAATTCAATAAATGCTGTCATATCAGCAGGAATGCCAATATCAAACAAGTCTCTTGTAAAATTTCTTATTGAAAAATTATCTAAATCGACTGATACATCAGTTGTTTTAGCAGTTATTTTTTTAACATCCAATCCTGATGAATTTTCATAAAAACTGATATAACCACTGTTACTTATTCCGCCAGCCCAAGCATTTATTTTCTTACCAAAAGTATATGATACTCTTCTAGGATTTGAATAATTTATTGGATAAAACTTTGAAAACTGATTCGTTCTTCCTTTGCTATCAACTGTCTTGAGGATAATGCCCATTCTGCCAGTACTGTTAGGTTTTGTCATTTCAAACCAATTTATAGTGGTATATCTTGGAAATTGCCTGACTGTATTTTTGTCTAAATCTTTGACAGAAACAATCTCATCATCTCCACATCCTGAAGAAGACGGTTGTGTTTTTATTTCTGAAGGTAAAAATTCATCTATTTCTACATACTCTTCTAAAGGAGCACCAAAGTAAACTTCGCCTTCTACAGAACCAGTAAAAACACCAAAATCTTTCAAATTGACTTCAACTAAATCAATAACAAATGCATCTGTAATATTAAGGTTATTTTGCCCTTGACCAAATCCAGCCGATAAAGAAAATGAAAACTTAATTTTTACTTTATCACCAATTTTCTCTACAACACTGCTGCTTATTTCGCCATAGTCTGTTCCTAACCAGGGATATTCAAATGCCTTACTAGTTGGTGGGTTATATCCCACAATTCCACTAAAATTAAAAAAAGGTGTTGTACTTGAAAAATTTACAGCAGCATTTGTGGTATAGATTGCAGCTCCATCTCTAAGCGTTGGTGTGCCTGGAGGATTACCCAAAACAACTTCGTAGTTAAACTTAAACTTGCCAATAAAACTAGTTGTTCTTGATCTATTTGTTCGATAAATGGCCATAGTTTAACTCTTGAGGAATTGACTTAACATATTTTGTACTGTTTGTCTAGTCTCTTGTTTGATTGCTAAAATTTTCTGATCGTATTTTTCTTCTACCTTGAAAATTTCACGGATAATTTCTTGTTTTATATTATTGATTTCTTGTTTTGTAATAACATTATTTGTAATGTTATTAGTGACATTTTGAATCTTTTTAACAAGTAATTCTTCAACCTTAGTTTCTATTACTTTTTCCTGAGCTTCCTTTTCCTGTTTTTCTTGATAATATGATTTTTTCTCAAACTTACTTATGTTCTCAACTTTGTAATAGTTTTGATTTTTTGGTTTGTGGATATCTACTTTTACTCTTTCATTATTTTGTGTAATTCTGTATGTATCAGTATTTGTAGTAAGTTTTATTTTTTGTTTAATTTGCTCATTGTTTACTTTTACTAAGTTTAAAGTTTGAAAGAAATTTTTTATTTCTTTTTTAGTACTTGTTTTTTTCGTTCCAGTGTAGTCGTTGAAATTTACTAAGTCGAAGAAAGATTGTTCAGCTTTAGAGGCTTTGCTATCAACTCTTTCACTCATTTTGTAAAGTCTATCCATTTGTTTATTGATGGATGAGAAAGTTCTTTCAGTCTTCTTCTCGGATTTTATTAAAGAAGTTATGTTTAATTCAGAAAATAAATTTGTAATGTTTTTCTTATTAGATTCGAAACTATATCTGTTGACAAAGTTCAAGTTTTTTTCATTTTTGACAAGATTTATATTTTCAAAAAATTCAGATACTTTTTTTACTTCGCTGTATGAATTCTTGATTGAAGTAATAGGTGCTACTTTTGATATGGATTCAACAAAGTCTAGTGATTTTAAAGTTTCTTGAATTTTGACTTTTTCTGAATATGTCTTAATCTGTCTTTCAAGTTTTACAACATTTAGAATATCATTTTTAGTCAAATTGATATTGGAAATTTCTGAAAGCTCTTTGATATTTGATGTTTTGTTTATTACATTCTGAAAGTTTGTTACTCCTAAGTTATTTATGCTTTGGATGACTTTTTCGACTTGTTCTAAATTATTATTAACTGTCAATGGAGATATTGAATTTATTACATTAAGAACAGATGTAATATTTTTTTCTTCTAATTTTTTTAGCTCTGTAAAAGCTCTTGCATCAAGCTTGGTATTTTGCAGTAACTCTACAAATTTATTAACCTGTGAAGTATTTGAAATCTTAAATACATTTTGGTTGTCTGATTTATTTCGATTTAAGATAGAGAAGTTTTCACTAAACTCATTGAAGTTATCAATATTTTTTATCTGTCTAATTTTTTTGACATTTTGTATTGTTTTCTTATCAGTAAATATATTAATCAAATCCAAGAAACTACTGTTTTCTATTTTTGAAAGTTTTATAATTTTTTGGATTTTTGTTTCATCAATTTTTATTTGAGCAACTTGTTTTATGGTGTTACTTATTTGCTCAATACTTGAAAGATTTGAAATTTTTAAAATACTTTGCGATATTATTTTAGACGTTTCGGAAAAATTAGAGATTGCATAATTTTTTGATAATGATTCTGTCAAAGATAGCAAATTTTTTACATTAGAAATTTCAGAACTTAACCTTACTGATGATATATTATTATTTTTAGTAATATTGATAATTTCAGAAATTTGCTTAATCTTTGCAACGCTGGAATTACTTTGGCGTACTAGTGTTGTCAAAGATTCTAAAGTTTCTTCATTACTTACTATAGATAGTAATTTTTTTAATTGAGTATTATTGGAGATATTACTTATCTTATTTAAAACAATGTTTGAATATTCATCAGACAATTCTTTATTATTTAGAATATTTTTTATATCATTTGAAATCTTATTTTCAGTCTTATAGTTTAAGACTGAAACTTTTTGATTTACGTAATTTACATTATTTTGAACTACATTTAAACTTTCTTTAATTTTTTCAATATTATTTTGGATAAGTGTGTTTGACTTATTTGCAGTTTTTAAGATTGCACTGCGGAAATTATAATCGACTAAATTGTTTTCAAAATTAATTTCTTTTGTAAGATTTATGACACTCTTATTGTATTGATTTTTTTGCAAGAAATTATGCTGATGAACATTTTGATAATTATTTCTTATCTTGTATTCAGTATTTTTAAACTCTTGATATATTTCATTCATAAAGTTTAAGTTTTGAATAAACTCACGATATCTATTTTCAATACTTCTGTAGAAATTGTAAACGGAAGTTTGATTTCTTATGTTAGTAGAATATTCTTTGGCAAAAGATTGATTTATTTGAGAAATAAATTCAAAAGAAATATTTCTGCTATGTAAATTTATTTCTCTATTGTAAAGATTTGTAACATCATTGCGCAGATTTAGATCTTTAAGTAGTTTATTAAAAATATCTTTAAAATCTGTCTGCTCTTGCAAAACATCTTTTCTAAGTCTAATGTTATTATAGTTAGAAATATTTTTAGTATTATTTATCGATTGCAATAATATATTTTGGCTATTTTGTGTTGAGAAATTTGTAGTAGAATTTCTTACACTTTGTTCAATTCTGTTGTTTGAGAATAAATTTATATTATTTACATTCTCAATGTTTGACGTATTACTTATTTTGGTTAAGTTTGTAGATTCTTTTACGTCTTGAAGAAAAGGTGTAATTTGCTTGTCTTTAGCATTACCTGTTCTTACTTGAAAGTTTTTTTTTACTTTAGTATCATCTGGATTAAAACCTAATTTCTTCAAATGATAATTTATCATCGATTGTTCAGAGTCAGATGGCACAAAAGATTCTTGTTCTAATTCATCATCGTAGTTCAAGTTTCCAGCAACATTTGATGATGAAACTAGCTGCTCCATATATCTGGGATAAAGTTGAAAAAAACCTTCCATAAGTTTTTCTTCAGTAATTTCAAACTGATCAATATCCAGTTTTTTACTTACATCTTCAACTTTTAAATTCTTAAGATTTTTAAGCGCTAATAAGAAATCAATTTGGTCTTGGTTTAATCCCATATCAGAATAATCATTTTCTACTTCCTTGATTTCTTTAGTAATTGTAGGAAAAATTATTTCAGGATCAACATTAGTTTTATGCAAGTGTAATTGTTCTGCATAATTTTTGTGAAAAGGATTTATTCTGTAAAGTTTTTTAGGAGAAAGTTTATCTTTTACATCTGGAACTTTATAGTCATTTGGGTCTTCAGTCGTGCCAGCAGTATGCTTCTCTTTCTTTATGTTATATGAAAGAGCTTTAGTTGAGGGAATATATTGAAAATAACAACTCAAATCTTCTGATGTCACAAAGGCATCAGATTGAATTGAAATTTTATCGTAATCGATAAAATTTATTTCTGACATAAGTTACTTGTAAAGCAGTTTATACTTTCTTGAATCTTTGAGATTTTGGTTTTTGACTTGCTTCTGTAGTTAATGTATGATGGTAATCTTCAGGATGTTCTAGGATATCACCATAATTTGGACTACCCTCTGAATCATCATAAAGATCATTATAATATTTTCTAGTAACTTTGTCTGCTTCTTTATCCATATCATCTGCAGTCTTGATAAATAAATCACTGTTACTTAATTTAGAAAAGCCTTTATTACTCAATAATCTCATCCAATAAGCATCTAAAGCTGCTCTGTTCTTCTTAGTTTCACGAATTAAAGCCTCAACTGCTGCAAGTTGTCTCTTTAAGTCTTGTTCTTCGCTTCCATCATTATAGTCAAGAGTTCTATTTTGTCCACCAGTGCTTTTATATAAGTCTGTATCAGCTATGTACTTAAATTGGGATTTATCTGCATTAGGATACTGAAAACCAACTATTTTTTGTAATCTTGACTTATAACTCTTGATATCTTCATCAATTCCTTTTTCATTTTTGATATAAGATTCTCCAGTAGCAATAATCTGATCCAATCTCTTAATTTCATTTGCAATTTTTTCTTTATTAGAAAGATCATTAGTTGTCAATAATGATTTAGAGAAATCTCTGTAATTAGGATCGTTAAAGTTAGATTGAGAAAACTTGTATTTCATTTCTTACTTCACCATTTCTTGTGTTACTTTACCAGGCTGTCCAAGATTAACTTGACCAGACGTTGCTTGAGGATAGGTCTTGACTTCTGGAATGTTTAAATCAATAGGCGCATTTTTTTGCAAAAGTTCTTCTTTTTTTTCTAGCAATTTGTCTAGCTGTACATCAAGGTTTTCCCGAGCTGCTTTGAAAACTTGTGCAAAACCATTAGGCTGGCTAATTATACTAAATAAGTTAATTCCACCTTCAATTAAAGGTTCAAACTGCTCTTGCATACCTTCCAAAAGATATCTTAATCTTTTTTGTAATTCTATTTCTTCTCTTATAATGTTTGTAGTTTTGTAATCGTTGACTTTTTTCAAATATACAGTCAACTCATTTTCGTAAGCAGCTATATTATTTACAAGAGTTCTTTTTTGATTTGCATCTAAAGTTTCAAACTCTCCAACTGATTGAAGCTTTTTATATTCTGCAACTAAAGTTCTTAGTAGCTTAACGTGATCTTCTAACTTTTGAACAAAAAGTTCATAATTTTGTTTTACTTTAGCAGGAAATTCCATAGGAGCGCTTACATTACTAGCTTCTCCTAATCCAGTATCAACAGTTTGCTCAATTTGAGATTTTATCTTAACTTCAAACTCTTGAATAGCCTTTTTATTTCTATCTACAAGACTTTTGATCTTAAAAATTTCTTGTCCAACTTGCCCTAAAACAGTTAAAACACTGTCTACTTCTGCAGCATTTTGGATAAGATTAGCACCTTCAGCAGTTAATTTTCCTTGATCAAAAATTGATTGATCTTGTGGGGCCAATCTTCCTCTTCCACCAACCTGCAAGTCAAATTGTTGATAAAATGATTTTGATAAAACATCAAAATTTTGAAATAATTTAATTAATCCCAAATCACCACTTTGGATCAATTGAAAAATAGCATCAGCGCTTAAAACTGTTTTTATTATATTTAATAATCCATTTATACTGCCAGATATGAGCTTATTTTGATCAACTACTGCAGGTCTAGATGTCTGAGGAGTACCTTGAGCAATTACCTGTCTGTAATAAGCAGATGAAGCCCTAGTAGGTTGATTACCAAACAATTGTTTCAAGGCATCATTATGAGCCTTTTGAAATGATAGTGTAGCTGGGTCTTGCATTTGTGAAGAAATTGAATCTCTCAATGTTTCAAAATATTTTGAAATAGAACCTACTATACTCTGTTTAGTATTTTGTAACTCGCTTACACCCAGCGCTCTTCCTATTTTATTTTGTATGCTTGATCCATTTGTTGAAAGAAACTTGTCAATTCCATCGTTAATTTGCTTTATCAGAACAGGCCTGAACTGTTCTAATTGACTTACAAACCCTCCAGCAACTTCCAAAATGTATTGAGAATTATCTTGTTCTTGAGCAATTTTTACAAATCTTGTGTTATTTGAACTACTGAAAAAAGTTCTATCTCTTCTTGATGGCATTGAACTTTGATTTTGATTTTGCGCTCTTCCGGTCATATCAGAAATACTTTGTTGATGAGACCTAGATTCCTGAGGGCTTAAACGAGCTGTCATCGGTTGTGTATCTAGGTAAGTTGTCATCCAAGTATCTACAAGTCTTCTACCAGCGTTGATAACATATTGGTATTGCTTCAAAGCTCTAAAAACAGGGCTTGTAATAAGAGTTTTATATAACTCTCCGTACTTTTCAATTTCCTTAGTCAAGGCTCTTTCAACTTGATTTGAATCTAAGGCACTAACAAGAGCTCTTTGCAAATTGGTTCTTTCTTGCATAGATTGAAGAGCATCTCGGACAGATTGTCTCTCTCTTCGTACAGCTTCATTTTGTTCAACATTTCTGTGCTGAGAAAGACTGAAAATCATTCTTGCAAGTTCCATATCAGCACGATCATCAATGATAGCTAACTTGCCAATTTCAGGATTTCTACCTTGAGCGGATTTTCTGAGCATATCAAAAACATTAAGTTCTGGATATTTTTCTTGTAATTGAGCACCGCCCTTAACTAGGTCTACAGTCACACCCTTTGAGCGTCTTGTGGTGTAATGTTCTAAAGCAAATAAAATTATAGTATCGACACTAGTGCCAGCTTGAACTGCAATTTTTAGTATTTCATCAATAAAAGACAATATCTCTGATTGAGGAATACCAGCTTTGAAAATGAAATCAAAAATTTCACCCAAGTTTTGGTCAGAAAGACCATAGCCTTTAAGTCTATCAATAATAACGCTTCTATCTTCTAAAAGAGTAGAAACATCTTCAAAAGGCTCATTTATTTTTTCAGAATCGTTTCTGATAGTATCGATAACTGACTCAAATTTAGATTTTGCTTTACTTTCAGTTTTGTTTTCAGGAGTTGATTGTCTTGAACCGATACTGCTAAAAAACTTAGTCTTATTAGCTTCTGTCCAGCCAGAAGCACGACCGGTGCCACTTTGAACTTCACCAGTAATAGCTAGTTTATCAACATCGGAAGATGCATTATTATATAAATTAACAATTGAATTTATATATGAATCATTTGCAGATGTAACTGTCTTATTTTCAAAAATTAAATTTCCAGACACAAAAACAGATGATTCTTTAGTTTGTGTTTTAAACAAACTAGGGTCGGCTGCAAAACTATCATTGAAAACAATTTTCATATTTACTCTGCTTTTGTAATCTTAAAAGTTGAGCACGAACAATGGGGACACTTACCTTGAAGAGCGTGTCTGCTTGATTTCATAACTACTCTTTTTGGAGCAGTAACCATTACCATAGTTCTACACTTTACACAATACATTTTATGTGTGTTTGCTGCATCAGATAATTCTGAACTCATTTTATATTTTCTCCCTAATAGATTTCATAGATTTTTGTACAAGTACCTTTATATGCCACGTTATGAATTTGCTTGTAATTGTGAAAATGAACCTAAATCTTTTGTAATTTCACTTTCTTTTAGTGAATACAAAGAAGAAATTCCTTGTCCGTGTGGGAAAGGTTTAGCGAAAAGAGTGTTTAATTCTTTTAATGTTCAAGATGGTCTGACAGCTAAAGAAAAACAATTTGGAACTACCCAAAATAGAAAACATATGGCTGATTTTGTCAAAGAACAAAAAAATGTAAGAAAACAATCTTACGACCCAAATTCAAGAGAATCTCAATCAAATGAATTATGGACCGGGAAAGAGGGGCTTGATGGTATTACTTCAATGCCAGTAGAAAGAAAAAAGGAATAAGATTATGGAAGAAAATACAGAACCTGAATCATTTGTTGTTCAAAATGTTACTTTAGGTCCTCATTATGTAAGTGATATTAGATTGAACTTTGGCCCACTTGAGGCTATTGATTTGACTTGGGAAGATTCTAAGGTTATCAAAGCGTCAAAAGATTTGAGAACATCTTTGCGTATGGGATTCTTAAAAAAAATCTCATTAGAACAATTTGACAATATCGAAGAAAAAGCTGCTATTAGAGGTAAGAAAGAATTACTTCGACAACAGAATGCAAATAACCTCAGAACGGTAGATGTTGATGGAAAGCAACTTGAAGTAGAAACAATTGATACTGAAAAAGTTTACAAGAAAGAAACTGAGGTATCTACAGCTGGATATGCAAATGATTCACTATCATATGCAACGGCCTTTGACATTGCACAAACACAAGCACAATTGAGAGGAGATGAATTGTCAATTGAAGAATTTGCTGAGCAAGTAAGCAACAATGCAAATTTAGTTCAAAATTTGCTTAGACAACAAAAAAGTTTAGATGAAAATTCATCAACTTCAGGTGATAGCAGAAGAGGAAAGGCATTTGTTGCAGAAGCATCAGACAATCCAGTAAATGGAACATCTGTCAAACAAGTCAAAATGACAAACTACAACAGAGATAGAGTTGTCGCAGGAGCTGAAATGAACTTTTTAGATGCTCCGGATGACGATGGTATTGCTGACACTATCGATTTAGAAACTGAAATTGACCTTGAAAGTGAAAAGGGCTCAATACGACGGGTTTAGAAAAGACTTAATAAGACTTGATTAAGGCTATCTTGTCGGTAGCCTTAATTTTTTTTGGAGAAAATATGTCAGACGAAATACAAGCAATGTCATATACCCAGAGTGCATTAGTATATTATAATACTGCTACATCTACGCCCGGAATTTTTATAGAATGGGAACGCTCAGGTGCTAGTGGAGTTGAATTTTACAAGATTCAAAAGTCTGATCAATTTGATGGAACTTACACCACAATAGAAACAGTTCCATTTCCAATCAATGAAGGATGGGATTCAAATGGCCATCCTAGTACTTATTACAGAATTCAAGAAGTAGATACAAGCGGAACTGTACTAAACACAAGCTCTCCATTTTTAGGTGATGAGCTACTTATAAAATCTAGTATTAGATACGAATTAGAACATCTTCTAAATATATCAATTTATGATGAGGAAGTTGTTTTTAGAAAAGATAGAAAAATTGCAACAGTAGCATTCCCATATTGGAATTATTCTCCAAGACCCGATGTAAGAATCAGTGGACCATCAAATCAAGGTGACAGAGACCCAATGATTCAATTATCTGAAACTGCACCAATTTATACCACAATAAATGACACCTTTGACCCAATAATCAAAAACAGAGATGGATATGAGTCAGGATTAACAAATGGACATAATTATCCAGACGGCTTGAGATACAAATGTGATTACAAAGGGAACATATATTTTATTGATGCAAACGGGAATCCAGTTTCTATACAATCATATGATAATGTTTTGGTTTCTTACAGCATAAAGATGTTTACAAATGACCACATAAACAATGCTATGTATATGTCTTTGCAACAAATTAATGCTCAACCAGGTGCATCAAAATATCAATCAGTAGCATCTACACCATTTTTTTATGAGCCAGCAATTGTTTATGGAGCAGTTTATTATCTCTTGAGAAGTCTTCTAATAAGTTTGACAAACAGACAACGTAGATTATTGATTGAAGATCCTGATGCTCAATTTGTAGATCAGCTTAGACAAACAGCAACTATGTACAAAGAAGATTTTGACAAGATGTTAGAAAAGCTTCCAATTGCTACATATCCTGGTGTTAGGTCAGTTGTAGTTCCAGAATATAATATGCCAGGAGGAAGAAGTAGATTCTTCAGATACATTTGGAACATAGGTACTGGAGGATAGATTTTTTCAAAAATTTCTTTTAAATTAAATCATTTAATTAAATTATTCTTAAATTTTTAAATGATCTTTTAAATTAAATGTTAATATATTAATATATACTTCCCTTAATTAATGGGTGTAAAAAAACAGACTGAAAAAACAAGGAACACGAAATGAAGAAAGTAATTCGACTTTTAGAGAATATGCGAACAAAAGTAGCTCAAATGGATCCATCTCTAGCAGACAAGATTGATGATGCAATGATGCCAGAAGAACAAGAATTCAATCCTATGGTAAACAATATTCAAAATCCAAAGATTGAATCGTTTGCTAAACCAATGTCAGAAGTGACTGTCAAATCTGATGACGGTACTGTTCACAGCTTTGCTGTCGAAATCAAAGCTAAACACAATGGACCTATACCTGACACTCAGTTGATGTCAAAAATTCTTCAATCAATTGAAAGCCATTCTGACAATGTGAGTGAATATGCTTCTGGAGACAGCCCTGCTAATTCTTTTGAAGTAGTCAGTTTCAAATACGAAAGAAGAGACGATAAAAAGAACTCTAAGTAGTATAATTTGCTTATGGACGACGATCAGATCAAAGTATTAAGGCACTCTTTTACAAACCCTCACCGTGAAGATTTACCAAAACCAAAAGTAAATAAATTTGGGCATACAGTTCTTGGTGAAGAGATGAAAATGTCTGATCAAGAAATTGACTTGAAAATCGATGAATTTGGGGCTTTAAGTGCAGAACCTAAGCAAAGCCTTTTCGACAGCCCAGAATTTCAAAAATGGGCAGAAAATCAGCCTAATGCGAAGACTGTTGAACCTGAAGCACTAGTGGCAGAACCCCAAATTGCAGAAAAAAGTTCAATACTTCCGAATACTGTCAATATTGCAGATCTCATTTCTGAACTTGATGAAATGGATGGCACTACTGTACGTAAGCAAGCTGAAGAACAATCTTGCAAGAATTGCTCTAACAAAGACTGTATGTACAATCTGCCAAAAGATGCTAAATTCTGCTTGAAGTGTGGCACTGCTCAAATGCCAAAATTCTGCACTGAATGTGGATATAGTTTCCCAGGAATGGAAAAGTTCTGCCCTGATTGTGGAAAGAAAAGATAATCAAGGAACAAAAAGCTTAATTTGAGAAAAATCTATTATGTCTCCTTGGTACAAAACAGCTAAAGAATGTCTTGCTATTCGTAAAAATGTGTTACGAGTTGACCTTTGTGTATTTATTGACAAAGAAGAACAATTTGCGAATGAAGATTATTTAAACTCAACGATTAAGTCTATTCTTACATCAGCAATCATTAATGGGTTGGACATTATTGGAGTATTATCTGCTGACAACCCAACTGTTGGATTAAGAGCTCAACAGATGTCCATAGAGAAAAAAATGGACTTGGTTGTAGTGCCTGGACAAACGTATATTACAAGAGACAATGAGTCTTTGTATATTTACAATTTGACAACTCCAATGCCTCAAAATCTTACCTTGGATAAAGCTTGCGAATTTGCTCACAAGAAAGGTGGATTTGTAATGGTTGCAAATGTTTCTAAAGCAATTGGGCAAAAAATTAATCGTTTGCAAGGAAGTCTCTATGCACCAGATGCAGTTGAAGTGTTTAATGCACAAACGGGTGGATATAGGGACGTAGATATTGATTTCCCAAGATTTGTTTCTTCTGGAGCAACTTCAGCAAGTAATTTAGAAGAAACAAATGTTTTTACTTTGTTAGAAAGAAAAAAAGCAGTAGAAATGGGATTTATTCACAATGAGCAAGGTGTAGATTATACGCCTAAATATTTACTGCCAAAAACTGGAGAAATCTAATGCCAAGATCATATTGTTCAGTAAGTGATGTCAAACAGTATTTGCCGCCTAATGTTGTTACTGAAGGAGATAATCCAGTACCAAACTTTAGAAATCCTACACCTGAATCTGCTTCGAATATCAATATTGATTTTTTTATTCAACAAGCTTCAGCAGACATTGATGCTAGTTTAGCAACAATTTATGATGTTCCACTTAAACAAATAAATATGGGTGGAGATGTATCTTATCCACACCCAATACCTGTTATTTGTGCAATATTATCTGCTCAAATGTATTATATGCAAGCATTACAAGGATCAGATTCTCAATATTCTGAAGCCCAAAAAGTAAGATTTGATTTTGCACAAAATCAAATTGTAAGAATACAAAATGGAGAAATCAGACTCTTTGGGCAGAGAAATCTTAGAGGTGATAGATTTGTCAGATCTACCTTAAGAGGAATATCAATAAATCCAACTGAAGGAAAAAGATCTAAGGGTCAAAATCAATAGGTGATTATGAATGCTTGAAAGAGTCTATGATACTTTGCGTGGCATCTTATATCACGAGCTACCTAAAAATGCCAAAGATCAGATTGTAATTTTTGATAGACCAGTTACAGGCTTTTACATTGGTGAGCAAGCAGTAAAACCTAACGGGATATCTTTTACATTTAAGGGTTCAAGTTCTCCCCTTAAAGATATAGCTTTTGGCCTTCAAGAGTTTGAGCATTCAGTCACAATAGATATTACAGTTGGTGCAGACAATATTGAAACTACCGAAAGAGTAACTCAAGAAGCTGTAAGAATTGTTTTATCAGTTTTGCGTAAACACAGAAGAATGTGGGTTGTAGATGTCTGCCCTATATGCAAAAAATTTACATTGAACCCTCAGCATTTTACAGTTGATCATAATGACATTTTGTCTACGTATGTAACTTCAGTAACAAGTGAATTTAATAATTTGTGGACAGATACTCACGACCCAGATTTAGCTCCTCCTGTCTTACCTTCATCAGGACTTGCAGCTGAAGCATTTATCAGAATGTATAACGATGTAGGAGCTGGAACAAGCGTATTAAACTTAACAACTACTTCAAGAAATAACATCTTGAGGATGAGAGCTGATAATGTTGAACCTATAAGATTGTTGTATGACGTAATCTGCAATGACATCAAAGGTTCAGATGATGCTACGAATAGACAGCTTTTTAGAAATGGAACAATTACTATAAGAGCTAAAGAATTAGTCAGACAATTGTATTTCGGACCTGATAACGTTCCAACAACTGCATACTAGAATGAGTCAAGTAAAGAGAAAAGGACTTAAGTTCATAATTGACCAGATTGGTAAAGCCAAATATGCTTATAAGAGTTTGGTTGGAGATTTGGCTGCCAATAGGGGATTGTTTTTAGATTATGAAGCAATAGTCCCCAAAATTAAAGGCTCAACAATTTTTCACGATTACGATTTAGCTGGCAAAACTCTTTCTGGTACAATAACTACTCCTTATCAAGTTTATAATTCAAATGAAAATATTTCTTTTGGATTTCAAGGCGGCCAATACGCAGTTGATCCTAAGATAGCTAGTTTTGGAAATACAGGCGGATGGACACCAGAGTATTATAATCCTCCAACAACTGAAGGATGGGAAGTTCTTGATTATAATGCTTGGTCTACCTTTATTCCGCCATACAATGCAGCTGGAAATGCAAATACAAGCTTTATTATTTACAACATAAATTCAGAACCAGGAACAGGCTCAAATAGAGTAAATTATAATTTTCCAGTTAGATATACAGGGACAGGATACACTAGAGTTAATTTGTTTAATTCTGCACGTTGGATTTCTCTCAAGAATACAACAGGTTCTTCAAGTGTTGATCAAGCAAGCATTATTATTCCTAAAAAATATTTTGAAAATTGCTTACATTTTGACCCAAGAACAAATACTCCTAAAGACTTTGCAGTTTATTCTCATCAAAACTTAATTACAGTTGGAGTGGGTGCTACTTTTAGTTTAGCTGGTTCTATGGCTGGGATAGCATTAACTTTACTGCCGTTTACAATTCAAGAAGCGAGCAGTACAGGAAATACGACAGCAAGAATAAGAGATAATTATTTAATTAATGTCAAGACACCAACAACTTGGACAAATAATTATTGGTTGCACTTTGGGTTTTACTGGGAAACATATGATTTATTTTTCCGAGATTATATACCAGCCTTTACAACTGGCACAGCTACAACCTTTAATAGCAGCAATTTAGATACTATTTGGTCTATATATCCGAGAAAAACATTTTTCCAAAAAGATATAACAAATTACTTGACTTTTGAAAAAACTGGAGTCAATGACTCTAACATTTATTTATTCTCTTCAAACAAGGGTAATAATAATTTTTATGACGGTGATAATCCTTATTCATTAACCCCTTTTAGATATAAGTATCCTGAGACAATTAGCAAGGCTTCTTCAGGCGACACAAGCTCACTAAGCAATTTTTACACTATAAATAAAGATGAATTTCTTCCTTTGGTAATTACGTCTTCTAATGTAATTTCAGGAAATGAATTTGAAAATGGCGATAACGAAATATTTTTGTTTTTCGGAAAACCAATGCCAATTACTATGGCTCCATCAGACTGGGATAAATTTAATAATTACCCTGAAATAGATGAACAGTACAATACTATAGCAAAAGTAATCCTTTCTTATCCATCATTATCAACCTCTAATACAATCAAGAAAGTAACTAATACAACTTACAATCTAAACAATGCTTCAATCATTCATATAGATAGAAAAGCTAACAATTTTGCAGTACCATCTTTGGGAGACACAGATTTCATAAACTATTGTCTTCAAGAAGTTTTAGCATTTACTCAGTTTACAAGATCTTCAGAATTTGAAAATAATTTCAATGATTTAGCAATTAGACTGCTTGTACCATTTTCAAATTTTAAGTCAAAAGGCTTACAAAACATTTCTAACTTAAATGCAAGTAGCTTACAGTTATTGCATAATTTATTGAAATATCCTAATACTGATTTACTTCGCTCTAATAATGATTTTATATCTTGCCTTGGTGCAATAACAATTTCAGGTGGAACAAATGTAGTTACTGGTGCTAAAACTAGATTCCTAAGTGAAATTTCATCTGGAGATTACATCTACAGTTCAGATGGAACAATTTTGTTTGGGGTAGTGTCAACTGTAATAAGTGATACATATTTGCTTTTAGAGACACAATATAAAAAGAACGTATCAGACCAAAAATACAAAATAAAAACAAGCATATCTTTATTGGAACCAGGCTTTATAGATTTTTCCGTAGATGGTAATAAAGCTATATCTGATATAGGTATAAATCCACCAACCAAAACATTTTTTGAATATTCAAATGATGGTATTTTCTTGAATCAAGAACGTCTTAATACTGATACACAATTTGAAGTTTATCAAAAAAACATTTCACTCAAGGATTTAAGTAATCACCAAAATTCTGGTAATAAACTGGTAAAAGACTACTCTTTTTCTATAAAGTTTAGAGATACTGAACAAAATTTTACTACAAAAAATCTTTATTTAAACTCAAGTAAATTTTTGATATCAGACCAAGAATATCAACAAAGAGTTAATAAAAAATTATCACTGAGTGGCTATTACAAAAAAGGCACTAGTCAAGAACAAAAAAATGCTTCATTAGGAACTTTAAATAGTATAGAGCTTTATAGACTTTACGGTAACTCTGCAATTATTCCAGACTTACAAATGGGTGAAAATAGAACAATTCTAGCAAAACAAGTCGCCCCTGCTGATAACACAAAGATATCTAAAACTGACTATGTCAATAATTTAAAATTGACTAACCCAAATATAACACAGTCAGAAATTGATTCAAATGTAGCAAATTATGAATTGACTCAATCTTTTTATTCAACTGACACTTCTTCTTTGCCAAATACATTTAATTCTATAGAAGAGTTAGGCATTACAGTTTCAGATTATTCAAATGAAGAAAACTACTGGATTTCAAATGCAGAACAAATCATTGGAGATTCAAATACCACAAAATTCTATACTCCAAATAATTTAGAAGATATTAGATCCGACTCATTTTTGGTATGCGTATCAGGTTATGGTACAGCGGATTATTCCATTAATTCTATCGAAAATATATTCAAGCAACAGATAGAAGTTGACAGTAGTGTTGGCATAAATGTATCAACAACAGCTGGTACAAAAAATCTGTCTTATGAAAAAATTGCATTTAAGTTCACTTCTGCAGAAAAACAAGATATCAAGTCTTTTAAAGTCAAACTAGCAAAAACAGCTTTATGGCTTAATGAACAAGCTTATATTCAATGTGCAATTTATGACAACTACAATAATTTACCATCAAATAAATTAGTCACAGGAAGCAAAGTTTTTTACAAAGATATCGAAAATGTTTTAAAAGATATTTACTTTTATATCAATTTCTCGCTTACAGAAAACAGAACATATTGGATGGTTTTAGAATCCAATACACTACAGCCTATCTATGATCAAAATACTTTAGGGTTGATAAACGTAAATGACACGTCAGTTACAGGTATTTACAATTCTGAAAATAACACCTTTTCTGATTTTACTAAATATTTACAAAATGCAGAGATTGGGATTGGTGGAACATTAGCATCTCAAATATCAACTTGGTACTCGATATCCAGCATAGGGTCAAGTACAAGTATGACTATTGCAAGCACTGGCACAACACTATCAAATCAAAACTACGTTGTAAAGTATCAGTTTAAGATTGCTATTCAAGAATCATCTCCTAGCGTTGAGAATATTGCAGTTAATGATGGCTATAATTGGTCATATCAAACAGGAACACCTTATAGAATTTTTTACTCAAATGAAGAAGAAATTTATGCCTCCTTCAATAGAGATTATAAAAATACTAACTTGACTATGGCTCAAGCTAATAAGACAAGAGAGGCCGATGACTATTTTGTAGATGGATTTTGGTCCCTAAACAATAAAAATATTTTTACTCCAAGTCTTATGAGAATTTATCCTAGAAGTATTGTTCATAGACTGACAGGCATTGCAGCAACTGGAACTGTTGGCACTAATCTAATAAATATAAACAAACAATATTTCGATGATATTGTAATGATAGGACTAGGCGTAACCAGTACATCATTATCTGCAGGAACAGCTATAACAAATATTATTTATGATGAATCTTTAGAAAATTACAGAGTTTATCTTTCTAATAACACTACTGGTTCTGCAAATACAACATACTATTTTGGCGATAACAAAATAAGATTAGTCAAAAGAGCTAACGACATTCACTTGTATTTAAAATACTTTGTAAACGACACCTTAAATACATCTTATATAAAATTAGACAAATCACCAACTTGGATTTCATATTGGTACAAAAAAGAAGACTGGAATTACAACGACTTAAACTTAAATGAAAAATCTGATTTAATTTCTACACACAATAAGTTAGATATTTCAAATTTTTCTGGGTTGGGGCAAACAAACTTTTTTAATGGAAAAATTATAGGCGACTTTATTTCAAAAGCCTCAATAGGTTCAACTTTTGATTTTAGAATTACTACTAATGGTGGAGTCAAGCTTCTTATAAATAATGAAAGCGCTCCCTATATAAATCAATGGAAAAATAATAGCAATAATTCATTTACAACAGCATATTCCGCAACTGGTTCTTCAGTTCCAATTAAACTATCTATAGAATTTTGTAATCTTGAAAACGAACATTCAATTAAAGCAGAATGGAGACAAACAGGCACATCAACATGGTATGACATTGATTCATCGTTTTACTTTGAGCCAGACATTGCTCCAGTACTTATAAATGCTAATAAAATTAAAAATCTATCCTATCTAGTAGTTGCAAAAACTTTTGACGAAATTAATACTCCGACTTTGGGTTTTGCTGAAACAGATAGGATCGTTATAAGGAATAAGTAATATGAATTACGCATCAGCCCTTATATTGAATAAAATGGTTTTAGCACTAGAGAAAACAAGATCTACTGTAGATTTAGCTTTGTCTTCGAGAGAATATGCTTTGGCAAACAATTCAGAAGAAAGAGATTTGCAACTTTTATATGGATTGTCTGCTCTCAAATCGATAGCTTACAATTCTTATGACGACACTTTGTCTTTTGGAAAATCACTATTAAAATCAATAACATCAACTACTAATTTATCTTTTCCAACTGGCGATCAAATTGGTTTATCAGTTTATGATATGTTAGGACCGATCGACGAAATGTCTGATGGTTACGTATTTGGCGCAATTTACTTAGCTAATGACGAATTTGGAAGCTCACTTTATATTTCTCTAGCCAGACCAGCAAATGACTATAACGGTGATCCTCTTATAATTTCAAAAGATATTGACCAAAAAACAGCTGAAGATATTTTATTAAATTCAAATGAAATTGTTTTCCCAGAATACAATCCTGACTATCATATAGTTGTTTACAAGTTCTTGGCAGACGTTCAATATTATGATCAAACGATAAATAATTCAAGAGTTTTCTTCAAATTATTCGACTTAAGGCAGCCTAGAGGATATTTCGGATTTAATGACCAAACGTTAAATCAGTTTATTACACCAGTAGTAATAAGAAATTACGAACAAATTACAGAAATATATAATAGTCAACATAGTTTAGTCAAAACTATAATAGCAAATTGGGTTGGAAATTCTGGATGGGACCCAAACTTTACCACTTATTGGTCAGTTTCTGAAGACGGTTTACCAACTGAACTTAAAGACTTTATAGAAAAAGAGTTAGGTATAAATATTTAAAATGGCCATATCATCAAAAATAGAAGAAATAATTTTAGAATTATCTAAAACAGCTGGTAACATTTATGATGCTTTGACCTTGGGATTAGGTGATTTAAGTCAACCTAATTCTTCAATATTTGAAATCAATAACTTGTTAAGCTTAGCTAACACTGGATATCCATATTTTGGTGTGGTAGAAACATCTCCTTTAGGATTTGGTCTAACCTATGACATTACAAATGACCCTTACTACCTTACAATCAATGGTGGTCAAGTAGCATATGATGGAACAATTCTGCAAACTACTACTCAAAAAATTCCATTAAGAAAAGAATGGTCAAAAGATTATTCTGACACCTTTGTTGGGTCAGATGGATATAAATATGGAATAACTATCGGCTTACCATTTGATGAAGTTCAAAAAGCTAAACAATTTTATTTCACGACTGTATCTCAAAACACAAATGCTAATTCAACTATCCTTTATGTAAACGATACACTTGTTGCTCAAAATCTTGGCTTTCCAATTCAAGGGGTTGTTGGCAATACAGTAATTACTTTTTCTGGTGTAAATGAAGATGGGACTGCTCTCATCATAGATTCTTCTTACTATAACGGAAGTGCATTTGGTAGACTAGCTACTGCAGTTTTTGTAAATACAACTATCACTTTTATCTTTCAGCCAAAACTCAAATACATAACTGGGTTTCCTGTTGAAGAGCCATTAGAATACATAACTGGTTTTAAATATTTTCCACCACTGCCTCAAAGTTGGTTACCTGTTGCAAAAGTATTATGCAAAAACCCTGAAAATCCATTGGTAATATCTTCAGGAACAGGTTTCACAAGAACAGTTGTAGATATGCCTACATCAACATCTTCAGACCCTATTTTAGGCACTGCAGATGACAATAACCTAATTATTCAAAGCTGCAATGATACTTTGAGCATCTTGCAAAATTATAAATCAAATGATTATTTAAATATTTTAGTCAATGGGATTTTTAATTATATAAACTTCACTGCAAATAGTAGTGGATTGACTCTTAGGCAATTATTAGCTACACAACCATTTAGGCCAAATGAATATTATTCAAAAGGCCTTTCAAGCAGTGGATTAGAAAGATTCGAGTTTCCGTACAATTTTGCAAAAGCTTATTATCAATCTAGTGGACAAGATCTCCAACACACATTTGCTATTTTCAGGGGAGACTTAAATACTTATAATTCAGCAGTTGGAAACACAATCAACTTTAGCGCAGTTGGACTTACAAATACAACTTATAATTGTTCAAACTACATTTCATCCTTACATAGCGGAACTCAAATATATGGTGTTTCTGCTGTCTATAATATTACAGGCAATGAATATGTAGAGAGTAGCAATACATATACTAATTTAATTTCTTCTAATACTACAACTACTAATTATTTGGTTGAACTAAACTGGACAGGGACAGCTATTTCTAATGTCTTATTTTATAATGTTTACAAAAAGCCAAGACTTACAGATGAGCTTTATGAAAGAAAAATAACTAATGTAGACGAAATTCAATATCCGCCATACAATACAATTCCTACATATACAGACGACACTAGTTTGTCATTAGTGAATGGTCTTAACGCATTTTTATTCCAAGCTCCAGAAGATGCATACATTGGTGGTGTAACTGTCAAGTTGTTATATGAAGCTGGTAGTCAAACTAATGGAACAGGAACTACAGGATTGTCAGTTTCAATATATTCCGCTACTGGTTCTACACCAACATATAACGGAATGCTTTCAAACCAAGCAACTTTAAGATATTCAGATATAGCACAAGGCACAAATACTTACACATTGAAATTTGATTCTGGAGTGAACATTACAGAAGATTCATTCTATTATGTTATGATAAATAAACCAGAATCTTTCTCTACTGCGTTAGGCGCTACTTCTTTATATATCAGAACTAAAAGTGGTGTAAGTGGAGTCGCTAGAACATCCATAGACAACGCTGTGTCTTGGACAGGCACAGGCGGTTCACTTTGGTTTGAAGCAAGAGGCTATTTAGATAATGGTAATATTGCTGGAGATATAGTAAGAAAAGGCGTGACTCTTACAAATAGAATATCTTTTGAGCCTAGAAGACTTTCAGTATTTGTTCCTCCAGTAGATGATTTGTCAACCTCAGCAATTAGGTTAAATGGTTCAGCTACAGGAATTGCCACAACTACAGATACTACAATCAAGAATGATTTAATTGTTTATGTCACTGCTAGAAATGGTGACTTTGGCGAAATAAAAACTTTGTCAGCAACTGTGCCACAAGGTACTTCAAGAAACACAAGATTCAATTTAGGATTAGAAACAGATATATTCGATCATGTTTTAGATGTTTATGTAGTGCCTGGGACAAATCTCAATAGAGAGAATAATGGCCCAATAATTTGGGATATCTATGACCTTATAACAGTAGAAACTGTTCCATAATATTTATGAGAAAACAAAATAATAATGTCAGAGCTTTTGCTGACGTTACACTTAGTCCTACTGGTATTGCTACATCAGAATCAGTAGCAACTCAACACGTCTACAAAGAATCCTATGAAAACTTTCAAAGTTTAATTTCTTTCCCAGCTTACGAAATAGGTTCTTTTGATTTGATTGTCATCTCTAAAGATTATGGAGAAGATCCAGATTATAATCTTAATTTTAACAACATAGATAAAAATTATATTTTTTCTGTTGAGAATTTTACAATTGGAAAAAACCAAACTATTGGTACTGATAGATTTGCTGGAGAAGGTATTAATCCTCAAACATTTTCAATTGGACATATAGACAACACTGTCACTATGAGATTTCCATTTAGAGTTGATTCTTGGGGTTATATGGACTTTTCTTTAGCAGCATTTTTTGATTATTGTATGCAGGCTAAATATGGTTCTCCTACTTCAGTTTTAGGAAGGTTTTCTTCAACTAATTCAGCAGTAGTTGGTTCAGGCACAACTGTTCTTTATGTGGATAATGTTGCAGAATTTTTACCTTTGACATTGCCTTTTTCAGCAAAAATAAAGAATGACGATACAGAAACAGCTATAAATGTTCAAGTTACTGGTATTTCTAAAGCGAACAAAACATTAACTTTATCATCAGGGGCAGGATTAACATTCAACAGAGATTCTAGTTACATAGCATCTTACGTAAGAAATTATTCAAAAGAATCTACTTTCAATTTGTTTTCAGTAAAACAGGGTCTTTTATTTGGATGTATGGTGGATAAGTTTTCTATAAACTTTACTCCTGGAGAAACGGTTAATGTTGATATTGAACTTAAAGTTTTAGGAGTTGATAGAAAATACCAAACAAGTATTTATAATCAATTTGAAACTATTGTTCAAAAATATTTACAAAAAAAACCTAGCTACTTATTGAACGGGTATAGCCTTCAAGTAAGTAAAAACACTCCTGACTATGGCTACTTTGGTTTAGGCGCAATAAGTGACAGCAAAGTGTTTCAGGGTTTTCAAAAAAGTAAGTTAGATAGTATCTTCGTAGATAGCATTTCATTGTCAATCGAAAATTCTCTCACACCTGTCTACACTATGAATTCTAAGTCATCATCTTCTGTCAAGAATAAAATGAAGAATTTATTACCTTTTGCTTACTATAGTGAAGGAAGAAAAATTTCTGGCACACTTACATATACTGGACCTATGAAGCCTTATCTGATGGCAGAATTCTTGAGTGGTCCATCAAGCTTAAATAATGGTGGTATAAGTTTCAATATGGGACCAGTAAAGCTTGATTTACCAGAAGTTGTTTGGACTGCTCAATCACAAGAACATAGCTCTGAACAATATCAAAAAAATACAGTAAATTTTCAAGTTGTTACTCAAAATTATAATCAAGATTACACTCTTGAATCAACAGGAAATTATTGATGAGTATTTTCGTAGATGCCAGTAAAAGATTTGAATTAAAACTTAAGTGTGACATTATCAAAGATGCAAATAATGAAATTATTTGTTATAAAATACATCAAAACGGAGAGACTGATATTTCTTGCGATGTAAAAGCAAGAAGTTTTAGTGAAATGTCGCATATTATTGAAGAATCTACAATTATAAATTCAGTTTCAGGCAATCCGTTATTGAGAACTTCTGTCTTATGCAAGATGATAGTTTATACTTTTTTTTCTAGCATACGAATAACTACAAAAGTATTGATTGATGACGAGTTGAAAGAACAGACAGAAGTACATTATCCCGATATCAATAATGTTAATTACATAAGATACGAATTAGTAAAAGCTTTGGCTAAAAAATGGTTGGAGCTTACAGGCGGAAAGTAAATTGCCAAACTATGTTTCAAATGTAATTAATAATACTCCAGCAGCTTCACACAATATTTATTTATCAGATCTATTAAATAAATTCGATCCATTAGTTAATAATGTTGTTCCAGCTTTTCAAATGAAGTTATCCTATGGTGGACATAGAGTGAACAAAGCTTCTAATGGCTCGAGAGCTTATATTTGGGACTTATATAGATTGGGATACTCTGCATCTAATAACAATAGAGAATTTGGTTTTTTTTCAAGATTCCCAATCATTTCAGATCCAATGTTCAGTGATCCTGGAAATTTACTTGGAGCTCAAACTAACTATTTCCCACTATATTGTTCTCAATACACTGATAATGCGGGCTCTTCTATATATGCACAATTAAAAAACTTTACTAAATTAGGAATTACAAACGTTCCTGTTTTTTCAAATCAAAAATTTACAGCAAATTTATCATTCAGCCCACTGTTCTCTACTTCAAAAAATGTACAGTATCCCGCTGAAGCTCTAATTTATAAAGCTACAGTTATACCCTTTTATCCTATTATCTGTGCTTCTTCAATTCCAACCCACAGAACTTTTGGTCCAGCATTTGTAAGCAGATTTAGCATAAGTGTTGATGGTACTGATTCTCTTGGAGATGTACAAATACAAGTTAGTTTAGTTGGAGGCAAGTCAATGATTTCTCCAACAAATTTACCTGCATATAAGCCGTTTCAAAACCCAGAGTTAAGAACTCCTATGGTCGATTTATATGGAAACAATTTGCCTGAAACAAATTTTGTTTTGCAAAATATAGGTCTGCCATCATCTCCATTTTCGAGTTACTATAGACCTACAAACTTATCTGATTGTTTTTTTGATGCTTCTAGATTTCATTCCAATTATGGTTCTTTTGTAAACTTCGTTCGCAACAACAAAAATGTAAATTTCAGATTGATAAATATGACTTTGAATGTTGAGCAAAATATTAGTTTTGATTATACTATGCCAGGTGGAGATCTTCTTGGAACAGGATCCCCACCAGTTTATTTTGGAGATGTAGTTGGTCCAAGATTTGCTCATTTAGAAAGTAGAGAAGTAACTGGTTCAATAAAAATTTTCAGCTATGTAAATACAAGTATAATTAACAAAAATACAACTTCATTAGCTATGGCATTTGGCCCAGTTTATTTTTACACAATAAAAAATGTAGATTGGTCAAATCCAGAAATAAGTATCAATCCTTCTGGTGGATACACTCACGAATACAATTTTATTGCAAGATTTGGAGAATTTACTACATTTTACAATTCTAACAATAACAGGCTGGTTTCGGAATTTTGGATACAATGAAAGAATTTATCGATTTTTATAACACAGTAAAGTCTAATTACGTGCATATATTAGAAGTCGCTCCTGTAAAATTTATAATCAAAGAAATTACTTGGAAAGATGGCTTGCTGATAGATGCCAAGTCTTTTAGAAAAAAAGATAATATTGTTTACCAAAATACTGAGTTTGAAAAAAGAGAAATATTAAATATAGCTATTCTGGGTGCATTTGATACTCAGGATAGTAAAATGTACTATCCTGAATTTGAAAGTTCGCTAATCGATTTATTAGACCATACAATTGTTGAAAAACTTTGGGTTGAGTACCAAAAACATCTTTATCTTTCTGCAGATGAAGCAAACTTTTACTACATAGCAGCTAAAAAGTATTTCAATCCTAATGATCATGAAACATATCCAGTGCCACCAATAGTAGTAGAAATTGATTATATGCTTAGAGGTTTGGTGTCATTTAGTAAAGAAGAATTTTCAAATCTTAGTATGAAAGAATTTGAAACAATGCAACTTATTTTAGCTACTAAGAATGAATCTAAGCAAAAGTCTCTTGCTGATATTGATATTGATTTAGAGAAAGAACTTAAGTAAATCAGAGTTTTCTTCTTTACGAATTTTATCAGCTACAGGAGTTCTATCCCATTGATGAAAAACGTAATACTCTTCATCTTTAGAACTTAGTACTTTTTTGTCATTATATTTAACTTGAACATTGTTTCTCTTGATAGCTTCTCCAGTTGCGCAAAAATTATCAACGTTTGGATTTGTAATTAATACTTTTGGATTCATAGCATAATATTGAGACAAATATCCCATAACTTGTTGGTCTTGAACTATGTACTTAGCTACTCTGTTTGTATTTGAGAAAAGCATCAAACAATGATTTACAAAATGCTCAATTTTTCCAGCAAAGATTCCACCACTTAGTACTAAATTATCAAGATATGATTCATTGTGCGATCTTAATAATGGACGATATGAATTTTCCCACATACTATTACAATCATTTTCAATAATTTTCATTCCTTCTGCAACAAGAAATAAATTGTATTGTGGTCTTGACATCATAAACTCAAATGGGTCTCTTTGAAAAATAACGTCTCTCAAATCCGTATTCATAACATATTCAAATTGGTCTTGTTTGTCAGATAACCAATCGTAAAATGCCATATATCCAGTATATAAGTTTTCTTCAGTTTCAATAATATAATCAAAATATTTTTTCAACTTCTCAATATTGTAAGGGCTAACTGATTTTACAAAAATTGCTTTTTCGAATGACTTAAACTTTGAAATAGACTCTAAAAATAAATCACCATCTCTTGAGTCTAAGCATTTGTCTCCAAAAGAATAGTTTATAAGTAAATTTTTTTTCATAAGTTTGTCTCCAATTTGATTTTTCTGTAACACTCTTCTATACCAGAAATGAGTCCTTTGAGGGGAATATTCATTTTATGTAAATCGTACTTGCCTATATATGCATTCTTTAGCTCAATGTTATCAAGTTCAATATCAACTTTATGTTTGTCTAAATTGTTGATAATCTGTGCAATATCATATAGTGTGAACTTTTGCTGATAACTACAATTGCAATCTTTTTGAGGATTGTCTGATTCTATGTAATGTTTGATGATTTGCATAAAATCATCAAAATACATAAAGTCCATATATCTATTGTCAAAAACACTAATATTTTCATTATTGATATATCTTAAAATATTGCCCTTAATCATTCGTGTCTTAAGTTCATTATAATTGAAGATATTGAATATTCTAATGTTGTAAAACTTATCACAAAAATATCCTGATTTTGCAATTAAGTTTTTGCTTATTCCATATGGATCAAGTGGAAGTGAAGATAAATAATTTGAACTTTCATCCATTTGAAAAGCTCTGTCTAATTCAGCTCCAGAACCAAAAGATATATATTTACCATAATGTTTTTCATTTCTAAGAATATTGAAATGCATAGAAAGATTGGTGTGGACATATTCTGGCAAATCTTCTGATAATCTGCTGCCACCTTTTATCGCAGTGTGAAATACTACGTCAAAATATTTATCTTTGAAAAAATTATCAACTTGTTCGGCATTAGTAACTTCTAAATTTTGCCTTGTAGTTAAGGTCAAGTTGTAATCATTCTTTAAGTTTTCTGCAATGTTTGAAGCAATATATCCATTCGCTCCTGTAATTAAAATAGATTTCATTACCAGTTTTCCGACCAAGAAATATTCTCAAGCAAGCCTGGAATAAAGTTTCCATTTTCATCTAAGCGAGCAATTACTTTTGGTTCATGAACTTCGTCAGGATGCGTCATAACTTCACAAATAGCAGGTCCGTCTATTTGAAAAAATTGTTGTAACTTTTCATCTATTTCATCATTGTTGTAAACTCTAATGAACGGAAGATTGTATACATCTGCAACTTTTTCATAATCAGGGAATGTAACTCCGCTGTTCTTGTCAGCAGCAACTAATCTCCCATTGAAGAAAATATTTTGTGTAATCTTCATAGAAAGATATCCGTCGTTATTGATAAGTAATATCTTTAATGGCAAATTATTGTGTCTAACTGTCTGAAGCTCGTGGACATTTAAGTGAAGACTTCCGTCGCCTTCCATACAAAGAATATTATGGTGTGTCGCAGCTCCCACAGCACAAGGCAATCCATATCCAAGCGGAGCACCACCGGTATTTGTTATCAATCTTTGCCCATCTTTGAGCTTACTTACTTGCATAGTTACAACGTTAGCTGAACCATCACTGGTTACAATGTGATAATCAGATGGAATGTGATTGTTGAGTTTTTCAACTAATGCATAAACAGAAGCTACGTCTTTCATATTCCTGTGTCTGTCTAGAACTACAGGTGCCTTGAAAGTATCACAATGCTGTAACCAGGAACTAGATGCTGGTGTAATGTTTTTTGAATTTAATTCTTTCAAAAATTCTTTTGCATCAGCGTGAACTTTGATATCTGGGAAAATAGTTGGTTTGTCAAGTTCCGCTGCGTCAATATCTACAACAATTCTTTTTGCATTTTTGGCAAAGTTTTTAAAATTGTATCCGATTTGTCTTACGTACAATCTACTGCCAATAGAAAGCATCAAGTCACATTCATTCAGTAACTTGTTGGCACACATTTGAGCATGTGTGCCAAATCTTCCATAGTATGATCGATAAGATTCATTTACTAAATCATTACCATTGACAGCTGTAATTACTGGTATTTGAGTTTTTTCTAAGAGAGCAAATAGTTCATTTACTCCTCCACTCAACCTAATCCCATTACCTAATACAAATAGTGGCTTTTGAGCAGAATTAATAGCTTCTACAACCCTATCAATCAATTCTGAATCAATCTTCAATGGTTCAGGAATATCAAAACCCTCAAGCTCTTCTGGGTTAATTTGCACAGTTTGTACATCTAAAGGAATATCTACCCAAACTGGCCCTGGTCTTCCAGATGTAGCTAAATAACAAGCTTTTTCAAGTTCATATCTAATTCTAAGTGGATCATTGACTTGGACAGCATATTTTGTCATCGTTTTGACAGTTTCAACGATATTGAATTCTTGGTCACCTAATTGTCTTAAGGGCAAACCAGTAAAATTAGTGCTCATAGGTCTATTGACTTGCCCACTAAGATTCAACACAGGAATAGAATCTAGCCAGCTGCACAAAGTGCCTGTCAACGCATTAGTGCCTCCAGGACCAGATGTCAATAAACAGACTCCAAGTTTATTGTTCATTCTTGCATAGCCTTCAGCAGCTAATGCAGAAGCTTGTTCGTGATGGTTTGCAATAAAATTTACACCTTCTGCATTCCCCAAAGAATCAAGTAAGTGCATACAACCCGCACCACATAATGTAAAAACCGTGTCTACATTATAAGTGTCTCTTAAAAACTTAATTACATAATCAGATAGCTTCATAAACTTTTTCTAATGCCCTATTTATTATAGAATGATCTTCTATTTTTTGAATTATTGGATTACTGTCCTTGAGCAATACCATATTCACGCAGCCAGTATTTTTCTTATCTGATTTGACACATTCCATTAGAGCGTCATAATCAAACCATTCTTTTTTAATTTCAACAGTATTTTTCAATATTTTTTTAGCTAAGTTTAAAGCAATATCAAATTTATTCTTATCATAGTCAAATAAATCAATGCTTATTTGCAAAGCCACTAAACAACCAATAATAACTGCATATCCGTGAGAAAGTTTGTAGTTTGATGTAATTTCTAAAGCGTGTCCAAAAGTATGACCAAAGTTTAAGAATTTTCTTTCTTTTTTATCAAACTCATCAATTTCTAAAATTGATATTTTGTACTTCAAGCTGTCTTCAACATAAGGCAAAATTGATTCTTTGTCATTAATTAGTTTTTGAATGTGTGAATCTTCAATTTTGTTTCTAAGCAAATCAAACTTAAACAATTCTCCCAAACCACTACAAAAGTCTTCTTGTGGTAGGCTAAAAAGAAAATCTTCACAAATTAGAATTTCAGTGGGAGGATAAAATGTACCAAGAATATTTTTTCTTGATCCATAATTGATTGAAGTTTTTCCACCAACGCAGCTATCTATTTGAGAAAGTAATGTTGTTGGAACTAAATAATATTCAATACCCCTGCAATAAACAGAAGCACAAAAACCAACTGCGTCTTGTAAAACTCCACCACCAATAACTACAAGTTTAGTTCGTGTATTAACTTTTTTTTCTGCAAATTTGTCAAATATTTTTTCTAAACCACGCCAAGATTTTAAGTCTTCATTGGTATCAGCAACTATAAGATCGCCTTTTCCAAACTGAGGAAAATATTTTGCGACATTTTTATCAACTACTGCTAAATGAAAATCTTCACCAATAAGATTATAAATGTCATTTAAACTTTTAAATGAAACAGAATAATCTTTAATTTTTGATTTGATATTTATTTGGCTGTACATGAATACCCACCGTCTATAACTATATTCTGCCCAGATATATACGAATTGTTTACACTCAAGTAATATACTAAATCTGCAACTTCATTTGTATATCCTAATCTGCCAAGTGGAATTTTACTTCTTAAATCTTTCAAATCTTCTTCTGTATTATTTTGAAAAGTCATATCCGTGATGAAAAATCCAGGAGACACAGTGTTTGCTAAAATATTATAAGTACCATATTCAGCAGTTATAGCTTTTGTAAGAGAATGCAAAGCATTCTTACTAGCACTATATGAAGATCTACCAGGTTTTGCATAATCTACCCATACGCTTCCAATATTTACAACCCTGCCATAATTTTGTTTCTTCATATAGGGTAAGCAAAGTTTGAATAATCTCAAAGGCGAGAAATAATTTACTGTCATCATTTCTTCATAGTTCTCACCTTCAAATATAGAGTCTATTATGTTGATTCCAGCATTATTTATCAAGATATCTATTTTGTCTGGAATAAAAGAAAAGGGGTGAGATAAATCAAGTTCTTCACGAGTTGGAGCAATTACTTCATGACCATATTTTTTGAAAATTTCACAAATATCACTGCCTATGCCTCTTGACCCACCAGTGATAAGTATTCTCATAATTCTGAAGCAGCTTGATTAATCCTGAATTGTATCATTTTAATTCTGTTTTCATCTTGAAGTGAAAGTATCTGATACAACTCCATTTTGTTAGTAAGCCATTCATATTCAAACATTTGAGCTTTGAAAAGAGCTCTTGATAAATTTTTCAATGCTACAGATGGATCAAAAATAGCATATCTTGTTTCAAATTTATCTAATAGTTTTTCTGAATGTAGCTTTTTCAAAAAATCTAAAGACTCGATAGATACAGCTCCACCAATACAAGCTTTGGCGCCTAGTTTCTTTGTTCTTTCAAAAACGTCGTGAGCAATTTGGTAAACTTCTTCGGAATTAACAAAAGTTCTATCTTTTTTCATAGAAGACACTAAGTCAACTCTTCCTAATGTAACACCATACAATGATTCTGCAGCTTTTTGAGAAAGAATTTTATCAATGTTTGCAACAGCAGTTTGTGTTTCTATATTTACGTTCAGTTGTAATGAATTAACTACTTCTGATGGCAGATTGTTATTAATGGCATTTATGAATTTAGTTAGCCCAAATTCAGACTCAACCATTGGGGCCACTAAACCCTTAACTCCAATTACCATCGAATCTTTGATATCTCTAATTGCTTCTGGACCACCAATTTTTAATGTGACTTTTGTTTTAGATTGATTGCAAATTTCTTTCAATCTTAAAACTTCGTTGAAAGTTGCACCCTCATCTTCAAAACTTGTTTTAATCCCAACTAGCCCATAATTTTCAACTAAATCTGTAAGGATATTTACACACTTGAATTCTCTGTTGTTCATAGTTTTATTTTACCAAATGAATTTATTTTTGTAATAATTGACTATGTTTAAAATCTCATTGTCAAAATTTACTTGCGGAGACCAACCTAAATTTTTAAGTTTTGAATCATCAATTGCATATCTAACATCTTGTCCAGGTCTCATAACGTCATAAGATATATAATCGTCGTAGTTTACAGAAGATTCAAAATATGCATCTATAATTTTTTTAATTGTATCAATATTCGATTGTTCAAAACCTCCGGCCACATTATAAATCTCATTAGACTTACCATTCTCTATAATTGCAATTATGGCTGATGCAGTATCGCTTGCGTGTAGCCAATTACGTATAGGAGTTCCGTGATTGTGCAATGGAATTTTTCTTTGCAAAGTCAAAAACTTACAAGCTTTAGGAATAAGTTTTTCAACATATTGACCAATTCCATAATTATTGGTTGGCCTGACAATATTGTAATTTAAATCAAAAGTTCTAGCCCAAGCCATAATCAACATATCTGCAGAAGCTTTAGTTGCAGAGTAAGGATTGCTTGGTTTCAATAAGTCGGTTTCCTTATGGCTTCCGTCAACTACATCTCCATATACTTCGTCAGTACTGAAGTGAATAAATCTTGGTACTACATATCCTTCTGTTTTGTAATTTTTAAGAAGCTCTAATATATTGTGAACACCTGTAATGTTTGAATGTAAAAAAACATCACTTTTACGTATTGAATTGTCTACATGAGTTTCTGCAGCAGTGTTAATAAAAACATCACAATCTACTAATCTTCTTATGTCGCAAATATCAGTTTTCTCAAATTTGAATTTTGGATAACAAAAAAAATCATCCAAAACACTTACATCAGAAGCGTAAGTACAGCTATCGATGCCATAAACATACCAGCCTTTATCTAAGCAAGCTTTAGTAATATATCTGCCTATAAAACCTAAGCATCCAGTTATATAAACGATTTTCATTTAAAATATTATACGTTATAAGCGGTATAATCAGTTTATGAATCGCAAATATCTACCAACTCTTTCCGAATTGATTGATAGGCTTTCAATTGTTCAACTTAAAGAAGTTTTTATATCAGAACATAAAGCCGAATACGCTAAAGAAATATCAGATATTCTCCATGATATTCAGGAACATATCGATGAAAATAATGCAGAAATTACAGCTGAAGTAATCCGAGCAGTAGTTGTCTTGTCGCAGATGAATTTGCATATTTGGCACAATGAAACAAATTACCGCAAGGGAATCAAGGATGGAAACAATCTTGAATTAACTCACGGCTTAAATGGAATTAGAAACACAGCGAAAAATAAAATTCAAGAAGTAGTTGGTGGACGAAAAGACTACAAGATTGACTGTTTAGCTGCTGATTTCAAGGATTGGGAGATCAGCTGGTGAACAGGCGCAAGGCTTTGTTGATTTACAGTAGATGGCAATATGGCGGACCTCCTGTGCTATCTAATTTTGTAAATAATCTAACTGGTTCATATGAATATTTTTCTGCTGATAAGCCTGAATATGAAATTGAAAATGTTTATATTGGCCCTGAACCTGGTGAGATAAGCACAACAAAAGAATTGTCAGAAATTTTACTTACAAAAGATTATGACATAGCTGTTGTAAGTGAGCTTGAAGATTGTGTTATTGATATAGATGTTGCAAAAAAAGTTGGAAAAAAGTTATTTCTTTTTAACTGGGATTGCAATGTAAATATTTCTTCTCATTTAGAAACAAACTTTAGATTATTTTTGAAAAAACCTATAAATATTTCTTTTTTGAGAACTAAACATTCTTTGTGGGAATTATCACAATATTGCAATGTTCTCAATATGGATTATGGATACGGAGAAATGTATCCAAATATTTATTGTTTTTCTACCCCACAAGATGAAAGAATTTTTAAGAAAACTCCTGAGTCTGAAAAAGAATATGATGTTTTATTTTGCGGTTCACTTCATATGCAAGAAAGAAATTCAATATTAAGTAAACTAATAAATTCTGGAGTAAATGTAAAGATTTCTGGAGGAAGATGGCCAGCAGAAAATACGATACAGAATTTTGAAGATTACGCAAAAGAATTTGGCAAAGCTAAAATTTCTTTGAATTTTGCAGCCAGTCCTTACTGTAGATATTCACGCAAGGGAAGAGTTTTAGAGTCGCTTTCTACAGGATCGTTATGTATTTCAACCTATCCAGACATTTTCAAGTCAAGACTTGGAACTTGGTTTGAGGTAGGTGAACATATAGCTGAATTCAATTTAGACAATTGTGTTGACGTTGTAAATTACTATATCAATAATCAAACGGAAAGAAAGAGAATTGCTGATTCAGGTTATGAGCATTGGAAGAAAACTTGTTCAGCTGATGTGTTTTGGCCAAAACTATTTGAAATTGCAGGTGTATTATAATGGAAAAAGTTCTTATAACGGGTGGTGCTGGTTACCTTGGTTCTGTATTAACTGAGGTATTACTTTCTAAGGGCTATGCAGTAACAGTTTTAGATAGTCTTGTTTACAAACAATTATCATTAACTTCTTTTTGCTATAATAAGAATTTCAATTTAGTCGTTGGAGATGTTCGTAATACTCAGCTTTTGTCGGACTTAGTAGAAACTCACGACATCATCATTCCACTAGCTGCTATCGTAGGAATGCCAGCTTGTAAAAAAGATCCAGAACTTACTGTGGCTGTTAATTATGAACAAATTAAAGAAATTGTAGAATTTGCAAGATTTGGTCAAAAGATTCTTGTACCGAACACCAATTCGCAGTATGGAAGTTCTGACACCATCATCACTGAAGAAAGTCCATTCAATCCACTTTCTTTGTATGCTCAAACAAAATGTGATGCGGAAAAAGCAGTGTTAGACTCTGGTAATGGAATCTCTTTAAGACTAGCAACAGTATTCGGAGTTTCATATCGCCAAAGAATGGATTTACTTGTTAATGATTTTGTATACAGAGCGTTTACTGATGAATTTTTAGTCTTATTTGAATCACATTTCTTACGAAATTATGTTCACGTAAGAGACGTTGCAAAAGCTTTCGTTCATCTTATTGAAAACTATCAAAATTGCAATAATAACGCATTCAATGTTGGGCTTACCTCAGCGAATATGTCAAAGCTTCAATTGGCTCAAAAAATCAAAGAATATGTTCCAGGATTGGTCTTGATTGAAGAGCAGTTTAAGGAAGATTTTGATAAAAGAAATTATGTTGTTTCAAATGAAAAGCTTGAAAAAACTGGATGGAAATGTGACTTTTCTTTAGATTCAGGTATAGAAGAATTACTTTCTGCATACAAAATGATTTCTAATTTTAAGAATAAGGACTTCACAAATCTTTAATGAAAGTTTTATTTGTTTACAATCCTTGGAACACACGAAGGCCTAATGAGTCATCTTATGATATGAAGCTCAAAGGGAGTTTTGAAGCAGCTTTCAGTGAAACAAACGAGCATACATATGAAGTTTTGCATTATGGTTTTGAAAATGATGTCATAAGAGATAACAAAATTCTCAATGAAGAAATATTGAAAAGAGATTTTGATGCAGTTTTTGTAAGTGAAGAGATGCAATTTCACATTACAAAAGAAACTGCAAAAAAGCTTGGTAAAAAGCTTTTCAATATGCTTTGGGATACTTGGATTTCTATATCTTCTAGCCCAGAAATAAACTTACGAATTGCTCTTAAACAGCCTAAAATTTGGGGAGAACATTACAACCCCTGCTCTATGAAAGAATTATCTGAATATTGCAATGTAATTGTATCTGACACTGGATATGGGAAAATAGACACAAACATTTATGCAATGTCATCCCCATATGATACTAGAATTTATTACCCAAATTTTGATGAAGAAAAAAATATAGATATTTCTCATAATGGCAATATGTATATTCCAGAAAGAATTGAATTTGCAAAAATATTTCATAATGCTGGAGTTGATATTGACTATGGTTCTAAAGCTAAGGGGTATCTAACTAACTCTGACTATGCAAAAATCCATCGTTCTGCTAAAATATCATTGTGCTATACAAATTCAATATTTGGTCCTAATCATAAACAAAGAAAAGGAAGAATTGACGAAATCGCAGCTTGTGGTGGCTTTATGTTAATGACTAATCCTGAAGTAATGAAATGGAGAAATAATTATTGGTTTGAGGATGGCGTACATTATGTTTCGATGGACCAGAGTAATTGTGTTGATAAAGTAAAATATTATCTTTCTAATCCTGATGAAAGATCAAGAATTAGTAAGAATTTTTATAATGAGTGGAATGCAAAATATTCACCAAGACCATATTGGGAAAAACTTTTTTCATTTATAAAGGATTAATTTTCAATGTTTGAAGGCAAAAACGTTCTTATCACAGGTGGAGCTGGAATGATTGGAAGAGCTCTAACTGAAAAGATGATAAATCTAAAAGCAAATATTACAATAGCCGATCTGCATTTTCCACTTGATTTAAAAAATAAAGTAAATTTTGTAAATAAGGACTTAAGATACTTACATAATTGTGAAGAAATTTGTCAAGAACAAGATTTTATTTTTAACTGCATTGGTGTTAAGGGTTCTCCTCAAGTATGTGCTTCACAGCCAGCAGATTTTATGGTACCAATGCTTCAGTTCAACACAAATATGATGGAAGCTGCAAGAAGAGCTAATGTACAGTGGTATTTATATACAAGCTCAGTAGGTGTTTATTCTCCTGCTGAAATCTTTTATGAAGATGATGTATGGTCAACTTTTCCATCTCCTAATGACAGATTTGCTGGATGGGCAAAAAGAATGGGAGAATTACAAGCTGAAGCATATTCCATACAATATGGTTGGGATAAAGTTTCAATTGTCAGGCCTGCAAATGTTTATGGAAAGTTCGATAATTTTAACCCTGTAAATTCTATGGTTATCCCTTCACTTATTAGAAAAGTGCAAGAAAATGAAACTTTAGAAGTTTGGGGTGACGGTACTCCAATTAGAGATTTTATTTTTGCTGATGATGTTGCAGAAGGTATGATTACGTGTGTTGAAAATAAAATTACAGAACCAATCAATTTAGGTTCTGGCTCTGGTTACTCGATAAAGCAAATTGTTGACTTAGTGATAAAAGCCTCTAATAAAAACCCAAACGTAGAATGGCTTACTGATAAACCCTCTGGTGACAAAATTAGAATACTAAGTTCAAAAAGAGCTAATTCACACGGTGTATTTCCAAAGACTAGTTTGGAAGATGGTATCAAGATAGTCACAGATTGGTTTGTTGAAAATAAGCAAGACATAGACAAAAAATATAATGTTTTTGTCAATCATTGAGGATTTGTATGAATTTCTTTGAAAATAAAAAAATAGTTGTTACTGGAGGCAGTGGTTTTCTAGGAAGCAATTATATTGAAGGTTTACTTAAGAAGGGTGCAAACGTAAAAACAAATACGCATAATCGTCCCTTGCAAGTAAATGCTGAAAATCTCACAGTGCTTGAAAACTGTGATTTGACTCAATTAGATCATTGTATCGAATTAATTGATGGCGCAGATTATGTAATTCATAGTGCAGGTAACATTGCTCATCCTAGTACAGTAGCAACAGACATTCAAATATCTATCCAAAACATCAATGTTCTCGGAAATGTATTAGATGCGTGTAACAAATGTTCAGTAAAAAAATTCTTAGACCTAAATAGTTCAACTGGATATCCTGATAGAAGATTGCCAATTACAGAAGAAGAATTTTGGAAAGACGAGCCTTACGTATCTTATTTTGGATATGGATGGATGAGACGTTATAGAGAAAAGTTGATGGAGCATGTATCAAGATTCTCCAAAACCGAAATCTTATTAACAAGAGGCACTGCAATTTTTGGTCCTTATGACAATTTCAACATTAAGACTTGTCATGTAGTGCCAGCTCTGATCAATAGAGTCTTATCTGATGAAAATCCATTTATTGCTTGGGGCAGTCCGGATGTAGTAAGAGATTTTCTTTATGTGGAAGATGTTGTCAATGCAGCCTTGTTAGTTCTTGAAAAAGGTATTCCTATGAGACCTTACAATGTTGGAATGGGCAAAGCAATTACTATCGGAGAAATTCTGGATGTCATATTGAAAACCACCAAAAAGTCACCAAAAATCATATGGGATAATTCTAAGCCTACTACAATTCCTTTCAGAATGGTTAGCACTGAAAGAATTACAAATGAGTTGGGGTTTTACCCAGAATACACATTTGAACAAGGCATTGAAAAAACTGTGGAATGGTACAAAAAAGTTTATAAATCATGAAGCAATTTTTAGTAACTGGAGTTTCTGGAGGATTAGGTAAATATTTATTTGACAATTTATCTAACTGCTCTGGGCTGCACAGAACAAATTTTGATGAAGTAAGTTCAGAATTTTACGAGACTATAATTCACTGTGCCTACAATAAAGAAAATATAATTACTGATTATAAGCAGTATATTGAAGATAACATTTTTCTATTGCAAAAAGTTCAAAAAATTAAACATAAAAAATTTGTTTATATATCATCAATTGATGTTTATAATGAACAGAAAAATAATTATTCATTATTTAAAATGTTTGCCGAATCTCTTTTGAGTAGTGATGACTTAATTTTGCGCCTTTCTTGTTTATTAGGTAAAACTTCAAAGCCAAATCATGTCTCTAAAATAATTTCTAATGTTGAATCTATAAGTCTTGAAGAAAATTCAACTTTCAATTACATACTTTATTCTGAGATTTTGAGTTTTTTTTCTGAAAAACTTCATATCAATAAAAGTGGAATTTGTGATTTTGTTGCAAATGATTTTGTGTACTTAAAAGACGTGATCAGTTTTGCTAAATCTAATACCAAGACTGGACAGTATTGCTATAACTCAAAATATGAATTTGTAAATCCTATATACTTAGATCATCCAGAGTATGATAAAAGCTCTTTAGAAAAATTAAATTCCTATATCAGCAATTCGGAATAATTACAAAAAGCAATTTCCACGGTATAAATTTATTGATGGAAAAATACTTACCTGAAGACCTAATTGCATTTGAAACAGATATTGCAAATTGTTTCAATGAAGGCATTATCAAAGCACCCGTTCATTTATATGATGGCAATGAAGAACAAATCATAAAAGTTTTTCAAGATGTATCAGAAGATGATTGGGTTTTTTGCACTTGGCGCTCACATTATCAATGTTTGTTAAAAGGTGTGCCAAAAGAGCAAGTGAAAACCGATATTTTAAACGGCAAATCTATAACTTTATGCTATCCTGAACACAAAGTTTATTCTTCTGCAATTGTTACAGGAAGTATTCCAATTGCTACAGGGGTAGCTCTTGATATAAAGCGTAAAAATCAAAATAACAAAGTATGGTGTTTTGTTGGAGATATGTCTTCTGAAACTGGTGTATTTTTTGAAAACTGGAAATACGCAGTTAACCACGACTTACCAATTACTTACGTAATTGAAGACAACAATAAATCAGTTTGTTCAGAAACACGCAAAGTATGGAATTGCGATAAGTTATTTTTTGAAAACGAAAATAGAAAAATAATTTACTATTCGTACACTTCTAAATATCCTCACGCTGGAGCTGGAAAAAGGATTCAATTTTAATGAAATATTTTGATGAACTTAAAAGATCAATGGAATGGCTTGCTGAAAAAGAAGATACTTTATTTTTAGGCCAAGCTGTTGAGTATCCAGGGACAGCGCTTACAAACACTATTACAAATGTAGACAAAAGCAAGTTACTAGAAATGCCAGTAAATGAAGAAATGCAAATGGGTATGACTTTAGGTATGGCGTTAAATGGCACTGTTCCTGTATCTTTTTTCCCAAGATGGAATTTTCTAATCCTAGCAGCAAATCAACTTGTAAATCATATCGATAAAATAAATATAATGTCAGATGGTGGATATAAGCCAAAAATCATCATCAGAACAGCTATAGGGTCACAAAGACCATTACATCCTCAGCATCAACATATTTCTGATTTTACTGCAGGTTTTAAGGCCCTTTGTGATTATGTTGATATAATTAGGCTAGAAGAACCACATCAAATTTTCAATGCTTATAAATACGCCTACGAGAGAACAGATAATAGACCGACTTTGTTGGTTGAATGGGGAGATTTTTACAGTGAAAAATAATTTATCTCATCCTCTTATGAATGACAATATTGATAGAGAAGATATCAATTCTGTAATTGATTTTCTGTCAGGAGAAAATATTCCTAAGCTTACAAATGGACCTAAAGTTGTTGAATTTGAAAATTCTTGGGGTAATTGGCTAGGGACTCAATATAATCTTTTTGTAAATTCAGGAGCTTCAGCAAATGAATTAACTATGCTGGCTATTGCTCATATGATAGGTGAGGGAGAAATTATTGTCCCACCTCTCACTTGGATTTCTGACATTTCTTCAGTCTTATTCGCAGGGCATAAATTAGTTTTTGTAGATGTAAATTTTACAAATCTCTCTTTTGACATAGACAAGCTTAAAGCAGCAATTACACCAAACACTAAAGCAATTTTCATAACTCATGTTCTTGGTATTAACGCTATCACAGAAGAACTTTTAGAAATTTGTGAAAAAAATAATCTTCTATTAATCGAAGACGTATGCGAATCTCACGGCACAACTTTCCAAGGATGCAAAGTTGGTAATTTTGGTTTTGCAAGCAATTTTAGTTTTTATTTCGCACACCATATGTCAACAATTGAAGGCGGCATGATATCCACCAACAATTTTGAATTTTATCAAGTTTGTCGTGCTTTAAGATCTCACGGTATGGTTAGAGAAATGACAAGTTCAACTATGAAAAACTCTGTCATTGAAGCTAATCCAGACTTGAATCCTGATTTTATTTTCTTGCGTCCAGCTCATAATTTTAGAAGCACTGAAATTAATGCCGTAATTGGCTTGTCACAGTTGCCAAAGCTTGATGATAAAAATCAAGAACGAATAGATAATTTTGATTTATTTATATCAAATTTAAATTCTGAAAAATATCATATCGCAATCAACACTGAAGGCAACTGCAACTATGCTTTTATAGTGATTCTTAAAGAGCCAAATTTTGATAAACGTAATGCATTAGAAACAAAACTTGCTCAAAATGGAATTGAATTTAGAAGAGGACTGTCTGGTGGTGGCAATCAAATGAGACAGCCTTTCTTCAAATCTATTTATCAAGATTTTTCTGATTATCCAGTTATTGAGCATATACATAACTTTTCTTGGTATATTGGCAATTATCCAGGTTTAGAAAAAGAAAAGATTAACTTTTTACTTGAGATTTTAAATAGTGACTAAAAATGAAAAAAACTTACAATGATATTAATATATTAGTCATAGGTGATTCTTGCACAGATGTTTTTATGTACGGAAATGCCTTTAGATTAGCACCTGAAGGCCCAGTCCCTGTATTCAATCCAGAATATGAAAAACAAAATGGAGGAATGGCCCTAAATGTCAAGCATAATATCGAGGCAATTGGAGCAAATGCAACACTCTTGACACAAAATGAAGACATCTTCAAAACAAGATATGTTGATTCTAGAACAAATAGTCTTTTACTGCGTGTGGACACTAACGACAAAGCTTCAAGAATAAGCAAAGATGTTCTCCAAAGCATCAAAAATAATTCATATTTAGACGTTGTTTATGATGCAATTATTATAAGTGATTATTGCAAAGGTTTTTTGACAGAAGAAGACATTGACGAAATTTCACTAAATAACTTTAACATCTTTTTAGATACAAAAAAAATATTAGGTGATTGGTGCAAGTACGTTACTTTTGTAAAAATTAATTTTTCAGAGTTTGAGCGAACAAAGCATACTATTGATAAATTAGATATTTCTGAAAAACTTATAATAACAAAGTCTGATGATGGTTGTGATTATCAGGGTAAAAATTTTCCAGTAGAAAAAGTGAATATCAAAGATGTTTCAGGCGCTGGTGACACATTTATTTCTGGACTTGTGTGTGAATATGTCAAATCAAATTCTGTAGAAAATGCAATATTATTTGCTCAAGAATGTGCCACTAAAGTTGTTCAAAAAAAGGGAGTTTGTACTATATGAATATGAAAGAATATTACGCTATGTATTTGACACTTCATCAAAATAAAGTTTGCAGAAGACTTCACGTACTTGGCCAAATTATGACTTTATTATGGATTGCTGGATGTTTGAATTATGGGTATTTTTGGTTTTTGCTATTGACACCATTTATTGTTTATCCATTTGCTTGGAGTGGTCATTACTTTTTTGAGAAAAATCAGCCAGCAGCTTTCAAAGATCCTGTGAAGGCTAAAATTAGTGATTGGATGATGCTTTTTGACATCTTAAGAGGAAAAATAGATTTTTGATGTCTAGCTTAGATTCTTTGATTAGAAACAATTTAGATTTGCCAATATCTGAAGATGTCTCCATTTATAAAGATGTTGAAAACAGAAAAAAGTTTACAAATGAAATATGTAAAATTGTAAACACAGAAATTGATAAAACTTTGCATCCACACGACAAAGATATACTTGAAGATATCAGGGTTAATGGATATGCTATTGTTGAAAATTTTATATCTCCAGAAGAAATAGAAGAACTTAAGAAGTACATAAGTAATTTCAAGGGTTACCAATTTCATATTCCAAACAGATCCTTTAACAAAATACCTGAAAAATATTCTTCTGATTTAAATTGGAATGTTTGCTCTTATAAAACAAATCACTTGTTGCATAATCCATTTTTGCTTAAACTAATGACAAAACCAGAAATAATTTCTTTAGTTCAAGAGTATTTAGGTTGCCTTCCAATGATATCGGGCTTAAATATCTGGTGGAATAAATATACAGGTCAAGAGTTTCATACTCAAAAATTACATAGAGACTATGATGATTTCAAGTTCATAACTATGTTCGTTTATCTTACTGATGTAAACACTAAGAATGGTCCTCACGTTTACTATCCAAAGACTCATAATGGTGAAGAACCATCTACAGAACCAATCGAAATTACAGCAAAAGCAGGCACAGCAATTTTTGGTGACACATATGCTTTACACTATGGAAAACCGCTAGAAGAAGGCGAAAGGCTTATGTTATGGACGAGATTCTCTTTGCATAAAAATAATAATTTTTACAGAGATGGTTCTGAAGAGTATATTCAAGAACCAAGTGTTTTCTTTGATGTTATTGATGACAATGATATCAATAGACACGTTTTGAGAGCATTTACTAATAAGGAGAAAATATGGAAGAAATAGATTATCTTAAAGTCAATCCGGAATACGGAGACACAATGATGGATCTTGTTTTTGCTCAAAGAGTTAAAGAAATTATTGATGAGTACAAAATTACAACTTGGTTTGAAACTGGAGTTGATGTAGGAACCACAGCATTAACAGTTACAAAAATGGTTGAAAAGTGGATTGGTGTTGAAATTCGTGAAACTTCTTGTGAAAGAGTAGCTAAAAGATTTTCTGACAATAACGTAACTAATGTTGAAATAATCCAAGGAAACTCTCCTATCGTATTATTGAATAAAATGCATACATTAGATGTTGAGCATACTATATTTTTTCTTGATGCTCATTGGGGAGCTTACTGGCCATTATTAGATGAAATTGATACAATTTCAAGGGGTAAAGGAATACTTATAATGCACGATGTGCAAGTGCCAGGTCATCCAGAATTAGGCTTCGACCAATATGGTGGAAAAATATTAAATTACGATTATGTCAAGGATGCGCTCACAAGATGGAGCCCTACACATAGAATTGAATATAATTCTGAGACTAAATATATTCACCCCAGGGGAATTATGTACGCATTCCCAAGATAAAAAAAAGAGGAGTAAAAAATACTCCTCTTTTTTTGTGACTAGTTTAGAATTAGCTTACGGTAATTCTTGAAACTGCATAGTCATTGATGAGAGCAAAACCGAGCTCTTCGTAAACAACCCATCCGAGTCTAAGTCTCTTTGGATCGTCTGCTGGGAGAACAGTAATGTCTTGGCGAACTGGCATTGCACCAACGAATTGGGCAGGTGCGAGAACGTAAACAGAGTTCTTAGGAACCATTGTGGAAACGTGGATGTCAGCGGAATAAATATGTCCGTAGAGACCTGTCATAAGGATGTCTCTTTGAGTTGCCTCATCGAAGAATTCCTTACCCCAGTTTCTGATATCCTTGTATCTTTGTGGGTGAAGAACTACCTTAGCACCGATTAACTCGTGCTCTTCAATGAGGGTCAACGCAAGGTTGACGTTCTCTGGTTGAAGAGTACCAGAAACGGAGATTGATTGGTCAGTTGGAACACCAGCGTTGATGACCTTGAAGACTTCAGTATCTTCTTGTCTTTGGAGGGAGTCCTTAGCACGGACTTGAGCTCTATCGACAATATAGAATCTTCTTTGGCGAATCTCGTTGAGTCTAATTTGAGGATGAGCAGCCAACTCGATGGTTGGAACAAGGAGCTCTTCTGCTTCAACTTCAGCTGAAGGAACAGAACCTCTCTTAGGAATGACGTATGACTTGACAGCAACGTCTCTCTCATATCTTGCGAGAGCACCTTGTGGGAGCTCATCAACCATCAAAAGCTTGCGTCCGATGGCCTGGTACATGAGGGAAGTCTTGATTGGCTCAACCATTGCTTGTGCAAGTGCTGTGCGTCCCTCTGGAGTCTCAAGAGCCATTGCAATAATGGACTCTCTTTGCTCGTTAGTATTTCTCTTAATCATTGACATTTGATTTTTTCTCCTTAGATTACGCTAATTATAAACCGCCCAACTGGGTGAAGTAAAGAAGACCTGCAGCTGAATCGTAGCTGTCTACTCTACCAACAACGATACCGTCACCAGTGGCGGCTGGGTCCAATTGAACAAGTTTACCTGCACTGCCAGAAGCTGCAGCAATGGTAAGAAGGTCACCAATAGCAGGGTTCCAGGTACCACCATCAGCAGTAAGGGACGTTGAAGCAACACCAGACCATCTGTCAGTGACAAATTGTGCGCCTGGAGTATTGAAAACGCCAACGCCTCTTCTTGGGCCTTCATATCCTGAGGAACCAGCGGTCGGGTTTGTTACACCATTGACGTTCTCAGCAAGGAAATCGCCAATTGCTCTCTTAGAAACAACGTAAAAACCGTTGTTATTTGCAACAAAGTTTCCTGATGAATCAGTGTATGAGGAACCAACTGGATCAGCGAGGATCATTGTGTTTCCAGTTCTAGCGGTGTCGTCAGCTGAAAAACCAACGAATCTACCTCTTTGCTCAGCAACTGTGTCGAATGTTGATACGTTTCTGTATGCTGCAGAAACATTACCATCAGTTCCGATCATAAGAGCATCGCCTGCAAGGAATGAAGCAGTTGATGCTGTTGGGTAGTTAGCAACAATTGCAGTATTTAATGCACGAATAGCCATTTTCTATTTCTCCTAAATATTTAAGTGAGGAAACTAATCCTCGAGTTTTGGCATTGTCCAAGTGCCTTTCAGAGCACCTTGGATGTCAAGAGCTGCACTGTTAGAAGCAAAGCTTCCGTTGAATGCAGGTGATGTAGATACGCCTAAAGTTGAAGCAGTTTTTGTCATTTTTTCTGCAGCAGCAGCAGCGACTCTTTCAGTTGATGTTTGTGCAGACTTAAGTAAAAGTTTAGTTTGTCTAATCATTGAATCTGCTTTCAATCCATCGTTAAGCATTTGCTCTGCATATGAATCTACTTCATCAGAAGTAATAATTCCTGCAAGAGCGAGCTTGGATGAACAGCCATATGCTGTTTTAATTCTTGCTAAGTCAAGAGAAGCAGTGCTCACCATATTTTCAGCTTTTTCAACTTCATTTCTGGTTACATTGAGTGCATTAACACCAGTGCCAATAGCTTTAGATGGATTGACACCATTTACTTGCACTTCTTGCTGCGCTTCCTTGTCCATATCTTTTTTATGGTCCATACCGCCCTCTTTCATATTAGAAGGGCAGTCTTTGTTTGCACATCTGGTCGCTTGATCTTCCATCTCTGCTTCAGTCATTGCTTGTCTGTGACCGCATTCTTTACACTCGACATCATGTTTTTTAGCAACTCTGCTGTTCTTTGAACTAGCAGTTGTTTTGTGTGGCATTGATGGCATTTGTGTTGGAACTTCGAAAAGATTTGCATCTTCAAGTCCTTCTGATGGATTCTCGAGAGATTCCCAGTCAACAACGTACTCTAAAGAGCCGTCGCCTGAACCTTCAAACTTCATAGGCTTGGTTACATCTGGAAATTGAAGTGAATCTGGGTTATTTGTAGGTACTCTTTGTTCAGCATAACTTGGGTTTTGCTCTTTTAATGAGTTGCCTTCACCACCCTCAAAACTCATTGAAGGGTAGTCGATTTCACCTTCCATATTAACCATATCTTCGTTGTATTTGAATGTGCTGTGCGCTGGATATGCCTCTTCTTCAGCAGCGAGCTTCATAAGAATTTCTTCTCTTTCTGCTCTTCTTAAAAGGGCTTCTCTTTGTGCCTTGCGCTCAGCTAATGCTTGTTTAGTCATATTTCTAACCTCATTGCTGTTTTTTGTAAATTTTTCAGTATTTTCATCTTCAATTTCATCTTCGTCATCAGAATCCATATCTTCCATGTCATCCATGTCTTCCATTTCATCTTCTGAAGAATCTAAATCTCCGCCAAGAAGATTATCTAGCGCCTCTTGCACAGCTTTTTGTGCTTGATCAACCATATCAGCGGGAACTTCAATTTCAAAAGTTGCTACATCATCACTTTCATC
>SXGQ01617535.1_pt1 | contig 63094 bp, 38 predicted proteins | sample 3178371 | NCBI WGS metagenome assembly SXGQ01 (sample SAMN11356859, study PRJNA531348) | freshwater metagenome | isolation source: freshwater sample F1-20 | place: China: Fuxian Lake, Yuxi | collected 2017-12-25
AGTTCCCGGAAAAGCTCATCCCGCTCATGATCACAAACGCCCTCGGCGACCTGCAACTGCCGGTCTATGGCGACGGCCTGAATGTGCGCGACTGGATTCACGTTCACGACCACAACGAAGCCGCGCTGGCGGTGCTGGAGAAGGGACGCAGCGGCGAAGTTTACAACATCGGCGGCGACGGCGAGATGACGAACATCGAGGTCGTGCGCATGATTCTCGACGAATTAAGGAAGTCCGATTCGCTGATCAAATACGTCACCGACCGCCCCGGGCATGATCGCCGTTACGCGATCGACTCCTCGAAGATTCAGAACGAACTCGGCTGGAAACCGCGTCACCGCCCCGAGCAGGGAATCCGCGAGACCATCGCGTGGTATGTCGCCAACCGCGCGTGGTGGGAGCCCCTGCGGAAGAAATAGGTGACGCACCGCCGCGCCGTCGTCCTCCTATTCATCTCCGCCGCGCTCTGGAGCCTCGGCGGAGTGTTGATCAAATCCGTGGAATGGCCCTCGCTCGCAAAAGCGGGTGCACGGTCATTCTTCGCCGCGCTAGTCTTCCTCGCATGGCTGCGGCGTCCGGTCATCACATTCTCCCGCGCCCAAGTGAGTGCCGCCGTGGCTTACGCGGGAACGGTTTCATTTTTCGTCGTGGCGAACGATCTCACGACTGCCGCGAACGCCATCTTTTTACAATACACCGCGCCGATTTACGTCGTCTTCCTCGGTCACTGGCTGCTCGGCGAGAAGGCGCGGAAGTCCGATTGGGTCTGCATCGCCGTGGCGCTCTGCGGCATCGCGCTTTTCTTCCGCGACCAGATCGATAGGCGCGGCGCATGGGGCATCGCCGCGGCGCTCGGGAGCGGGCTTTCGTTCGGCACGATGGTGGTGTGCCTGCGGATGGAGAAAAACAATTCGCCCGCGACGGCTTTGCTGCTCGGCAACGTGCTGACCGTGCTCATTTCCATCCCGTCCATCGCCTCGGCGGGACTGCCGTCCGGAAGCGCATGCGCGAGTCTCGCGATTCTGGGGGTGCTCCAACTCGGCATTCCCTACGTCCTCTACAGCATGTCGATCCAGCGCGTCACGGCGCTCGAAGCCATCCTCATCCCGATGCTCGAACCGATCTTGAATCCCATCTGGGTCGCCCTGAAAAAAGGCGAGGTTCCAGGCCTTTGGAGTCTCTGCGGCGCGGCACTCGTGATGGGCGCCGTGTTCTTCAGATCGTTCCTGAGTGTTGAAAGGTCTGACGCTCCTCCGCCCAAAGAATCACGGTAGCTGGCCGGAAAACTGCTAAAACAAGAGGCTGTTTGAGCACGATGTTTTCCACACTGAAGCCCATTCCATTTTACGATTCGGCAAACGCCGCTGCGGATCCGTCGCCATCACCTCAGGTGAAGGTCGATTCTCCCAGCCGGAATCAGGATCCGGGATTTGATCTTCTTTTCCATCGCAGCCCCCTGCCGATGTGGATTTTCGACATCACCAACGAGAACTTTCTGGAGGTAAATTCGGAGGCGGTAAAACGCTACGGGTGGAGCCGCGAGGAGTTTCTCGCAAACAATGTGGACCGCATCCGGCCACCCGGCGACGTCGCCATGTTCGCAGACTATCGAAAGCAGATGGAATGCGTCGCAGCATCCGGACTCCCAACCATCGACCCGTGGGAACACGTTACAAAAAGTGGCGAAATCCTTTACGTGGAGGCGGCGTGGCAACTCATCGATTTCCGGGGCCACCGGGCCGCGCTCGTAACCATCTCCGACCGCACCGCGCTGAATGAAACCGAGGCGGAGAATGAGGAACTTGCCCAGGTTTTGAACCTCTCGGCCAACGCTATTATCGTCTGCAATCTCGAACGGGAAATTCTGTTCTGGAACCTCGGCGCGGAGAAGACCTATGGCTGGACCGCCGACGAAGCGGTCGGACGCAACGCTCTTGAGGTTCTTGGAATTGACGTGAACACCGCCTTGACCTGCATCACGACCCTGATCGACAGCGGCGAGTGGGCGGGAGAAATGAAGCAGAAGCGAAAGGATGGCACCGACGCAGTCGTCGAGGGACGCTGGACGCTTGCGCGGGACCCGGATTCCCGGAAGCCGAAATCAATCCTCATCATCAATAGCGACGTCACCGAGACGCGAAAGCTGGAGTCGAAGTTCCTACGCTCCCAGCGTCTGGAAAGCATCGGAACCCTCGCCAGCGGAGTTGCTCACGACCTCAACAACATCCTTTCGCCAATCATGATGGCCGTGGGATTCCTTCGCCAGAATGCGAAACCCGGCGACCACAAGATGCTCGGCATCATCGAGGACAGCGCAAGTCGCGGGGCAGGAATTGTGAAACAGGTTCTCTCGTTCGCAAGGGGCGTCGAGGGCGACCGCGTCATGCTGCAACCGAAACATCTCGCGGTCGAGATGACCAAGGTGATGCAGCAGACGTTCCCAAAAAATATCGATATTCAAACGCATTTCCCTGCTGACTTGTGGATGATCCGCGGCGATTCCACGCAGATTCATCAGATTCTGCTCAATCTGTGCGTCAACGCGCGGGACGCCATGGGAGAGAAAGGCGGCGTGCTCCGTATCGCCATCGAGAATACCGAAGTGGATACGCAACTCGCAAAGAGCAACCCGGACGCCGTGACAGGGCCGCACGTGTGCTTCACCGTGTCGGATTCAGGAAGCGGAATGTCCCCCGAGGTGATGGCGAAGATTTTCAATCCATTCTTCACTACGAAGGAGCAGGGAAAGGGCACCGGACTCGGCCTTTCGACAGTATTCGACATCGTAAAAAGCCACAAAGGATTCATCACGATCCACAGCACAGTCGGCGTCGGCACGACCTTCAAAGTCTTCATTCCTGCCGACCGCGAAGCAAAAGCAGAACAGTCGAATCCAATCTCAATGGACGCTCTGCGAGGCAACGGCGAACTCGTCCTCGTCGTCGATGATGAAGCGCCAGTGCGCGAGGCTGTGGTCGGAACCTTGGAAGCGCACAACTACCGGTGCTTCACGGCGGAAGACGGGACCGATGCGCTCGCGCTTTACTTCGAACGACGCGAAATCGAATTCGTGGTCACCGATCTTCATATGGGAATGATGGACGGCATTACCCTCACGCGCTCACTCCAGAAACTGAATCCGAACGCGAAGATCGTAGTTTCGAGCGGGCACCTTGAGAAGCATAAGCGCGACGAGCTCGCGGCGCTAGGCGTGAAGCACATGCTCGAAAAGCCATACACCGCAGACAAGCTTCTGAAGGCGCTGAAGGACCTGAAGGAAACGGCGAAAACACCCTGACGCATTCAGGCTGTGCGGGACCGAATCACGTGCCGCAGAACGTCTCGTGAACGACTTCGTGCGGTTCCGGCGCGCGCTCGTATTCACGACTCTCGGAACTTTCTTCGAATGGGCGAGCCAGCACGTCGGCGAGTCTGTGAAAGGGCGCGAAGTCACCAGCGTATGCATGACGGATCGCCTCCTCGACGCGGTGATTCCTCGGGATAATCACCGGATTTCCCGCAAGCATCGCGTCAACGGCGACTGGTGCAGCGATTGCCCGCCATTCACCAAGCCACTGCGAGCAAACGCTCCGGTCCGGGAATAGAATCTCGAAAGCACTGGCGTCCGCCCCCGAGGCCAGTCGCGTGAGACGGCGGAAGAACAGCGTAAAGTCCATCTCATCACGAGCCATCATGGAGAGCGTCCGGTCGATGAACGCAGCAGCTTCGGCGTCTGCAACGGCCTCCGGAATGCCCAGTTTTCCGCGAAATCCCGTTCGGTAATGGGATTGGAATGCGTGGCCGAATTGGTCGAGCGCAGCCTCTGCAAGCACTCGGGAATCATCCTGCGAATCTGCGATTAGCGGCAGCAGCGTTTCCGCAAGCCGCGTGAGATTCCAATCGCCGATGGATGGCTGATTTCCCCACGCATAACGTCCACGTTGATCGATGGAGCTGAAGACACACTGCGGATGGAATGCATCCATGAACGCACACGGTCCGAAGTCGATGGTCTCGCCGGACACCGCCATGTTGTCGGTGTTCATGACTCCGTGGATGAACCCCAACTGCAGCCATTTCGCGATCAACCGCGCTTGAGTTGCGATGACTGACTGCAGAAACGCAAGTATGGGATTTGGTGAATCCGCGGCAGCCGGGTAGTGCCGCGAGATCGCATGTTCCGTCAGGCTACGCAGCGCATCCAAATCGTTGCGGGCAGCAAAAAACTGAAATGTACCAACGCGGATGTGGCTTGCCGCTACGCGCGTGAAAATACCGCCGGGAAGCCCCCTTTCCCGCGCGACAGTTTCTCCGGTTGCCACGGCAGCGAGCGCGCGGGTCGTAGGAACTCCGAGCGCATACATCGCCTCGCTCACGAGATACTCTCTCAGAACGGGACCGAGCGCGGCTTTGCCATCGCCGCCGCGCGAGAACGGAGTGCGCCCCGCTCCTTTTAGCTGGATGTCGCGGCGAACGCCCTTTTTGTCCACTACCTCGCCAAGCAGAATGGCCCGCCCGTCGCCAAGCTGCGGCACCCATCCGCCGAATTGATGACCGGCGTACGCCTGCGCGATGGGCTCGCTACCGCGCGGGGGACAATTCCCGGAGAGCATGCGAAGTCCATCGGGCGAGCGGAGCCACTCCACATCCAGCCCAAGCTCCGCGGCAAGCGAGTCGTTCACGCGAATCAATTGCGGAGCCGGAACCTGCGCAGGATTCTGTCGCGCGAAGAAGCGCTCCGGAAGACGGGCGTATGTGTTGTCGAATGGAATAATCATGGATGCGCGATCACCCGTCAGATGCGCACCGCCATTGGTAAACTCAAGCCCGAGTCCGAGGATTTCTACGGGATAATCTCGACGCGGTAGAAACGCACGCCGCCAGTTCCTCCGCCAACATGCGTAAAAGTGCCGGCGCTCGTTGCTGGCGCAATCGGCGCGGAGTTTACCGTGCTCCACGCCGAACCGAGCGCCGTCGTGGCCGCAATATTGTACCGACGTCCGACGATTGCCGGCCAGGTAATCGTCACATCGCCACCGGTTGCCGTCGCTGCGGAGATGCGGAATACGGACGCCGGCGAATTGGCACCGGTGCCTGAAAGCCACTCTGCCTGGTTGCTCTGACCATCGCCGTCCTTGTCGCCGGCGGCATCGTTTGTGCCAACGGCAAGCCCGTTCGCGGCCTCCCAAACATCTCCCATTCCGTCCGCGTCGGAATCAGGTTCCACGTTAAACGTGTTGGTCTCCCCTGTATGGCCAAGACCGTCATTTGCGATCATTTTCACGGTGTTCACCACGTCGTTCATCGTGAGGTTTCCGTTCCAGATTCCGTTGGTAAAAGTTACGCTCGATGGCGAAACCACGTAATTTGCCGGCGGCGGGATGAATGGGACCGTGAGTCCGGCGTTGTGCACACCCTTGTTGGATTCGTTGGAGCCGGTCAGCGACCAATTCGACGCCGTGTTGCTGTCCGAAGTCCCGCTCCGAGTGTGGATGTAATTGAAACCGTTACCCGCAGCCATTCCATTTCCCGACCATTGGGCCGTGGGAACCGTGATGTTTGTGTAAGTTGTCCCATTTACAGTGACTGTGGGAATGACGATCGAAGCGATCTGCGCCGATGTGTATCCCCAAGCAACGATGTCCCGAACGGCACCCGAGTTATCACAGAGCATGCACCACCCATTCGCACTGCCGCCAAAGCCACCGGTGCTCCATTCGATCGGCTGAGGGTAAATCCCGGCGCTGTTCTCGCTAACCGCCACGACACTGCCAGCAGCGACGTTTGCCGGCATCGGCCACGGAGCGGTGATTGCACTTACGCCGGCTCCTGCACCGTTTCCATTATTGAGCAGCATGAACCAGCCCGTCGTATTCGCTGTCGCGTTGCCAACGTTTTCAAATTCGAAGTAATCCACGGTGCCGGATCCGGTCTCTGTGATGAGCACGATGCCCGCGGTGGTTCCGGCTCCCTGACCGCTGACACCAACATTTCCGTTGAAGGAGACCACGGTACGCCCGACGGAATCCCTCGCGACGAGGCTCGCTCCAAACGCATTGCCAACGGCTTGGGTGTTGATCGTGCTCCACAGGAAACTCGCCACAGGACCGCTCGCAGCAACATTGAGCACGAGCGTCTCGGAATCCGAACCAGCCGAATTGGTCGCACCTACCGTGATGTTGTAGCTCCCCGGCGTTCCCAGAGTTCCCGAAATGACTCCGGTCGTGCCGTTGAAACTGAGGCCCGCCGGAACAGGCGTCGCCGTAAATGAAGTCGGGCCTTTCAGGGCAGTGATCGTGTAGCTGAAGGTGTCGCCCGTGATACCAGCCGCAGTCAGCGGACTGTTGATGATTGGCGGGCCGTCATTGCCGGGTGTTCCATAAACGGTGGAGCTCGCCTGCCATGTGCTCTTCTTATCCCAATCGCGAGGTTCCGTACTGTTCGCGTCGATAACAGCCAGCGAGCTGTTGTTCGTGGCGGCGTCAGCGGCCGGATACCATGTCGGCGAGTAGGAGAAATTCAGGATGTATGCGTCCCACGGCGCGGGCGGGCGAAGTGCGATGGACTCGCCCGCGTTGTCGAGCGAACCTGCAAATACGCCGGGTGCGAGGACCACGCCGGTTCCAAACTGCGTCTGGAACGCTGCGCGATCACGGCATACAACCACGTATTGCCCGGGTGCCAGCGAGACTCCGGCGGGGAATGTGTAGGTCACACCTTTGTCGAAGCTCACTCCGTCCAAAGCGAGCGTGGTTGCGCCGATATTGGTGAGTTCGATGTATTCGAGATTGCTCGGCTTGTAGAGGACCTCATTCACGCGCAATCCGTTGATCAGCGCGAGAATCCCTGCGGGCGGTGCTACGTTTGGCGCGCCCGGCGAAGGGAGCGATGTGGGATTGGTCTGCGGAGCGCCGAATGTCGCGAAGGTATCCGCACCATCGGTCGAGCGCCCCACCGATGCGTCCTGCGGCTGCGCGATGACGTCCACGCGATCGGAGATGGCTCCGTTCTGGCCGATGAGCCCGATCCATGCAAACGAGTCGTCCAGCCCGAAAGGCAGTTCCCCTGCCCTGCCCGGCGTCGCGGTTCCTCCGAGAGCACGGAACGTCGCCTTTCCGGACGGTCCGATAAAGCTGAGGATCGGAAGCACGTGCTTCGAGGGATAATTGGCGAAGTCATCGGTGATGCGCATCAATCCAATCGGCACAACGTTTGTGGATGAGTTGTGCAACTCCACGAAATCATTGCTGAAACGGAAATCCGGGTTTGCGAGCCATTCGTTGATGCGAACGCTGGAAGGCTGGCCGAATGTAGTGACAGCAGTGTTCAGCGCACCGAGCGTCGGCGTGCAAAGACCCCAAATCTCGAATTCACCGCTCGTCCGGCCAATCGTGTAATCCGGAGGCACCGGCCCGAACGCGACGGAATCCAAAAGCGCGGCGCCGGAGGCAACCGACGAACGGAGGTATATCGTCTCGCCTTCGTTATCGATCGAGAACGGAGCATGCCCGGGTGCAGTGGTTCCATCTGCGTAGATGACGACGCGCCCGAGCGCGGGAATCGTGGTTCCCGCCGGGAAGGTGTACTTTGGCGAGACAGGATCATCGCTGAGCGTCATGCCATCGAGCGCCACCGGTGAAGCCGTAATGTTTTGAAGTTCGATGGCGTCAGGAAACGCGCCGCCGACATTCAAAGCGGAGACATTGTTGGGAAGGACTTCAGAGATAATCACGCTGCTTGTCGGAAAGCTCTCGAAAGTCGCTGTGGATGTCGGAGCGGCAGGAGTAATCGCACCACTGCCAATCAAGCCGAGCAAGTAGGCCTGACGCTGCGTTCCGAATGTTTTGATCGCCGTGATGGTCGCAGCAGGGGCCCAGCCGGTGAGGTGATTGTCGACAAACGCATAGAACGGCGGATACGGATTTCCATTCGTGTCTGCATTAAAAACGGTGCCGTAAAGTTCCCGAATCGCAGTGTGATAGAGCGCGCGAAACGTGGCGTTGCCGGCCGTCGTATTATTTCCAACGAGCGGCAGCAGCGTCCGAAACGTCTGCCCATCGTCGGTCATATTATACAATCCGGTGGAGGTGTTGCCGGGCTGAGTGTCGCCAAGGTTAAATGCCGTGTCGATGTCGTGCGGCAGTAGGACCATCTTTCGGTGCCCGTTCACGTCCGGCGGCAGAAAATACACCGAATAATCATCGTCGACACCATTCGAGAGCTTCGTCTCCAGATCCTGGATAATGGTCATCACCGCGAGGTGCTTCGCGAGCATGGTCAGGTCGGTGACATTTCCGATTGCCGCGTATTCCGCGGGCGTGAAGGCCGTGCCATCCCACACACCGGAACCCGAAATGCGCGTGCCGTTGCTCTGCGCTACATCGCCCACCGGTGCACCCGGAAAATGAGGCTGCGCTGCGGTCTGCCACACCGAGAAAAACGTCGTGAGGTCCGTCCAGTCATTTTCGCTTCCGTTGGTTTCCTTCGTATAACCATCGTACATGCCGTCGGGCGTCGGGGGCGTCGCGCCACCTGTGCTGCGCCAGTAGTAATTGAGGGCGGCTCCATTATCGATCTTCTTGTAAACATTTCCTCCCGGCTGGAGGGGGAAGTGATTGTCGGTGTAGCTGCCGTCATTCTGCTCAATTCGAACCCATTTTCCAAAGTCTGGGGTTGTTCCAGTCGACGTCGTGGATTCGACGCCATTGCGCCGCAATTCAATCGGCATGGCATTATCCGCTGGAAGTCCCGCGGCCTGAAAAAGCCGCATCCCCAGAAACTGCAGGTGCGGCGCTTTGGGATTCATCGCGAAATCGGTGATTCCATCCCATTTGTCATCGTTCGGAATGGAAACGCGCAGCGGCTTGAACTGATAGTTGCGGCTGCTGTTGCCACGAATGCGCATGTCTGCACGGTAGCGCACAGTGGAATCCGGCCCTCGCCGGCTGATGAAGGTCATGTTGAAACGCCGGTCGCTGTTGGGATTCGACGATGCCAGCGAATTATACGCCGCGTTTTCCGCGCCGGTCAGAACGAGCAGATAATAGCTGTCCGTCGGATTGAAGACTTCATTGTTTACCTGATACTGGCAATTCGCGTTCTGCCCTTCCGTCGTAGGCGCGGGCCACGTCCGCGTGTTCGTTCCATCGCTCGCGGCGATGTACCACTCGACGATGGAAAGGTTCGTCGAAATCGCTGCCATCGTTGCGGAGAATCCACCGGTGCCATCGCCAGTCATCGGAATCCCCTGAAACGCCCCCGGACTCGTTCCCGTCGCATTGCGCCACCACAGGACAGCCGACAAACCGGCCGCAGGTGTCTCGTCGTTCAGTTCACATTGGATTTGAACGCTCTGGGCCGTTGTGGGAACAGCCGGGGAATGGCTCACGGCTTTGATAATTGGCGGGATGTCGTTCGTGAGAGCCGAGTTTGCACCGCCCGGCGTTGCCCCAAGCGCGCCGGTGGAAACCGCCCAGTTTTGCCCGTTGTCGTTGCTGATCGCAGGGTTTCGCAATTCGATCGACTTGTCGCCCCCGTCTGCGGCTGTCTGCCACGCCCATCCGCCAAAAGTCGCTTCGCGGTAACGCTGCCCCCAGTCGCCTTCGGTCGAATAAGTCACCTCATCAACTTTGTCCCATGTCCCCGGCACGATGCCCGGTTTTGAAAGCGTTAATTTCTCCGAGCTATTCGATAGGCCGCCGCCTGCCGCCCACGGACCAAAGACGCCGGTGATGGCGTATTTCGTCTGCACAAACGACGGATTGTTCGCCACCACGATGAAGCCGCCCGCAGGAATACTCGTCGCGGCGGGAAACGTATACGAAATGCCCGAGCGAAATGACCATCCACTGATATCCACCGCCACGAGGCCGGTGTTATGAATCTCCACAAATTCCCCGCCCACCGGTTCCGGAAAAGCCGTGCCTGGGCGGTACATGATTTCATTGATGACAACATCGGCATGGGCAAATGCGGAGCATGCGATCGCAGCTGCGGCGACTCGTTTCAAAGTGCGGAACGGAAGCATACGTGACGGAAGGAGTTCGGAAAGGTGACGATTCGGAGGTGCAAGCGACTAAAACACCAGAAGCTGAAAATTGTCGCCGGAAATTTCGTTACTGAATTTTCACGCTGGCGGCCCCTCGCAGCGCGCGCATACTCGCCGCTCTTCGCAACTCATGAAGACGCTCCACCTGATTATCGTAGCAATCGTTTCCGCCACCCTGTCGCTTTTTGGCGAGGAGGGCGTAGCAGACCTGAAAATCGGCGACACCGCCCCGGACTTTTCACTTCCCGGCATCGACGGGAAAACGCACACGCTCGCGACCTACAAGGACGCCAGAATGCTCATGGTGGCTTTCATTTCCAACCACTGCCCATCCTCTCACGCTGCGGAAAAGCGCATGATGAAACTCATCGCCGACTACAAGGACAAGGGGTTGGCGTTTGTCGCGATCAACCCAAACCATCCTGACGGACTCAGCCTCGATGAACTCGGCTACTCGAAATACAACGACGGGTTCGATGACATGAAGAAATACGCCGCAGAGAACGGCTTCACTTTTCCCTATCTTTACGACGGCGAAACCCAGCACACCGCCAAAGCCTACGGCTGCCTGGCCACACCCCACGTGTTCCTTTTCGACGAGCAGAGGAAGCTGCGCTACAAGGGCTGGTTCGACGATTCAAAATACGAAGACCCGGCGACCGTCAAATCAAGCGACGCCAGAAACGCGGTCGAGGCACTCGCCGCCGGCAAAGCCCTGACAGTGGAAGTTACCAAGCCACATGGTTGTTCGACAAAATGGCTGAGCAAAAAAGGAACAGTCGCGCAGAAAACGGAAAAGTGGGACAGGACGCCGGTGGATGTAGAACTCATCGACCTTGAAGGGATCTCGGCACTGCGGAAGAACGGCACCAAAAAGGTGCGCCTATTCAATGTCTGGGCGACCTGGTGCGCGCCATGCGTTGCCGAATTTCCAGAACTCGTGACTACGCAGCGAAAATTCGGACTGCGCGACTTCGAACTCATCACCCTCAGCACCGATGAACCGAAGGACGCGGCGAAAGTGAAAGCCTTTCTGGAAAAGCGCGGTGCCGGCCTGCTGGATCGCCTGAAGCCGTCGCTCAAAGCGGAGGGTCGCACGACGAACAGCTACATCTACAACGGCACCAACACCGCCGACCTCATGAAGGTTCTCGACCCGGAATGGCCCGGCGGCATCCCGCACACCGTGTTGGTGGACACAGAAGGAAAAATTATCTGGCGCCACACCGGCGCGGTGAACGGTGAGGAACTCCGCGCCAAAATCCTCGAACACATGGGCGGCGTTTACAAACCGTAATAAGGTTCAATTGCCCGAAGGAATGCGAACCTTGCCGGGCTTTGGCACGGGCGCCGGAGTTCCGGGAAGCGGCACAGACTCGCCGAGCAGCACACCGTTTTCGATGTTTCCGGCGTGATTTCGCCCCTGCGGTGGATTGACCGATTTGTCCGGCATTCGAATGCCGCCCGCGATTGGCGGCGTGGAAACACAAGAAGTCAGCGCCGCCGGCAGCAGAAAAATCAACAGTCTCCCAATTGCCGGCTTCCACCCGGCGATGCGCAGGATCACACGCTCGAAAAAGTTTGGGGAAACCATCGCATCACCGGCCCGGACGTACGCCACACACTCGCTCCCCTTCGAATCATCCGCGAACCGTTGAGCCTCGCGCTCGGTCATGGCCGAAAGATTGTAAACGTGCTTCCCGCATTCGGCACAAAAGCGTTTCCGCTCATCTCCGCTCATCGCGGCCCATTCTGCATGGCAGGGTTTCGGAACGACGAGCGGCGGCGTGATCTTTTTCATGGCTTTCAGCCAAAACCAAATTCGCGCGAAGTCAACCCGCGCAATACGCGGCAACCCTGAGGCAACGCCGGTACAAAAGACAACTCAGCCGCCATGCTGTGTAGCAGGGCGGCTGAGGGTCTTTTCGAAAAGCTATCGTTCGCGCTTAGGCGATCGTCAGAGCCTGGCGTCCGGCATAATAGCCGCAAGCCGGGCACGCACGATGGCTGCGGATTGTGCTGCCGCACTGGCCGCACTTATTCAGCAGCGGCGCATGCCAGCGGAGTGATGCTTTGTGCGTGCGAAGACGCATCTTGGATTTCTTACGCTTTGGGACTCCCATGGTGTTTCTTTGTTAAAGTTTCAAGTTATCGAGTTCCTTCCACACATCCCGCTGTTCATCGATTGGTTCGACGTCTGCAGGACTCGTGGAAAAGCTGGCTTTGCAGTCAGTTTTCCCATCCCAATCGCAATGCGGATGGGCCGGAAGGGCGAGGAGAATGTCTTCCCTCAGATACTCTGTCAAGTCCACCATCTCACGACCTTGAAGCTCCACCTGGCAGGCAAAGTCCTGAACTCGGACGGGCAGCTTGAAACGCCCCAGACAGCGCACGCACTCGCAGTCGAGGTCCACACCGATTGGACCGTGCGCCCAGAGCCCGCCATCGCTGATTCCCACGTCGAGCGAGTACGTGATGGGAGACACCGCTTTAACACGCGGATCGTTCAGTTCCAAAACCGAATTTGATTCCTCTCCCTCGTAGTGCTTCCCGTCGGGCGGAATTTGCAAAACATGCACTTTCATTTCCAGCAGGTTAGCGCATTCCACCCGAAACTCCAGCGTTCTTCCTCGGCGACTCCGGGTCTACGCCTCGCGACGAAGCCGAACGGCGACGTACTCGGTATCCGGAAGGATATACTTTCGAAGTTCGACCTCGACGGCGGCAAGCGGATACTGCCCGAGGAGCACCGTCGCGATTTCCTCGCCGAGGGTCTCGATTAGCTGGCGCTGTCCGGTGGCGGCGAGCGCCTTAATCACGCCGGAGACCTCTGCGTAATCGACGGTGTTCTCAAGTCGATCGTGCATGTGGGTAAATGACGCACGCGGCTCCATGATAACCGTAACGCGAAGCCGCTGCGGCTTCTTTCGCTCCTCTTCAAATGCGCCGATGAACGACGAAACACCGAGCTGCGAAATGACGATCTGGTCGGGCGATTTTGACATGGGCTAGTGAAGCATCGGATTTGGATTTGGCCGGCCTATGAGTTGCGCATCGAGATTGAGGAAATAGTCGAGCCGTTCTTCAGTCTCCGGCAGGTCGATGTGGCGGGCCATGATAAGGTAGGTCGCGTAGTGATTGCCCTCGCTCTCGACAAGACTCGCGTAGAAATCGGCGAGCTTGGGATCCAGATCGCGGACTCCTTCGGCGAGAACCTGGAACTTTTCGCACGACCGGCCCTCGATGAGCGCACAGACGACCAGGTGGTCGATACACTGCCCGCGCCGCCCCTTGCGAACTTCCTGCATCATACCGGAAATCCAGGGACTTTTTTTTGGAACGGTGAAAGGAACGCCGCGCTCACGCATCAACCGCAGCACAAGCTCGAAATGTTGCAGCTCTTCAATAGCGATGGCGTTCAGCTCCGAAACGTGTTCCCAGAGCTCAGGATACTTCTCAAGATTCAGCGCCGAGGTCGCAGCCTTGCGCTCGAGATGGGCGTGATCATTCAGCACCGACCCGAGGTCGGAGCGGACGTGCGGAAGCCAGAAGTCGGGAATTTTTTCGCGCCAGAGCAGCATTGCGTATTACTTTGATGGAGTAGCAAAAAAACTCCCCACAGCCTGCACCTTCCTTCGAAAGATGCGGTCACCGTTCGTGACATAAAGAAATCCGCGGCCGTCGCCGCTCAGAGTGCAACTCGTCAGCGGTTTGTCGGGTTGAGGTTTGGTGAGCAGACCACACTCACGGCTGGTCGGATCGAAGACCTGCACACCCATCGTCGTCGCGACGAAATAGCGCCCCATCTCATCACTAATCATTCCGTCTCCACCGCTCGCAGCGAGCAGCGGCGGCGGTTCATTGAATTTGGATTCGCCCTTCGGATCCACCGGCCTCCGCATCGTCATCGTCGGAGCTTTCGCACTCAGCGAGCCATCGGGCTCGACTCGAAACGTCCACACATTCGCGCCACGATAATCGCTCACAGCGAGTGTTCCCTGATCGGGTGAAAGCGTGATGCCGTTGGGCGCATTAATTCCCGTATCCACCGCCTTCACAGCCTTGGTTTTCAAATCGAGGAGCGTCACCTGTTTCTTGCCGGTCTCCGTGAAATATGCGCGCCCCTTTGCCGACACGACGAGATCGTTGGGCTGAACGTCCTCCGCGAGCACTTCAACTTCGGCTCCCTTCGCCAAATCGATTGCGATGATCCGCTTCTTCGCGCCCTGACACGCGATGAGACGTCCGTCCGGCGCAAACTTCAGCCCGCTCACGCCTTCATCGCTGAGCTTCGATTTCACGCCGCCCGGAGTGACTTTGTAGATACCTGTTCCTTCGCCGCGCATGTCGCTGAAATAGAAGTTCCCGGCGGCATCGGTCGTTGGTCCGTCTGCAAACGTCAGGCCCTCAGCGACGGGCTGCCATCCTTCGCCTTCAATGAGCAACCGGTGCAACGTAAGGTCGCCACCTAGATCCTGGGCCACGGCGGCGGTGGCTATGAAGAGAAGACGCTTGATCATGCGCGTGCTCTACCCACACAGCGCGTCGGACGCAAGCGGCGGAAGATCCGCGTCGGAAGCCCGCTACAACTTCGGCAAGCCGAGACCTCCGCTCTCCGGGTCGGTCCGCTTGCCGGGTAATGGCCCCGGCTTCTTTCCCTTTTTCACGAGCAGAAGCCTGCTTTGCAATTCATCCGGATCGAGATTCTCGCCGATCAAAAAGTCGATATAACGGGAGAGATGCGCCTGATAGACTCGGTCGGTGAGATGCTTCTCACCAAGGATCTCCATACCGGAGCGCAGCCCGCTTTCGTAGGCCTCCGCCGCTGCTCGCGGCCGGTTGTTTGTCACCTCTTCATCACCGCGTTTAAAAAGCGCGGCCATCTTCGCGAGACCGGGTTCGCCGGTCTGCTCGGGCTCCACGGGCTCACGCGCGCCCAAAGTCTCCTCAAGCGCGGCTATCTGCTCCCTCGAAAACTCCAGAAGCCCAAGCTGCGCACGGTACTGGTTCCGCAGGTCACCATACCGCGAATCCTTCCATCTCGCATCGCCGAGTTCCTGTTTAAACAAGAGCAGCGCCCGCGAAAGATCCTCCGCTGCCTGCCTGTTGTCGCCCGATGTTTTAGCGCGACCGGCGGCCTCTATGTGCAACTGAGCCTGCTCAAAAAGCCGGGCCGGCGCAATCGGCGTCGCGCTGACCGGGACCGGCTCGGAGAGCGGCTCGACCGGACCTACGACGATCTTCTCCGGTCCGGCTTTCACGGGCTCCGGCTTTGGCTCCGCCATCGCAGGTGCCACGGGACCATCCACAGGACCTTCACGAGGACCACTGAACAATCCGCGCCCGAAGACTGCGAAGACCGTAATGGCAATGAGCGCAATTCCGACCCCTCCAACAATCCAGCGAACATCGCGCACGGCGGCCTTTTCCACGTCCTCGAGTTCGTCGTCCTCGTCGTCGCGCGGCGGGATGATCGGCTGCACTCCAAACTTCAACTGCTCCGACGCGGGCTTGGAGACCGGCTGCAAAGGCTGCAAAGGCGGAGCGCTGGGATGCGGGACAACGGCAATCGCACTCTCAGCCTGCCCAACGGCTACCGGCGGCACCACCGGCACCTCAACTGCGCCTGACTTCGCATGCTGCTGCTCCTGATGTTTCGATTCCGGACCCGAAGCAGGCGCGGCAACCCCGGAGTTCTCGATGGAAGCTGCAGGCGCGTTCTTCTCAGTCATTACTGGGGGCGCCGGCTTGGACGGAGGCGGGACCGCCAACGCCGCGGGCTTCGTGATTGCCGGCGTCTGCGTTCGTTTAGCAACAGCATTCGCCGAGGCCTTTGCATTGGCGACCACGGAGGCGAGCGAATCGACCGCCGGCCCTGTGGCTGCAGCAGGTTTCTCCGCAGGTCCCTGCCCGACCGTCCGTGCAGGCCCGCCGACTGGCTGCTCGTTTTGTTTAGGCGGAAGCGGCCCGGAATTCACCACCTTCCGCGGCACAATTTCCGGCGGAGGTGCAACGGGTGCGACCACCGGCGGCAGCGGCACGTCACGCGCAAACGCCGCGCGCAGGAATGGCATCACCCGGGCCTCAAGCTCCGCAGCCTCCACTGGCTCCAACATCCACGTAAGGTGCCCAATCGCAGCCTCGACCGACTTCGGCGCGAATGCAGTGACTGCCTGCTCCATTGTTGCAACGGAAGGAGGTTGCGCATCGGTGCCGACGTCCTTCAACAGATTTCCAAAAAACTCCGAGGCGGACTCGGCCGCAAGTTTGAGCGCCGGCGGATCGCCCACAACTTCCCGCCAGAGGGACGCATTCATCAATCCCATAAAAAGCGCCGGCAGCCATGATCTTGCCGGCCCGATCCCGGAATCCACGGCAAACTGCGGGAGATACGGATAGAGGCTTTCCAAAATTGCCAAATCGGATTCGTTGATGCGGATCTCAAAACCCGATGTCTCGAGCTCGGTATCCATCTCGGCACACAACGCGGCAAATGCATTCAGGATCGGCGCGAGCGGCGCACCAGCCCTCGCCTCGGCGAAGCGATGCGTTAGACCTTCGTCGGCAAACAGCCTCGCAACCCGCCGCAGAGCGCGCGCGAGCGCTCCCGTCCACGGCTGCACGGCAAGCGCGAAGTGCGTGTCCGGCGTTTGCAACGCAGCATCGAATGCCGCGGCAACTCCGGGCGCACGCAAAGGGTCCTTGAAAACGCCAGCCTGCATCCATGCATGGCGTAAAAAAACGCGGAACCCGCCCCGCGCTACGGCGATGCCATAGCGAACAAGGTGCGCAGCAGGGCTTGGATTGTCTGGTTTCATGAGCCGGTCGGGATGATTGAGTCTCGGAGCATGCGGGTGAAAGGATAATCGTTCACCGCCCTTCGAGTTGCGCTAGCGGAACATGGCCCGCCTTTGCTACGGCCGTCTGTCCTTTCTCGGAAAGCATGAAATCGAGCATCTTCTTCACCGAACCGGTTGGCTTCCCCGAGGTGACAAGAAACAGCGGGCGCGAAAGTGGATATTTCCCCGACGCAACGTTCGCGGGCGTTGGTTCCACGATGTTTCCGTTATCGAGCTCCACAGAAAGTGCCCGTAGTCCGGCCTTCGGCATTTCGCTGAACTCCAGCAGCGAAACAGCACCGGTATTGAACTCCACCGTGTCTCGAACCTCGTCCGGCGTTTCCAGAATCTCGGCCTTTGAAAGCGGCGCTTTGCGCACGTCTTCGTAAAGCCAGATTACAAACAAATCCCACACGCCGCGGCCCGCATTGGTGCCCGGTCGATTGAAAAAGACGATCTCACGGTCGGCGCCTCCCAGTTCCTTCCAGTTCTTCACGCGGCGTTCGTAGATCGCGATTAACTGCTTCTTTGAAAGCCTCCGGACACCAGCCTGCCAGACCTCCTCGGGAACGACCACCAGCACGGCCTGTGCGCCGATTTTCGTCTCGGTGAACCGCTTGTCGGGAAACGCCGCACGCTCTTCTCCGCTCACCGGGCGCGATGACAGACCTATGTCCACGACTTCCTGCCCGACTCCCGCGATACCCGCCGAACTTCCGCCTTCGGTGACCACCTTGAACTCGATGTCATGCTCGCGCTTCAAATCCGCCGACACTGCCGCGACAGGAATCCCGACGACGGGAGTGCCGCGCACGACGAGCAGGTCCGCCAGTGCCGTGGACGCCGCAGCAAGACCGCACATGGAAAGAAGGAGTGTGAACCGGGTTTTGGTCATGCGCGGGACCATAGAGGGTTCCCACAGCGGTGCAAAGTTCGCTTTAACACCGTACCCATATTCGGGTTGAAATTGACAACCATGCGTCCACTCCAGCTTCTAGCCTTCGCCGTCGTCTCCTCACTGCCACTTCACGCCGAGACGTGGTTGAAATGCCACATTCGCGTGCCCGACAATCTCGTCACCCCGCAGGAAAAGGACCTCTGGCGGGACTCCATGGTGCTCACTCTGGGCGAACTTCGCGGGCCTTTTACGGTATTTCTCAACGGGCAGAAAATCGCCGAGGGCTCGTCTTCCATCGCTGGGAAGCGGCTAAAAGTGCCGAAGGGGATTTTGGAAAAAGGCGTGTTTAACACGATCGCCGTCCGGCTCGGAAAGGATGAGCGCTTCGCCGAGCCTCCTGTGTTTCGCACCTACTTCGATGAACTCGTGCTCGGGGGCGAATGGGACAAATTCTCCGGCGATGCCACAGCACTGAAACCGCTCACGCAGTCGCCGGAAAAAGCGGCGTTCACCGAGAAAGCATTTCGCCTTTCCACGATGCCGCTTGTCGCCACGGAGAACATTCCCGGCCAGCGACTGTCGCCCGCGGACTCGCTTGCAAAAATGCGCGTGGAACCGGTTCTAGCAGTGGAACTTATACTCGCAGAACCGCTCGTCGCGCAGCCCACGCACATGTCTTTCGACGAGCACGGGCGGCTGTGGGTTTCCCAATACCGGCAGTATCCTTATCCGGCGGGAATCCGGCAACTCAGCCGCGATCAGTATTACCGCGCGGTGTTCGACAAAGTGCCGCCGCCACCGCCAAACCACGACCGCGGCGCGGACATCATTTCGGTTCATGAAGACACGGATGGCGACGGCGTTTTCGACAGCCACAAAAACGTGCTCGAAGGCCTGAATATGGCCAACGCCGCGGTTTACGGCCACGGCGGAATCTGGGTGATGAACACGCCGTACCTCATGTTTTATCCGGACAAAAACGGCGACGACATTCCCGATGGACCGCCGGAGGTGCGGCTTTCCGGCTTTGGTCTGGAGGACACACACAGCATCGCAAACGGACTCGTATGGGGACCGGACGGCTGGCTCTACGGCGGGCAGGGCAGCACGGTGACGTGTCGCGTAAAACGGCCCGATGTGGATTCGCCGAATTCGCCCGGCGTCTATTTCGAGGGCTGCATGGTCTGGCGGTATCATCCGACGCGAAAGACGTTCGAAATTTTCGCCGAGGGCGGCGGGAATACGTTCGGGCTAGAGTTCGACGCGGAGGGGAATCTGTTCAGCGGACACAACGGCGGAGACACGCGCGGCTGGCACTTCATTCAGAACGGAATCTATCTCAAGCAGGGCAAGGATCCCGGCAAGTTCGGCGCGACGGGACACGAATTTTCGTTCGGCGAATTCGGCCCGATGAAGAGCGCGAATCCCATCCAGCGATTCACTCACAACATCATCATGGTCGAAGGCACCGCCGTCCCCACACTGCGCGGAAAGCTGCTCGGTGCCGACCCGCTGCACCGCAACATCACGGCGTCCGAGCGCATCACAGTCGGAGCGACATTTTCCACAAAGGACACCGGCATTCCGCTCGCTGGCGACGACATCGCGTTCCGCCCGGTCTTCCTCGCCAACGCGCCGGACGGCTCGGTCTTCGTCGCCGATTTTTACGAGGAATACATCGCGCACGGTCAGAACTACCAAGGCCAGCTCGACCCGACGACCGGCCGCATTTACCGCCTGCGCGGAAAAGACGCGCCGCTGGAACGCGACCTCAACCTAAAAAGCAAAACGACACCCGAACTCATCGCGCTGCTGCGGCATCCGAATAAGTGGCACCGCATGACGGCGGTGCGGTTGCTTGGGGAGAGGAAGGATAAATCAGCGCTGGAGCCGTTGAAGAGACTGCTCGCGGAAAAGGAGACGCATCCCGCGCTGGATGCCCTTTGGGCGCTGCATCAGGCCGGGCTTTTGAAGGAGGAACACTACCGAAACGCGTTACACCATCCGTCTTCCGACGTTCGCTCGTGGGCATTTCGTCTAGCCTGCGAAAGCGACGAGTATGGCGCGGGACTCGCGAAGTATATGGATCTGGACTACATTCAATCAGCCCCCAGAGACCTGCGGCTCTCTATCGCAACCCAGCTTCGCCGTCTCACTCCCATTTGGCGGAGTCATCTGCTCTACTGGCTCATCAGACTGGAACCCGATTCTTCCGACCCAATTCTTTCACTGCTCTGCTGGTGGTCGTTTGAGGACGCGATGAGACAGGAGAGCTCTGCCGGCACGTTCGCCAAAACGCTGGAGCTCACCGGAGTCTTGAAGAAGCAGCCGATGATGCGCGACGTGATTGCTCCGCGCATGATGCGTCGATTCGCTGCTTCCGGCACGCGCACCGATTTTCTCGCCGCCTCACGGTTGCTGAACATCAACTCTCCGGAGAACGGAACTGCGCTGGTTGCGGCTTTCGAAGGTGAGTTCAAAGGCCGACAAATCCCGCCGCTTCCCGACGAACTTGTATCCGCGCTTATCAATGCAGGCAGCACCTCCATCGGCTTTCGCATTCGCCGGGGCGATTCCGCCGCGGTGTCCGATGCGCTTAAGCTCATCGCCGACCAAAAGGCAAAGCTCGAAGAGCGGCAGCTCTGCATCCGCACACTTGGTGAAACGAAGACCGCTGCTTGTATACAGCCGCTCCTCGCACTAGCGACGACCGACGCAAGCAATGCCATTCGCAGAGCCGCGCTTGGCGCATTGCTTCCGTTTGACGATGCACAAATCGGCGCAGCCATCGCGGCGCAATTCGCTTCGATTCCCAAAGACGCCCAGTCGGCCGCAATCACGTTACTCGCGAGCCGGGACACGACGCGAGCTATGCTGCTAACGCTCGTCGAAAACGGTACGCTCGCCGCCACCGACGTGCCGCCCGACGCCGCTGCGTGGCTTCGCGAAAAGAGCGCCGACCGCGAAAGGGCCGCCCGCGCTCTACCAGTCAATGCCGGAACAGCGGACCGCGCGAAGTTCGATAGAATCCGCGCCGTTCTCGCAGCAGGAAACGGTAATCCCTACGACGGCGAAGCCACCTACATGGCCCGCTGCGCCGCATGCCATCAGCTTTTCCACAAAGGCGGAAAAATCGGGCCGAATCTCACCGCCTACCAGCGCGAAGACATTGGCACCATGCTTACGAGCGTCCTCACGCCAAATGCCGAGATTCGCGAAGGCTTCGAGAATTTCACCATCACCACAAAAGACGGGCGCACGCTCGGCGGCTTCGTCACCGACAAGGACGCCAACGTCGTGACACTGCGCGGACTGGACGGGCAGGACATCGCGCTTCCCCGCGATCAAATCACCGGGATGAAAAGCGCAGGCCGAAGCCTCATGCCCGAGGGATTGCTCGAAGGACTCACCGACCAGCAACTCCGCGACTTTTTTGCCTACCTCCGCATCCCGCAGCCGATTTCCCGATAACCAGTGCCTGCGAAATCAGGCGCGTATGTTTGCCCACACATGGACATGCGGCGAGCCGCGGAAGTACCACACCATATTTGGTCCTTCGAGCTGCCAGACGTCCCACACGCCGTCCTTGCCGATGTCTCCCGCCTTGTAAAACGCCATGTGCAGGTCCTCGAACGCGATCAGCTTCATCGCTTCATCCGCGTCCTCTTTCCGGAAAGGCGCGAGCAAATCGCGGATGACCGCGCGCACACCTTCCTGTTGGTCCTTCGACATATCGCGAACCGCGAGTCCATCGAGACCGGTCTTCTTTCCGGTGAGTTTCACCGTGTCATCACTCGTCTCTTCGCGGCCGCGGTCGAGCAGCGCGGTCTCCCTCTGCTTGCCGTCGAGCATTTTGAAAACCTCATTCGCGCGCTTCGCCTGAAACCAATACGCATTCCCTTCGTGGGCAGGTCCCTCATTGAAGCTGCCTGCGGCGTGTCCGTAAAAAATCGGTCCGCCGAACGCCGCGCCGTCCACGCTGTCACCATCGCAGCGCCGCGTGCAGTGGCGTCCGGTGAGCACGAACTCGAACTTGCCGGTTCCGGGCTCGCCAAAAAGCGCCACACTGCTCGCGCCAAATCCCGCTTTACCCGAATCACTCGCGACCTGCTTCATCACAGTTTCGGCATACTCAGGGGAGTGAAGACCGGTGAATATATCGCGGATGAGAGCCTGCTGGTCGGCGGTGAAGAAACCACCAACGGTCTGCGGGACGATCTGCCAGTTGTTGTCCACCATCGAACGTTTTGGGTCGTTGAATCCAAAGCAGACAGCCTTCCGCTGCTCCTCACTAAGACTTTTGTAGAGTTGCTGAACGAGCGTCTCGCTTTTCGCAGCGCGGACCGTCGGCGCAGCGACTGCCGCAAGCGCAGCAGCAGCGGTCTTTTTCAAAAATCCACGGCGATCAAGCGATGGAAGCGATTCGTTCACGACAATCATGCGCGAGTCGCATGACGGGCATTCGGAGAGGTTTCTTTTCATGCGCGCATACTGCCGACTCCGCACCCATCGGGCAAGCAGGCAAATCAGGGCCTCGCGACTCTCACGCGGAGAAACCCAGCGGGATCGACTCCAACCGGAATGGTCGCCCGAATCACACGCACCGAACCGTCGTCCGACAAAACGTCTTCAATCGGCGCAGCAGGCATCCAGAAGGCCGCGTCGGTGCTTTTCTGGATCAAATACTCGAGGTCCGTCGCCAGGAGATTCCGGCGGTAGATGATCGAGAGTCCGGCCGCACCAAGTGAGGGCTCCGCAGGCGGGTCGACCGCAAGCGGTTCGAGTGCAAACGCGTATTCAAGGAGGTTCACGAGCCCGTCGCCGTCCGGGTCCGCGAGATCTCCGGATATCAGCGGATTTCCTGAATCTGCGCCAAACTTCCCAAAGCGCCACGAGTCTGCGGGGAGGTCTTCGATCGTAACAACGGCGGGCGCTCCGGAAACTGCAAATGCGGCTCCCTCAACAACGGTGAGCGTTGCGGTTTCCGGGCCTTCCGCAACGGCGTCGGCAAGCGGCTGAATCGGGATAATCAACGACGCCTGCCCCGCCGGAAATTCGAACACCGGCCCGGGGTCGGCGTAATCCGAACCGGCAATTGCGCTCCCTCCCCTCACAGCGGAGAAGGCGAGCGAGTCGCTCAAGTCGCCGCTGCGGGTCGCCGTGATCGTTCCGGAGGTAAGTCCAAGCTCGGTTGCAACCGCGTCCGTCGCTGCAATCGAAATCACCGGCGCATCGAGGATATTCACTGTCGCGCTTGAATTCACGCCGACGGCAAAAGAACCGTTCGCGGCGAGAGTCAGCGTGAGGGTTTCGGTGCCCTCGACGACGGCATCCTTCACGATGCCGGCACTGACGACGGTGCTGGTGTTGCCGAAATCGATGGTAGCCGCGCCGGAATGCAACACCTCTGACGGATCCGAGTAATCGCTTTCGACGGCGCTTCCTCCGACGGTGAAGTTCACCTGCATCGATGAGCTCCCCGCGCCGGACCGCACGATCGTGTAGGCGGCAACTCCGCCATTCTGCTCGGATGCAGAAGGAGCGTTCGCAGTAATATTCAGCTCCGGAAGGCTGGTCGTGACTACTGCATCGCTGAACGTCTTCACCTGCGAGTCGTCGGCGATAAGCCGCAGCACATAGGTGCCGGGTACGCTGAATTGCGCTGTAGTCGACGGCGACGTAGCATCGGCAAACTGCACCAGTCCCGGTCCGCTTCGCTTTTCCCAAGTGGTGGTGAAAGCAACCGGCAACCCGTCGTCCGACACGCTTCCGCCAAGCGCCACAGGCTCCGGGAGGACCACGGAGCCATTCGGACCCGCGCTGACAAACGGCGCGACATTTGAAGTCATCGTGATGCTCACATTATCAAACAGCGCCGTGCAAAGCGCGCTCGTGTTGTTCGAAGTGACGGCGAGACCGATGAGCATTGGTTCGGTCATGTTGACCGTCCCAGCAGAGCCAGTCGCCGTCCATGTCGTGCCATTCGTTGACGTGAAACCGGTGTAGGAATTTCCCGTGCGAACCACCCGTACCCATCGGGGAAATGACGGGGTGCCCGTAGTATTGGAGGTGGCCCAGCTCGCGCCATCCGTGGCGCGCGTGCGCCAGGACACCGTGCTTCCACCGGTGCCATACGCAGACATGTAAGCGCCGCGTGATCCACCGGCTGTGCTCTGTCGGATCATCACCCCCGCTTTTGCGGAACTCGCACCACCGCTCATGCTCACGACCCGTGCGCGGAAATCACAATTACCCACGAGGGCACGGTTCACAAAAAAGAATGTATCGGTGGTTCCGCTGATATTGGTTCCTCCGCCCTGAACCGTGATAGTGCCGGCATTGTCCGTGAAGTTGCCCGCGGGCGTCGTCCCGGTGACGTTTGTGCCGGTCCACTGCTGTTCCGCAGGCAGTATGCTCACGGTGATGTCAGCATTCGTGGTCAGCGCGCCATCATTCGCTGCAAGCCGCAGGACATACGTTCCGGGCGCACCAAACAGCGCAGAAGTATCCGCATCGGCAGCATTTCCAAACGTCACGACGCCGGGCCCGCTCAGCTTGCTCCAGGTCGATACCGTGCCGCCCGCAGGCTTGCCATCGTCGCTCACCGTCGCTTCGAGAATCAACCCAACCCCGGCGGGTAACACGACATTTCCGACGGTCGGACTGTCAATCACGACGGCGGGCGGGCTGTTCACATCGTCGTCAGCGATTGTCACCGTCGCACTCGTCGGGCCGGTCAGGCGGTAGCCAGCCGCCGCGTTCAACGTAAGGATTACCGTTTCCGCCCCCTCTGCCAAGGCATCGTCAATCGGCGTCACGGGAATGGCGAGCGATGCACTTCCCGCGGGGATGGAGATCGGGATTGTGATGCCCGCGTAGTCCGCTCCGGCCGTCGCCGTTCCAGAAATAGTCGCATCGAGGGTCAGCGCCGATGCCGTGGACCCGGTGCGCGAAATCACAATAATCCCCGGATCCGCCCCGGCCTCCGCCGCCGCCGCATCGGTCGCAACCAGACTCACGTCCGGCTCGTTGTCCGCGATGGTGACAGTCGCCGATGCGGGACTTCCGATCGAGTAAGCACCCGCAGCAAGAGTAACAATAACCGTCTCGCTACCCTCGCCGACGGTGTCGTCATTCACGACGACCGGAATCGTGACCGTGGACGAACCCGCAGCGAGCGTCGCAGTAACCGGAATCGCAACATAGTCCGCCGACTGCGTTGCCGTACCCGTGACGAGAAGATTGACCGTCGTTTCCGAAGCCGTCGCGCCGGCCCGCGTAATTGTAAAAAGGCCGTTGCCCGCCGGCTCGGCCGCATTTGCGGTGGTGGCGGCAATCGACAGCGACATCGCATCGTTATCCGTAATCGTGTACGTGTACGAGGCGTTTGCGCCCAAGGCGACCCCGCCGGTCGGTGCCGACAGCGAGACGATCACCGTCTCGTTTGATTCCTGCTCTGCATCATCGGCAATGGCGCTCGGAATAACTTTCGCAATTTCTCCCGCGGCGAAAGTGAGGGTGCCGGCCACAATTCCGTGGTCCGCGACGGATGCCGTGCCGCCTGTCACCGCGTAATCGACAGTCACCGGCGCGGCCTGCGCGCTGCTCAGCGTTACATACAACGGAGCAGCCGCCACCGCTTCGCCACCGGTGCCAGCGGTAGCCGTGAAGCCCACCGTCGGCGGAGGCGCCGTGTCGTTATCGGTGACCGTCAGCGTGAAAACCGTGTTTGAGGTTGTGTTGCTCAACCGCGTATTGCCGGTGGGATTATCGAGGACGAGCGTGATGGTTTCGTTCGCCTCCGGAACCGTGTCGTCGGTGAGAGGAATGCTAACGGTCTTGCTCGTTTCGCCGGGCTCGAAAACCAGAAGATCGCCGGCGAATGTATGATCGATTCCGCCCCCGAGCGCCGTACCTCCGGTGAGTAAAACCTGCACGGTGACCGTGTTTGGGGAGGCTCCGCTGAGCGTTACGGTCGCGGTCGCCGGGCCACCACCCTCCGCAATGGTCGCGATGTTCGGATTGAACCGGAGCGACAAAGTCGGCGACTGCGCATCGTCGAGGTAATACGTCGCACTGCCGATTCCAGCGCTGTAAGCGGCATCGGGGGCGACACTGAGGACAATCGTTTCCGTGCCCTCCTGAATCGCATCCGCCAGAATCGGAATATCCACATATGCCCCTGCATTGCCAGCGGCGATCGTGACCGAGCCCGACGGCGCCGTGTAGTCGGTCCCGCTCGTTGCCGTGCCCGACATAGTGTAGTTTACCGTCATCGCCGCAGTCGTCGCGCCAGTCCGCGAGACAAAGAACCGCGCCGTCCCCGAGGACTCGCTGAATGTGCTGTTCGTTGTGGAGACATTCACCTGCGGCAATTCATCATCGACGATGTTCAGCGTCGCAGACCGATCGACTCCCAGCGTGTAGGCCGCGTCGGGAGTAAGCGTGAGCGTGACCGTTTCGTATCCTTCGATGTCCGTGTCCTGAATCGGAACGACCGAGATCGTCGCTGTTGTGTTTTTTCCGATGCTTATGCTTCCCGGGAGTGCGGTGAAATCCGAACCATTCGTCGCAGTGCCGCTCACAGCGTAATTGACCGTGACATTGCCGCTCCCGGTCCCGTGTGTGGTTATTCTGAATGTCCCGTTCGTGCCAGATTCCAAGGCGGATCCCGTTGTTCCAATCGTCACGTAGGGAACATCGGCATTGTCAGTAATCGTGACCGTTCCCTCCACGGCAGAACCAAGCGAATAGCCGCTCGCCGCACGGAGATAAAGCCGGACGGTCTGCGCCGGCTCACCAATGCCGTCATCAACGGGAGTGACGACCACCGTCGTAAAATCGCTGCCGGCGGGAATCGTGACCTGGGCCGGAATGGTCGCATAATCCACACCCTGCAACGCGCTACCCGTAAGCCCCAACTGCACCACCAGTGCCTGCGCCGTACTACCACTCCTGCTGATGACGAAAATCCCGGGATCATTCCCAGCCTCGGATGCCGCGGCATCGCTCGCCACCAGCGACACGACCGGAGTCTGCGCGTCCGTGATGGTGATAGTACCGGCGTAATCCGCCGAGGACGGCGCACGAATGTAAGCGCTCGACGTGCTGATTGTGATAGTCGCAGTCTCCGGACCTTCGGTCAAAGCATCGGCGACCGGTGTCAGCGCAACGGCTGCCTGACTTTCACCCGGCGGAATCACAATGGTCGCCGGGATGCTTTGATAATCGGTCCCATTCGTCGCACTGCCGCTCATCGCGACAGAAACATTCAGCGCCGACGAAGTGCTGCCAAAACGCTCAATGACGAATCCTCCGGTGCCGCCGTCCTCGCTCGCGTCGTTGTCCACCGTAATTAGGCGAACGAGCGGCTTTGTGGTGTCCGGGTCATCGATCGTAATCGTGGCCGAGCTGTTCGTGAGGACGTAGTTACTGCCCGGCACAACCTCGAATGTCGCGCTCTCAGGTCCTTCCTGCCCCGTGTCATTCTGCGCGTTGAAAGCGATGTTCAAATCCGACTGCCCGGCCGGAATCGAGACCGTGTAAAAAGTCGTCCCGGAAGTGAGGTCGGGTGTCAGTGTGTAGTCGCTGCCCTTTGTCGCGAAGCCGCCTGGAAACAGCATGTTCACCGTCAGCGCACTCACGGTGGATCCAGTGCGCGAGAGCCGAAGCGTGCCGCCCGCCCCTTCCGCGACAACCGGGGTTACGGCGGTGATACTCAACCGCGGAGAATCGGCCGCAGAGAAGTCCACCACCGCATTTGGTCCTACCGTCACGGTCGCGGCAGAAGTCGCGGAAAACGTGTATCCTTCAAAAGCCGCGCCGATTGTGTATGAGCCCGCATTGAGCCCCGCGATGACATATATGCCGTCGCTGTTGGTGTAAGAGCCGCGATAGTTGCTGACGGTCAGTCCGTTGTGAACGCGCACTCCCGGCAGCGGCCGGCCATTCAGCGTGATTGTCCCAGTGACGGAATAAACCGTCGGCGAACCCACCCGGACCACGACCGCCTTCGACGCGGTGCCGCCTTTCATATCGCTCGCCACGCACCGCACAACGTAGTCGCCCGCAGTCGCCCAGGATTTGGACGTCCCTGCCGTATTCGTCGTCGCGAAGTTTTTGTCACCGAAATCCCACCAGTAGCTGAGCGAATCACCATCAGCATCGGTTGCAGTCGCAGAGAAAGTGACCGTCGCATTGGTATTCACGGAAGTCTGATCCGCCGAGATATCCAGCAGCGGCGCCTGATTTCCGGGAAAAGTGCCCAGATTCACAACTACGTCGAAACTCACCGGCGTCGTCGAGTTTTTCGCCACCGGCGTGATATGGATTCCAGCCTCCATGTCGCTGAACGTACGGCCGATGACGATCGGCGCATCCGTCTTGTCGTCGGGCGAGCCCGGCGTCGTGTCCAGCAGATGCGAACCGCCCGCGCTCGGCACCCAAGGACTCCAATGCAGGAACACGCCGCCCGCGACCCATCGGTTGCTGCTGAATGAACGCTGCCGGAGGTCGACCCAATAGTCACGGTCGCTGTCCTTGCGAATCTTGATCGCGTACCGGAGCGCAGGATCCTGCCGTGGCTGATCCATTTGGTAAATGCGGTAGGTTCCGCCCGTCCGGACCGTGTGGATCTGGGCATCGGGAATCCAGCCAAGAAGATTCTTGTGACACGCATTGAATTGAAGGTCGCCTGCGCTTGCAGAGCCCATGGTGTCGAAGTTGTCGCCATATTCCACGTGCGAGCCGTTGCCGATTACGGAGACTCCGCCCGTATTCCAAAAATTCGCATGCCAGAGACCGAAATTGTGTCCGTACTCGTGACACGCCACACCCACGCCAGTGCCCGATTTCAGCCAGCACCCCTTCCCTCCAACATACGCCTGCCCGCCAAATGAACCAGGCGAGCCCGTGTAGATGACCGTATCAAAATCGAAATTCGCCGGATCGAATCCAGCCGCTTTAGACGCGGCGCGCGCATCCGCAAGAACCTCGAACGCATCGCCGTCGGTATCCACGTCCTTGTACCAAGCCTCGGTGCGCGGAAGGATCAGAATCGGCGTCACCGTCGTGATGAAGCTCAGCCGCCCGTAGCTCGAATCCACAAACCAGTCCTCCACATCCTTGCCGAGCTGATATCCCTCCTTTTCGCTGATGCTCTCTTTGTTTGTCTCCGGAAACGCGACGCGCATCAGAAGGTTGGATTTGAAGCCGGTTGATTGGGTCGCAGCCGGGAGATTCGATGGTTTGATGGGACCTCCGTTGCCCCCTTCGCGCGCGACCAACGATTCGCGAAACGCGTGGATATGCCCGCCCGAGCACAAAAACTGAAAACTGCCCTGCGCTTCGACCACAGGTTGGTCATTCGAAACCGGCTCACTACTTTCCGGGAGCGGCGTTGAAACGCCCGAGATTGGACAAGTATCTACGAGCGGCTTCGGCCTACCCTGCTCCATCAAAACGCGATCCGATGAAAACCCTGCGGAATCGCGAAGCATCACGCGACGGCGCTGCGTCAGGTTGTTTGGATGGTTGGGAATTTCGCCAGCCTGGACCACCCGGAGCGGACTCTCGTCCACTGCCAGAAAATCATCGACGGCAATTCCGACGATGCTCGCCCGCTCCGTGGTCGGTTGCTGCGCGCGTGCTCCAAAAACGAAGGCGCGATAACTCGCACCATCGTCTGTCCGGACGTGCCGACGAATGGGCGGTCCGACATCGGAGCCCGCGCCGGGAAGCGCACCGAGCACTCCGAAAAAAGCCTCTTCGTTCACCCGCTCCTCGAGCCGTTCCACGATCGCCCGGGGAAGTTGCTGGCGAACCACCGGCGGAACCGCGGCCGCGATCGCCTCCCGGGCGTTTGTGGCGATAAGTGCCTTCAATTCCGTCCGCCGTGCGGAGGCCAGGGTGATTCCCTGATCCAGCATCGCGCGCCGTTCTTCCGCGGTTTGCGCCTGGGTGTACTGATCACTCCATTCGCGAAACGCCGCAATCGCATCAGTTCGAACAACTGGCGCGCTCACCGTCGCCAGATCCGCCGTCCGTTCGGACTCGTGAGAAGCCGGCGCATTTCGCTGCCCCGCTTTCGGTTCGCGCCGACCATGAATCCAAAATCCACAAATCACCGCCAGAAAGGCAGCAATGGGCGCTATGATTCGAATCGGTTTCGTCACGGGTGAATACGGAAAAGCCGCAACTTTCATGCTCGCGGCGACGCAACATTATTCACCTCCGAAGTATCCGCCACAGGAATCTCGCACCGCCGCCTTTCCTCGACGAGACCGCCGGAAATGGACGCTCCTTCGCCACCTAAAGTTCACAGCCACAATATCAAACGATAACCAACCGTTCCACTTACGCTAAACTGGCGGCATACCCTGCCTCGCGGCGAGCACCCGCGCATATCCCCACGCGGCGCGGCAATGCATCACCATGAAGGCGGCCATAATCCCGAGCCAGAAGCTGCCCTTGAAAAAGGCCAGCACCGCCAGAGCTCCCGCACCCGCAAATCCCACGCCGGTGGCTATCTGCAAACTTCGAATCGGGCCGAGTCGAAACCACAGCAGTGCGCGGAGAATCTGCCCTCCATCCAGCGGGTAGATTGGCAGCATGTTAAAAATGAGCAGCCCAAAGTTGACCACCGACATGGTCTGCAACAGCGAATACAGGTTCGGTGAACTCCCGGCCAGACCGGCGGCATCCGCCGCAAAGCCGAGAAGCAGAAACACAGGCACAAGGACGACATTTACAAGCGGTCCGGCAGCGATGCTCCAAAGCACGGCACCCGGCCGGTTTGGCGGCGCTACGAATGCGACCCCGCCCAAGGGCCAGAGGATGATCTGATTCGCCGAGCCTCCCGTCTGCCTGCACGCGAGCGAGTGGCCAAATTCGTGAAGGAGCACGAGAAAGAACAATCCGCAGTACTCGGCAACATTCCAAAACAGCGATGCATAAACCGCACTGCGGGAGCTGAGGATGTAATACGCCACAGCAAACCACGTCCAATGGACGAAGACCGTAATTCCGGCGAATCGGAAGAATCTAAAGGAACCCTGTCTAGTTGGTGTCATCGCCGCATGACATAGCACGTTCCGTCCGCACAACAACAAGGCTTGTCCAAGAATCCCTCAATGCCGCTATACTTCGGCAACCACCATGAACTTCCGCATTCTCGCCGCCGGCATCGCCATCTCACGCGTCATCGCGCCCGGACATGCGGCCACGGATTCCGCCGGGAACGAGTTTTTCGAAAAGAACATCCGGCCCGTGCTTTCAACGAAATGCTACTCATGCCACTCGACGGAAAGCGGCAAACAGAAGGGCGGTCTTTTGCTCGACACTCGCGAAGCGACGCTCGCCGGCGGCGATTCCGGTCATGCCGTCGTGCCCCGCAGCGCGAAGGAGAGCGAGTTGCTCAAGCGGATGAAATCCAACGACAAGGATGAGGTGATGCCGCCACCAAAAGAAGGCGGCGCGTTGCCAGCGGAGGTGATCGCGAACTTCGAGCAATGGATCATGATGGGTGCGCCCGATCCGCGCGAGAGTGGAACAAAACCGGCCGTCAGAAGAATCGACATCGAAGAAGGCCGGAAGTTCTGGGCATTCCAACCGCCCGCAGCGACTCAACCGCCCGCAAACAAGGACACGACATGGGCGCGCACGCCGGTCGATAGATTCATCCGCGCCACACAGGAGGACAGGGGACTAAAACCCGTGGCCGATGCCGACCCGAGGACACTGCTGCGACGCCTTTATTTCGACCTGATCGGCCTTCCACCGCGGCCCGATGAAATGGATGCATTCATCTCCGACCGTTCCGCTGATTCGCTGGCAAAGGCCGTTGATCGCCTGCTGGCCTCGCCACAGTTTGGTGAACGCTGGGGGCGCCACTGGCTGGACGTCGCGCGCTACGCGGAAAGCACCGGAAAGGAGCGCAATTTCACATTCCCAGAGGCATGGCGTTACCGCGATTGGGTGATTTCCGCGTTCAATGCGGACAAGCCATACGACCGCTTCATTCGCGAACAGATTGCCGGCGACCTTCTGCCTCACAGCTCGCCGCAGGAACGCGATCAGTTTCTCATCGCCACAGGCTTCCTCGCGATGGGGCCGAAGGGCTTGAACGAGAAAAACAAAAAGCAATTCGCTGCGGACCTCGTGGACGAGCAGCTCGATGCCGCCACGCGCTCCGTTCTCGCCGTCACCGTCGCGTGCGCGCGCTGCCACGATCACAAATTCGACCCGATCACCCAGCGGGACTATTACGCGATGTCCGGGATTTTTCACAGTACCGAGACCTACTACGGCACCGCTGGTGCGCAGAACCGCAACGGCTCGCAATTGATCCCTCTTACCCCGCCGGAAACTTCGCCCGCTCAGGCGGTGCCGGCTCCGGTAATTGACGACGACACGGTCGCTGACCGCCTCACACCCGCTCAGGAAAGCCGGATGCTCGCCGCCGCAGAGGCGAAGAATCCTAAGCTCGTGGCCCGCTTGAAATCGATGAGCGACGCCGAGAAGGTGCGGATGTTCCAGAAATTCCTGGCGAACAACGGCAAGAAGAAGGGCAAAGCCGCGGCTTACGCTGCAAAGGCCGCCGATCCTTCCAGGCCCGCTGCGATGGGCGTCCTCGAGTCCCGCCCGGTGAATGCGCCCCTGCTCGTTCGCGGAGAGGTTGATCAGCCGTCGGAAGTCGTCCCGCGTGGTTTTGCCGCCGTGATTAAAACATCCGCGCCCGAGATTCCCGCGACGGCAAGTGGTCGGGCGCAGCTCGCAGACTGGCTGACAAACGGAAACCCGCTTACGGCGCGCGTAATGGTCAATCGCGTTTGGCAGCACCTGTTCGGCGAAGGACTCGTCGCAACGGAGGACAACTTCGGCGCGATGGGCGAAAAGCCGAGTCATCCCGCGCTGCTCGACTATCTCGCCGTGCGCTTTCAGACACCCGTGGAAAATGGCGGTCTCGGCTGGAGCACAAAGCGGCTCATTCGTGAGATCGTCCTGTCCCGGACCTACGGACTCTCTTCCGCGCACGACAGCTACGCTGCAGAAATAGACCCATCCAACCGGCTGCTCTGGCGGCAGGAACCACGCAGGCTGGACGCGGAAAGCATCCGGGATGCAGTTCTCGCAGTGAGCGGCCAGCTCGACCCGGCAGCTCCCGGAGGCTCCGTGATCCATTCGCTCGGAAACGCCTATATCGGGCGCGGCGTTCGTCCGGAGGCGTTCATGTCCGTCCCGAGTCGGAAGCGCAGCGTGTATCTTCCCATCGTTCGCGACTTCGTTCCCGAAGCGCTGGAACTTTTCGACTTCGCCGAGCCCAGTCTCGTCATCGCATCCCGCGAAACCACGAATGTGCCCGCGCAGGCGCTCTTTTTGATGAACAGTCCGTTCGTGCGCGACAATGCTCTCGCCGCCGCGCGCCGCATTCTCGCAAGCCCGCTCGATTTCAACCAGCGCCTCGACATGCTGCACAAGCTCGCGCTTGGCAGGTCGCCGTCCGACGCCGAGCGCAAACGTGCGGCCGATTACCTGCTCGCAGAGGCTCGCGGACTGAGCGAAGGGCGAGCCAAAGAGTCCGCGGCCGAGGCTTCCTGGGCGACGCTCTGTCAGGCGCTTTTCGCAAGCGCCGAGTTTCGATATTTGAATTGAACGCAGCCGCCGCGTATGACGGCTGCCGCTCATGCTCATCCTGACCGTCTTCGTCCAAGTCCTTCTGCCGATTCTCATCATGTTCGGCGCGGGCTGGCTCCTGGACCGCAAATGGAACGTGGACCTCGCGACGGTGGTGAAGCTGAACCTGAATCTTTTCGTTCCGGCATTCATCTTTTACGAACTCACCACGACCCGACTCGGAACCGCAGAGGCCATCAAGGCCGTTGCCTACACGGTCGCCGTGGTTCTCGTGCTTTTTGTAATCGCCGGCATAGTCGCGCGCCTGCGGAAGCAATCGCGCGAAGAGACGCGCTCGCTCCAAATCGCGAGCATTTTCTATAATTCGGCGAACTACGGCATCCCGCTGATGCATCTGGCGTTTCTACCACCGAGCCCCGCTGGTGCGCTTCAGGTTTTCGTCATTCTCGTGCAGAATATCGGGAACTTCACTCTCGGCGTGTTTCTGCTCTCTTCGGCGAAACACACGGGGCTCAAAGCATTCGCGCCCATTCTTCGCCAGACATCCGTGTGGTCGGTGCTCATCGCGCTCAGCGTGCGCGGGCTCTTCGGTCCGATTGAACCCGATACGGAGGGAATGCGCTGGCTTTGGGTCCCGCTGAAATACTTTCACGACGGGCTCGTAGCCGTCGCGCTCGTCACGCTCGGCGTCCAGCTTTCCAAATCGAAAGCCGGCGCCGCGCTTCCCCGTCTGCGCTGGGCGCTGGCGCTGCGACTCATCGTCGGCCCGATCGTAGGCTGGGCGCTCGTGTGGCTGTTCCGCTTCGAAGGAGACATCGCGAAAGCGATGGTGCTCAGCACGAGTTTCCCGACCGCAGTGAACACCGCACTGATCGCTCACGAATTCAAAGCCGATACGGAATACGCTTCCGGTGCAGTATTCTGGTCCACCATCTTCAGCATGTTCACGGTCACAGCGCTGATTGCGTTGATGAAATGGCCAGCCGCAGCGGGCATTTGGGGACCCTGACCGACTTTCACTACGCTTCCGAAGCACCGCGGGTTTACACGGGCAAGACCATGAAAGTCCTGTTTACCCTTCTCGCCCTGCCCTCTCTCGCATTCGCGCAAATCAAAGCCGGCTTCGCCGATCGCGAAGTCGTTCCTGATATCGGAATGGAGTTTCCGGGGAACTACGGGAAATCAATTGCGAAGGAAATCCACGATTCACCAAAGGTCCGCGCCGCGGTGTTCGATGATGGAAAAAAGCGCATTGCCATTGTGGGGCTCGACGCCCTTGCGATCCGTCGCGAAACCGCCGTGGCGGCTCGCAAGCTGGTGCAGGAGAAAACCGGCATCGCGCCGGAAAACATTCTTCTCGGCGCATCGCATTCACACACATCCGGCCCCACGGTCATGGTGCTCCCTGGCGAGTATGACCACGCCGATGAACACGTCAAAATGCTCGCCTATGAAAAATCCTCGGGCGCTGATCCGAAGTATCTTGAACGCTTCGTCAAAGGCATCGCAGACGCAGTCGTCGCGGCAAACACGAACCTTGCCGAAGTCTCGCTGAGCTTCGGAGTCGGAAAGGAGGACAAGGTATCCTTCAACCGCCGCCAGCGGATGAAAAACGGATTGAGTTTTTCCCACGCAGGACGCGGCAACCCCGACATCGTAGGATACGCCGGGCCCATCGACCCCGATGTCGGCGTCATCGGTGCATGGGGCAAGGATGGCAAGCCGCTCGGAGTAGTCGTGAACTTCGCCTGCCATGCCACCACGGGTCCCGCACCGTTCTCTGCAAATTGGATCTATTATCTCGAAAAGACCATTCGCGGTGGACTCGGTGCCGACGTCCCCGTCGTATTTCTCCAAGGGGCATGCGGCGACATCACGCAGGTGGACAACCTCGATCCATTTGCGCCAAAGAACGGCGACTACTACGGCCAGTTGATCGGCGGATGCGTCGGGGCGGAAGCCCTGAAAGTGCTCTACCGTGCGGAACGAAGCACCGGACCTTTTACGGTCGAGAGCCTCGTGAAAACATGGCGAATCCCACGCCGCATTCCGGAGCCGGCAAAGGTCGCCCGCAGCCTGGCCATGACGAAGCGCAACCCGAAGGAGGTCGGCACTACGGAATGGATTTTTGCGAAGGAGATCGTGATGCTCGACGCGCTTCTGAAAGAGGAGCGGGACGTGGAAGTCGAGGTGCAGGTGATGCAAATCGGACCGGTCGCACTCTTCACAACGCCGGCCGAGTATTTTGTCGAATTCGGCCTCGAGTTCAAAAAGAAGTGCGGATTCGCCATTGCGTTTCCCGTGGAACTCGCGAACGGCTGTGTGGGCTACGTTCCCACCGAGGAGGCATTTGGCCCGAACGGAGGCGGCTACGAGACACGACTCACGAGTTATTCAAACCTCGAAATTACCGCTGGCCGCCAGATGCTCGACGCGGGCCTAGAACTCGTTCGCAAGCTCACTCCGGCGCCCCTTCCCGCGCCGCCGAAGGCTCCCGATTGGAAGGAAGGCTGGAGCTACGGAAACGTGCCTGCGGAATTGAAATGAGCAGCCTTAAGCCGCCTGCGGTTCGAGGGTGATGTGGTCCGTGATTCGCGGACAAAGCGGCACCTTTCTCTGCAATCTGCAGACGAGGTAAAACAACTCCATCCGCCACCAAATCCCCCACGAAAACCCGACGTGTCCGGCAAGCACCGCATTTACCGCCGCGGCAAGCTGGAAGCGCTTTGCAGGTGTGGTGAAGACCTCGATAAACTCAGGCTCATACCACGCCGTGACGAAACGCAGATACTTGTCCATGATTCCGCCCACGCGCTTCTGATACGCCGCAAACAGCCGGTCCCGACAGGCCGGATCGTCGAGCACACGATCCAGCGCATCCGCAGCCAACTCGCCGCTTTGAATCGCCAGAAATACGCCGGTGCTGAAAATCGGATCGATGAATCCGGCGGCATCTCCGGCGAGCATCCACCGGTCGCCCGTGAATCGCTCATTCCGGAACGAGTAGTCTCCAGCGGAGTGAACTTCTCCGATTCGCTTCGCGGCAGCCATCCGCTCCTTCATCAACGGACTCGCCTCAAAAGCCGCTTCCAGCATCGCCTCCGGGCTTAGCTTCCGCGCACGGAAGGTGGCGGCATCCATCACCAGACCGACGCTGGTGCGCTCCGCATCAAGCGGTATCAACCAGAACCAGAATCCCTCGCCCCGGACCAGTCGCGTGAGCGTGCCGTCTATTCCTTCATCACGTTGAACGCCTGTGAAATGTCCGAAGCACGAAAACTTCCGCAGATTCGGATAGGGCCGTCGGAGTTGCAGTTGGTTGCCGATGATCGAATTCCGCCCGCTCGCATCAATGACATACCGCGCACGCACCTCGCCGGAATTTGTGCGGATGGAAACGCCATCCTCACGGAAATCCACGGATTCGACGTGCACTCCCTCGCGGCACTCCGCTCCGACTTCACGCGCGCGGTCGAGCAACACTTGATCAAACACCGCGCGCTCGATCTGAAACGCATCGCCGTGTTTGAGGCGGAATCCGTTTTTGAAATAGAATTTCACCATTCGGCTGCCGCAGGCCGTCGCAATCTCGGCGCCGTTCTTCGGCATCGCCTTCGATTTCAAAACCTCACGCACACCGAGGCGGTCAAACGCCCCCATCGAATACGGGAGAAGCGATTCACCGATGCGGAAGCGAGGAAACTTTTCCCGCTCAAGCACGATCACCCGCCTCCCCTTTTGCGCCAGCAAAATAGCCGGCGTCGTGCCCGCGGGACCGCCACCGATGATTGCCACGTCGTATTCTTGTTCAGCCATTTCGATTTCTACGAAAGCATACGGCCGGCGGCTGCGAAAACAGGAAAAATCTCCGCATTCTTTCCTTTCCCGAAATCGCCATGCGGGCAACGCTGTCGTATGCACGTGCCCACATTCATCGAACGGAAGCGAGACGGGAAGGAACTCAGCGCCGCCGAAATCGCAGAATTTATCTCCGGCTACGCGTCCGGCGCGATTCCCGATTATCAGGCCGCAGCGTGGGCGATGGCCGTCTATTTCAACGGCATGACCGATTCGGAAACCGGTGCCCTCACCCGTGCGATGCGCGACAGCGGCCGCATCTCCAAATGGCACGCAGGCTCCCCGCTCAAAGTGGACAAACACAGCACCGGTGGCATCGGCGACAAGGTTTCGCTCATCCTCGCTCCGCTGCTAGCATGCGCCGGTGTATGGGTCCCGATGATTAGCGGGCGCGGTCTGGGTATCACCGGCGGCACACTCGACAAACTGGAGAGCATTCCGGGATTCAACGTTGGAATCAGCGAAGCCGAAGCACTCGCGCAACTCGGCAGAATCGGCGTGGTGATGATGGGGCAAACAGCGGACCTTTGCCCAGCCGACAAGAAGCTGTATGCGCTTCGCGACGTCACAGCGACCGTTCCGAGCCGCCCGCTCATCGTGGCGAGCATCATGTCCAAGAAGCTCGCGGAATCACTGGACCGGCTCGTGCTCGATGTGAAATTTGGCAGCGGCGCGTTCATGAAAACGCGGGCGGAAGCCGAAATCCTGGCGGCCGCCATGGTCGCGGTCGGCACGGACTGCGGCGTGGAAACCAGTGCGATTCTGAACCCGATGGACGAGCCGCTCGGTCACACGGCGGGCAACGCGCTGGAGGTTTTTGAAAGCGTCGAGACATTGCAGGGGCGCGGTCCGGCGGATCTCGTGGAGTTGACGCTGAATCTGGCTGAGAAGGTCTCCCCGGTTCCACGTACACAGCTTGCCGGATGGCTGAATGACGGCACCGCATGGCGGAAATGGTGCGAACTCGTGGAGGCGCAGGGCGGACGCGCCGCCGACACGGAGCGGATCCTCGATATCCACAGCGCACCGCTGATTCACACCGTTCGGGCGGAACGCGATGGTGTCATCCGCAGAATGGATGCGGAACTTATCGGCCGCGCGTGCATCGCCCTCGGAGCAGGGCGTTCTAAGGCGACCGATCCGGTGGATTTCGCAGTGGGCTGCAGCGCCATCGCAAAGGTCGGTTCATCCGTGGCAGCGGGCAAACCGCTCATCACCGTACATGCGCGCAATCAGTCGACCCTCGATTCGGCGCTCGATTTAATCCGCGGTGCAATTCACTGGTAATGTCATGCAACCCAGACTCCGGTTGCCGCATGTGACTCCTCAGCAACCGACGCTAACCAACTAGAATGGACATCACTCATCCATCACCCGCCGCTCAACGCTCAACCTCGCACCCCAGCGCTGATGTAATTCTCAATACCATCGAGGATGCGGTAATCGTTACGGGACTCGACCTCACGATTCTCGAGTGGAACACCGCGGCAACGAAGATCTTTGGTTGGTCGCACGATGAGGCGGCCGGAATGTCGCTTTCAAAACTCGACGCGCCGGAGGCTGCGGAGAGTTTTGCGGCAGCCGCGCGCCGCACGCTCGCCAGTGGCACGCGCTGGAGCGGGGAGATTCAGTTCTCCATCAAGGGCGGCGCAGCAGGACTCTGCGAGGCCCAAATGCTGGTGATGAACTCCGGCAATCTGCTCCTCTGCATTCGCGATGTAAGCCAGAGACAGAGACAGAACGAGGCCCTGCTGGAAGAACGCCGTTTACTCCGGACCATCATCGACGGAGTTCCGGATATGCTTTTCCTGAAGGACCGCGAAGCCCGTCACGTGATGCGGAATCGCGCCGAGCGCGAGTTGATGGGCGGCTCTGACGAGGACGTATTCGGTCGAACGGTGATGGAACTCGGGCTTCCTGCAGAGATCTCCGGGCCATTCTATGCGGATGATCTGCACGTCCTGAAAACCGGTGAACCCGTCGTGAATCGTGAGGAGAAGATCCTGACACGAACGGGCGAACTCCGGTGGCTCTCCACGACCAAGCATCCGATTTTCGATACAACCGGCAATGTCATCGGAATTGTCGGCATCGCACGCGACATCACCGAACAGAAACGCGTCGCGAGTGAGCTGAACGAAGCGCGATTGCAGCTCACCAACCATCTGGACAATTCGCTGCTCGCGATTACCGAAATGGATCGCGATGGACGGATAACATCGTGGAACAAGCGGGCCACGGAAATGTTCGAGTGGACAGCCGAGGAAGCGATAGGAAAAACGGCCGACGAACTCCGTGTTATTCATCCGGAAGAAGCATCACGGGTGTCAGCGCTCTTTGAACGTCTAACGCGCGGCAGTGAGACACAGAATACCAGCATCAATCGCAATCTCACAAAAAGCGGGAGAGTCGTTCACTGCAACTGGTTTAACAGCGCGGTCCGAGCCTCGGATGGATCGATCCGCTCGTATCTATGCATGGCGGCGGATATCACAGCAACGATCGAAGCCATCGAGAAACTGAACGCTTCCGACCGGCTGCTCCAGACGCTGATCGAAGCCACAAACACCGGTTACATGATGATTGCGCCGGATGGCACGATTCTCGACGCAAACGACAAGTATTTGCGCTTCTTCGGTGCCGCAAACAAAGCGGATCTTTCGGGGAAAAACCTCTCCAGTCTCGTCGCGGAGCATCACTCTGCGCTGCTGAACACTGCGTTCTCGCGACTGCTCGAGGAGGGCTCATTGCGGAATCTTGAACTGGATCTTCACGGCGGACTGAACGCCACGGTACCATTTGAATTTAACGCAAGGACTGAGCAGACCCGCGATGGACTACGCGTGCATCTGTTTTTCCGCGACATCACCACGCGACGGCGTGCATTGGATGAACGGCAAATAATCGAACGGAAACTGCAGGAGACACAAAAACTCGAAAGTCTGGGCGTGCTGGCCGGCGGAATTGCGCACGATTTCAACAATATTCTCACCGGCATTCTCGGCCACGCGAGTATTGCAGCGGATACCGTTGGCTCCGGTTCACCGCTGTTCGCAAATCTCGAACAAATCCAGACTGCAGCACTGCGTGCCGCAGACCTCTGCAAGCAAATGCTGGCATACTCCGGCAAAGGGCGCTTTGTCGTCGAGAAGCACGATTTGAACGGCCTCCTGCGCGACACCGTCTCGCTGCTTGAGCTGTCCGTGAGCAAGCGGGCGCGACTGGAGTTTGAACTCGCGGAAGACACTCTGCCGGTGCTCGCGGATGCCACACAAATCCGACAGGTGGTGATGAATCTCGTGATGAACGCCTCCGAGGCCGTCGCTGAATCGACCGGCATAATCCGCGTCCGCTCCGGAGCGATGCTTGCAGATTCCGGTTATCTCCAAAAGGCACACGCCTCGTCCGATGCACATCCCGGAAAATACGTGTGGTTTGAAATCGATGACAACGGCTCCGGAATGACTCCCGAAGTCCTCACTCGCATCTTTGATCCGTTCTTCACCACGAAGTTCACCGGCCGCGGACTCGGTCTGGCGGCGGTTCTTGGAATTGTCCGCAGTCACCATGGTGCGATGCATGTGGAGAGCGTTTCCGGCTACGGAACCCGTTTCCGCGTGCTCCTTCCCGCAGTGGGAGGCAAAGCCGAAGCAAAGCCCGCGGGCGAAGCGCAAACGCCTTACAAATCGACCGGCCGCGTCCTGGTCGTTGACGATGAGGAGACGGTGAGAAAAGTTTCCGGTCGAATACTCGAGGGAATGGGTTTCACACCCGTATTTGCAACGAATGGGCGCGAGGCAATTTCCATATTCACAGCGAATCCCGATTTTCAATTCGTGCTGCTCGATCTCACAATGCCTTTGGTGAACGGCACGGAAACCTTCATCGAAATTCAGAGGATCAAGCCGGGGGCGAAAGTTCTTTTGATGAGTGGATACGATGAACAGGATGCGATCTCGCGCTTCGCAACATCCGGGCTGGCGGGCTTCATTCAGAAACCGTTCAACGTGACCCAATTCACGCAGCACATCAGGCGGATCCTCGGGTAACTCGGGACGGGTCGCTTGCAATGCGGCCAGTGCTCGCCTACGAAAAACGCCATGTCGCGTCCCTGGCCTCTTATCGCAGCACTTGCCGTCGTCATCGTCGGCCCCATCGCGCTCCGCCCGAGCGGCGAGGATCGCCTGCTGAAAGGCGCCGACACAGTTGTGGTTATCACTCCGCACAATGAGGCAATCCGCGCCGAGTTTGGTCGCGGATTTCGCGAGTGGTACGAGAAGAAAACGGGACGCACGGTGACTGTCGATTTCCGCACACCGGGCGGCACAAGCGAGAACTCCCGCTACGTTTCCGGGCAATACAAGGCGGCTTTCGAAGACTATTGGAAAAAGACGCTCAATCAAAAGTGGAGCAAGGAAGTGGAATCCGGTTTCGTCGATTCCAAGATCGTTCCCGACGACACGCCAGCCGACGACACACCTGCCGTCGCCGCACGGCGCGCATTCCTGGAATCCCGGGTCAGCTCGGGAATGGACGTCTTCTTCGGCGGCGGCTCGTTTGACTTCTCCATCATCGCCGGACAGGGATTTCTCGTCGATTGCGGCTACGTCGCGGCGCATCCGGAGCTTTTCGGAAAAGGCAAACCGATCGAGCCATCCGTCGGTGGCGAGGCTTACTACGATGAAGGCGGCCGCTGGATTGGCTCGGCTATCGGTGCTTTCGGCATCGCCTACAATCGCGACCGTCTCGCGACCCTCGGAATCGAACCGCCCCGGCGGTGGGCGGATATATCAAACCCCCGGTTCTTCCGCAGTCTTGCACTCGCAAACCCGACTCAGAGCAGCTCCGCAAACAAGGCGTTCGAGATGCTGATCCAGCAGCAGATGAACGAAACCGGCACGGACCTCGCGGAGGGTTGGCGACGTGGAATCCGCCTCCTCCAGCGCATTGGAGCAAACTCCCGCTACTTCAGCGACTCGTCCGCCAAGATCTCGCTCGACGTCGAATCCGGCGAAGCCGCCGCGGGCATGACCATTGATTTTTACGGCCGCTACCAAAGCGAATCCGTCCGGCGCGCAGACGGCAGTTCGCGAATCGGATACTCCGACGCGCAAGGCGGAACCAGTTTCGGAGTCGATCCCATCGGCCTTCTTCGCGGCGCACCCCACGAAAAAGTTGCACGGGCTTTCATCGAATACGTCATGAGCGACGGGCAGAAACTCTGGACCTGGCGCGCAGGTACACCGGGCGGGCCGAAAAATCACGCTCTCCGCCGGCTGCCCGTTCTTCCGTCGCTTTACGCGCCCGAGTTTCGCAAGTTTCGCAGCGACCCGGATGTCTTCCCATACGTCGCCTCGAAGGAATTCACTTACGATCCAAAGCGGACCGGGAGCCTTTTCGGCGCGATCGCATTCATCGTACGCGTAATGTGTGTCGATACACACCCCGAACTGACCACTGCGTGGAACGCGCTGATCGATGCAAAGGAACGCACGGGCTCATTTCCGCCGGCGGCGCTTGCAGCATTCGAGGACATCGGTGCCGTCGATTACGAGATCGCGAAAGGACGCATCAAGGAAGCCATCGCGAAGGACGCGCCGAAGATCAGACAAGTCCAGCTCGCAAAAGAACTGTCAGACACCTTCCGCGCCAATTATCTGAAAGCCACCCAGCTCGCCCGCGAGGCCCGCTAGAAATCACAAACGTGAATTGGTGCAGCGTTAACCAAACACTCGGTTCACTCGCCCGGGAACGCCCAAACGCAAGCGTCTAGCGCTTGCGCCCGGTGGGTTTACCTTTGGGGATTAGATTGCCGTTGGCATCGTAGCGGTCCACGCCGATCAGCGTGGACTGGCCGCCGCGCGTGCCGAAGATGAAATTGTTCGTTCCGGTGAGATTGCCGCGCGCGTCGTAGACAATCTCCTGAACTATGCGGTCTGCGCCATCGAGCTTGTAGGTGCATTTCTGAAACACCTGATTCTTGGCGTTGTAGTAAATGCCCGAGACAGGCTGCATCCGCTCGTCGAGCTGGTAAAGGACGGTCTGGTACGGCGTCTTCGCGCCACTGAGATAGAAACGCTCGATGGCCCGGCGCTTCTCCGGGTCGGTTTCCTTGGAACTCCAAGTGCCGTCGGGAAATTCGCGGTTGGTTATCTTTTTTGCAGGCAGTGCGAGGGCTGTGGAGGCGAGTGCGAAAATGAAGATGAGCGTTTTCATGCTGCGACTTGATGTGCGTTAAACTGGAGATCGTAAAGGCGCCGGTACTCAGGCGAGCGTTCGTAGAGATCGGCGTGTTTGCCGACGGCTTTGATGATGCCCTTGTCCATCACCACGATTTGGTCGGCCTTGAGAATGGTGGAAAGGCGATGAGCGATTGCGAGTACGGTGCGGCCTTTGGAAAGCGCTTCGAGGGCTTCCTGAATTCGTCGTTCGCTCTCGGTGTCGAGCGCGCTCATCGCCTCGTCGAGAAGCAGAACAGGAGCATCTTTGAGCAATGCACGCGCGATGCTGATACGCTGCTGCTGGCCACCGGAAAGGTTGCAACCTTTGTCTCCAATCACCGTGTCATAGCCCTGCGGCTGGTTCATGATGAAGTCGTGCGCGTAGGCCATTTTCGCGGCGTGCTCGATTTCCGCCTGGGTGGCGTCGAGCCGTCCGTAGCGGATGTTCTGGCCGATGGTGTCGTGGAAAAGGAAGACATCCTGACTAACTGTGGCGACGTGCTCGCGCAGCGATGCCTGCGTGATTTTTCGGATGTCCGTTCCGTCCATCGTGACGCGCCCGGCGTCTCCCTCGTAGAGACGCTGGAGCAGAGCAAAGAGCGTACTTTTTCCACTGCCGCTTTCGCCGACAAATGCGCACGTCGTACCGGCGGGAATGTGGAGCTCGATGCCCTTCACGGCGGGTTCCGTTTTTCCGGCGTACGTAAAAGTGACGTCATCAAATCGAATCTCGCCGCGGACCTTGCCGATGGCGATAGCATCGGGCGCATCCTGAATCGCAGCAGGGCGGTCGAGCAGCTCGAAAATCTTCGTCGTGGAAGCGAGGCACTTCTGCATCATCAACTGAATGCGACTCATCGCCTTGAACGCAGGATAAATCAGCACGAGCGCACCGACGAGTGCGAGCAACGTTCCATTCGGTAGTCGGACCCACCAAGCATACACGAGCGCCGCACTGATCCCGAGCGACGCTACGGTCTCCACTGCGGGGCCGGTGATTTCCATCGCCTTGCGCCATTTCATCACAAAGCGGAGCATGGCCTGATTCGCCGCATTGAACCGGCCCGCCTCGTAATCTTCGCGGGCGTGAGTTTTCACCACGCGGATCCCTCCGAACGCCTCGTGCATGAGCACCATCATTTGTCCCGCTTCATCCTCCTCACGCGCTGCGCTCTTGCGGACTTTTTTGCTGACCATCAAAACCGGCAGCAAACACAGCGGAAACAAAAGCAGCGCGGCTAGCGTAAAGCGCCAGTCGAACCAGAGCATCATGGCTACCGCGCTGACAATACTCACGGGCTGCTTGACGATGTCAGCGGCGATGCTCGTGAGAGCTTGCTGCGCAATGCGCGTTTGATTGAAGACCGTCTGAACAAGGTCGCCGGCCTTCTGGCGGTTGAAGAACTCCATCGCCTGCCCGAGCGTGTGCCGATAAACCTGCTGGCGGATGTCATCGAGAACCCGCTGACTTACCCACAGGACGCAATAGGCATTCAGATAGGAAAAGACTCCCCGCACCGCCATGACAGCCGGCACGAGCAGGCACACAGTCAGAACTACGTGCAGCGGCGAGCGGCCATCCGGGCCTGGTGCCGCCCATTTGCGGATTGCTTCGGGTAGGTGGGCAAGGCTCTGCGACTGCTGCCCTGGAGCACCCGTAAGCACGAGGTCGCCGACGTGTTTAAAAACAAAGACCAACGCCGCGTTCGCACCCGCAAAACAAACGCCAAAAAAGATGCCCGCCCAAAATCGCCCCATGTAAGGACGCATATAGCCGAACAGCCGCCCGTACGGTCCGCGGGCCGAGACAAGGAAGTCTCGAAACGACATTTTCGCCATGTCTTTGCGGGAAATACGTTTGGTCGCTTTGGCCATCTGCCGGACAGTTAATCACGGCGAACCGCTGCCGCCGAAGTAATTTTTTGTTCCTTATTCGCTGAGGCCTATCGTCCGCTTCCGACCGGAGTCAGTCCGTCCCGAGCCGGCGCGGGGATTCCGAGCCGCTCAAAACCATACCCAAGCAGCGTGGTCGAGTCGGTCCAAATACCCGGGCTATTCGTGCGAAGAACGACGGAAATCACCTCGCGTCCCCCGCGTGTCGCGGAGGAAACGAGCGTTTGCTGCGCTGCGCGGGTGAACCCTGTCTTGAGCCCCGTGCAGCCCGGAAATTTCCACAACAGCTTGTTGTGATTGCGGAGCTGTACAAACTGGTCGCCCTTCAGCAGCCACGCTTCGGGAGTGGCCACAATCTCGCGAAAGAGCGGGTTCTTCATCGCGGCGAGCGAGATTTTTGCGAGGTCGTGCGCCGTGGTAAAGTGGTGTGGATCGTGAAGTCCGTGCGGGTTGGTAAAATGGGAGTTTGTCGCACCCAGTTCGCCCGCGCGCTTCGTCATGCGCTCGGCGAATGCCTCGACGCTTCCCGCATTGTCGCGTGCGAGGCACATGGCAACATCGTTCGCGCTTTTGAGCAGCAATGCATAAAGCAGATGCCGCCGGGGAAACTGCTCGCCCGGCTTAATCTCAAGCGCGCTCGGCTCAACCTTGGTATCAGCGATATCGACCGTCACCAGTTTGTCGAGTTCGCCCGCTTCAATGACCAGAAGCGCGGTGAGTATCTTCGTCGTGCTCGCGGGATACTGGATTTCGTCGGGATTCTTCTCGTAAAGGAAACCGCCGGACTCCATGTCGACGAGCACTGCGGATTTGGCGGCAAGCGGAAGTTCGCCCGGTGCGATGGGTTCGGGCGACGCCGCAGGCTTGGCGACGGCAGCTTTTGTTTGAACAGCTTTCGCCGTGGATGTTTTCTTCGGAGCCGCCGCAGAGACGGCGAGAAAGCCGGGCATTAAAAGCGCGGCGCAGCAAAGGAGCAGATTACGTCGGAAGGATTTGGCCATTTAACATCATCCATCGCACGGGAGCCCGGTGAGCGAGCACGGCTGCATGGACTCCCGCGCTTGTATCGGCTACGGGAAAAGCAATCAAGTCTGCTGCCGCACCAATCGCAATTTTTCCGCCATCAAAACCAAGTGCGCGTGCACCATTGACGGTGGCAATTGCGACAATCTCCGCCGCATCCAAAGCCGGATGCGCCGTCGCGAGTCCGCGCATTTCGTCGAACATCGACAGGGAGTCCGTGCTCGCGAGGCTATCGGTCCCGAGGCAAAGATTCACGCCGGTAGCGCGAAGGCGCTCGAGTGGAAACACCGCGTGGCGGAAATAGCGATGACTTCCCGGACAGTGCACGACCGAAGGCTTCGCCGGTAGCGCATCCAGAAGTGCGAAGTCCGAATCATCGAGCTCATTCATGTGCGCCAGAATCCAGCGCGAACCAAGGTCGACGTTGTGTGCAAGCTGGCCAAGCGGCGTATGGGAGTGGTGACAATCGTACATCCACCGTCCGAGTTTCAGCATGAAATCGTAAAGCTCACCGGTCGCCGATTTGAACATTTCCCATTCCTCGCGCGACTCTGCGACGTGCGTGGTCACCGGCATTCCAAGTTCGGTCGATGCGCGCGATGCGAGTTCAAACAGCGGCCCGCTTGCAGTGTAAGGCGCATGCGGACTGAGGCCAAATCCACCCAGCCATCCGGGGCGCTCAGGCTCGAAAAACGCTAGTGCACCAGCGACGGCATCCTCCGTCGAAAACCGATGCCGGATGTCGATCATCTCCATGAACCACCATGTTCGCAGCGGCGGGGGCGGCATCCGCAGCATAAGCTCCGGAAATGACTCGATGTTTGCAACGGTGGTCGTGCCCCATTTCCGCAATTCCGAAAAGCCACGCTCAATCGCACCGAGGTAATCCTCGTCGTGCAATGCGCGCTTGTGGGAATTGATTGCGCGAATCCATTCCGTGAAGCTTCGCTGCGGAGAAATCGCGTGGCGGAGCTGCGTGTAGTCGAGATGGCAGTGCGCGTTGACGAGTCCGGGCATCAGCACCTGGCTGCCAAGCTCAACCGCCTCGCCATCGTGTCTGCGTCGGATTTCCTCGAATCCTCCGAAATCGACGATCCGTGCGTTTTCAACCACGACGCCTCCATCACGGATGACCGGCGAGACAATTGGGAGAACGTGCTCTGCGCGAAGGATGACAGCCACGCGCGACTAGACCTTGAACCGCGGATTCTGCGACATGAAGCGCATCGGATTTCCAAATGTGACTGCCTCAATCCGCTCCTGCGACCAGCCGCGCTTCCGCATTTCCAGTGCGGTGCGCGGAACAGCAAGCGGAACGGAAATCCCCCAGTCGCATGCCGAGTTCATCCAGATTTGCTCGGCACCGTAGTTCTCCAAAATATCGATCGCTCGCGACGAGGTGCATTTCGACTCCGGATAAAGCGTCATGCCCGCCCACATGCCGGTATTGAGCACCATCTTGACGGTGTGCTCCTCCACGTGGTCGATGATGACGCGGGCAGGATCGATCCGTCGGTCTGACTTCAGAACATCGAGGATCAACCGCGTGCCCTTGAGTTTGTCCTCAAGGTGCGGGGTGTGGACCAGAATCATCTGGTCGTGCCGCGCGGCGAGGTCCACGTGCCATTCGAGGACTTTCAGTTCGGTGCGCGTATTCTTGTTCAGGCCGATTTCTCCGATCCCGAGTACGTTCGGGCGATCGAGAAATTCCGGAATGATGTCGATTACCTCCCGGGCAAGCTCCGAATCCTCGGACTCCTTCGGGTTGATGCACAGCCACGAATAATGCGGAAGACCGAACTTCGCGGCCCGCTTCGGCTCGTAGTCGGTAAGCTGGCAGAAGTAGTCGTAAAACCCCTGCGCGCTGGAGCGATCAAATCCCGCCCAAAATGCCGGCTCGCAGACGGCCGCGCAGCCGGAGAGCGCCATCGCAGTGTAGTCGTCGGTCGTTCGGGACACCATGTGTCCGTGTGGTTCGATGTATCGCACAGTTTGAAAAAGGTTGGTTTCAGTGACTACGAATTGACTACCGCCCACGCGCCGACAGCACCTTTGCCCGGAGCTTTGGCGATCGGCTCTTCCGTGGGATCGCTCAGCGAGAGCAAGACGTTCCGAGCACGCTGCGGCTCGTTGCACGAAAGCTCGTTCATCGCACGCAAAAATGCCGCAAGTCGGAAATCAGCCTCGCCCGTTCCGCGATCGAGACGGTCGAGAAATGCGGCGATGTCGATGAGCTTCGCGCGCGCATCCATAAAATAAAGGTCCAGAAGTTCGTTCCGCGTCATGCCATGCAATTTGACGGGCAATCCCACAGGAAGCAAGAAGGGCGGCGCACTTTTCGTACGCCGCCCTCCTTTCAAATATCAGAACTGTCGTTTAGTCAGCCTTGAAAGCCTTGTGGCCGTCCTTCTTTCCGGCATTCAGCTTCTCGAGAATCTTGCCGACTTCGTCAGCCTTCTCTGCTTCAACAGCCGCCTTGAGAGCGTCGAGCTCCTTGATCGAAGCTTCCATGGCAGCTTTGTAGTCGGCAAGGAACTTGGCTTTGTCCGCAGCCGGCACGTCCTTGGTCTTGGCGGGCTCGAGCTTGGCGGCGGCTTCAAAGGCGGCCTTGATATCGGCGACCTTGGAGGCCAGATCCTTAGTTACTTTGCCTTCCTTCTGAGCGCGGCCAATCGCCTTCAACGCCTTGCTGGCTTTTTCCATCTCCTTGCCAAGCGGCGTTTCTTCCTCTGCGAAAGCAGGAACGGTGATTGCGAGCGCGAGCACGGCGGCGGTGAACAGGTGTTTGAGTTTCATCTGGATGTAGAATTGTTGTTTGTTTGTTTGAGTTGCAAACGCTCCGACCCGGAAGGCGGCCCGTTTGTTAGATGCATAGACGACAGAGCCGCCCGTTTAGTCAAAAAATCTTTTTGAAAATCCGGCGCCGACGGGAATCGGCGGTGTAAATCACGCTGGCCGTGCGCAGCAGCAGCCCTGCTCCCGAATGCCGCAGCAAAGCGGTACTGCAGCCAGCGCGCCAATCACCGGCGCCGTGAGATACACCCACAAATGCTGGAGGTTTCCTCCCACAACCGCCGGCGCAAGCGACCGCGCGGGATTCATGGATGCGCCGCAAATCGGCCCGGCAAACATCGCTTCCAGCGCGATCACGGAACCAATTGCGATGCCCGCAGTAATCCCCTTCTCTTTCGCGCCGGTGCTGACGCTCAAAATCACGAACATGAGCAGGGCGGTGAGAATCACTTCCAGCACGAAGCTTTGCATAGCCGTTCCCGTGGGGAGCGTGGCGCCGAGTTTTGCGTCCATCGGAAAGAGCACACGCAACGTACTGCTCGCAGCGAAGGCTCCCGCAATTTGCGCAGCGATGTATGGCGGCACTTCGCTCCAGTTTGTTCGGCGCGCCGCAGCAAAAGCGATGGTGACGGCGGGATTCAGATGCGCGCCGCTTACGTCACCCAGCGCATAAATCATCGCGAGCACGATCAGGCCAAACGTTATCGCGATTCCCGCGTGGCCGATGGCTCCGTTGCTCGCGTTGTTGATAACGATCGCGCCGGTACCCGCAAATACGAGCGCGAACGTTCCGAGGAATTCTCCGAGTAACTTCTTCATGAACGATGCACTAACGCAGCGCAGACGGACCGGCAAGATTTCGTCCGATTCCATGTTTGCAAACTCACCGACCACAGCTACGATTACAAACATGCCAGATCGGATGCAAAAACCAACCGGACCGGCGCCGTGGGAACCCAAACAGGGCGACGGCGATGGCCCCAAGTCACCGGACGTCAAGAAGCCCGAAACAAAAAGCATTCTCGAGCGGATGCGGAAGGTCGACCCCGACCAGGCCCGCCGATACAAGCAGCGCACCGGACAGTAGCGCGATGCACCAGCCAAGCGCTCCCATTTCGCTCACGGACCCGACGGCGCCGGATTTCGCGACACTGCTCCAGCGCTCCGGCCTTTATCCAAAGGCGCCCGCGGAGTTTCACGCCACGACATCACTTCAACCGACGCACGCGACAACCATTCTCGCGTTCAAATTTGCAGACGGCGTCCTCGTTGCCGGCGACCGCCGCGCGACTGCGGGAAATATGATCATGTATGACCGCGCCGACAAGGTTTTGGAGATTGACCGTCATTCCCTGATGGCGATTGCCGGCGTTCCGGCTACCGCATGGGAAATGGCGCGCGTGCTTGAGCACAGCTTCCATTTTTTCCGGCGCAGCCAGCTCGCGGAAATGAGCATCGAAGGAAAAGTCCGCGCGCTCTCAAAGCTGCTGCGCGACAACCTCGGCTTCGTGCTTCAGGGCGTCGGCGTGGTCGTGCCCATCTTCGCCACCTACGATGCCGTTGCAGATTGTCCGCGCGTGTATTTCTACGATGCAATGGGAGCGGGATTTGAAGCGGCGGAGTTCTCCGCAACGGGAAGCGGAAGCCCGGCCGTGCGCGCCGTGCTCCACTACGAAAATACTTACGGCAAACGACCGCTGAAAAAGCTCCGCGCCAGCGATGCCACGCTCCTCGCACTTCGCGCACTCGATACCGCGGCAGAGGCGGACTCGGCGACCGGCGGCGTGGATCGAAGAGCGAAAGTTTTTCCCATCGTAAAACTGATCACGAAGGACGGCATCGCAACCCTGCCGGAGGCGCGGCTCGCGAAACTCTATCGCGGCAATCTCTCGACAAGCTAGATGCCCGAATTGACGACGTTCCAGTGGGTGCTTGCCGTCATCGCAGCGCTCGGCATCGGCGTTTCGAAGAGCGGCTTCGCGGGCGTGAGCCTCGTCCACGTGCTAGTGATGGCGCATATCTTCGGCGACCGCCTTTCCACCGGCGTCGTGCTGCCGATGCTTGTCGCGGGCGACATTTGCGCGGTGCTCGCTTTCAAGCGGCACGCCATTTGGAAACATGTCGGCCGCACACTGCCGATCGCCTGCATCGGCGTGGCGCTCGGAACGTGGCTGATGACGATCGTCCCCGATACCGCCTACAAGCCGTTCATCGGCTGGACCGTCCTCGTGCTCGTGGTTCTTCAACTCTGGCGGATGTGGAAACCGGCAATGTTCGAGACCGTGCCGCATTCATGGCCGTTTGCCGCGGCGATGGGGATGCTTGCGGGAATCACGACGATGATGGCCAACGCCGCCGGGCCCGTCATGGGACTCTACTTCCTCGCAGTGGGGCTCCCAAAATACCAGCTCACCGGCACGAGCGCGTGGTTTTTTCTGATCATCAATGTCTTCAAAATTCCGTTCAGTGCGGGACTCGGGCTGATCCACGCGCAGACGCTGATGTTCAATGCCGTGCTCGTTCCGGGAATTGTCGCCGGGCTGTTCCTCGGCCGCTGGCTGCTCGCCCATGTGCCGCAGCGACTGTTCGACGGACTCATTCTCGCCTTCGCAGCGATCGCGGCGCTGATGCGCACGGGCTTTTTCGCGTGGGTTCAGTCCCTAATTTAAACCGGGTTCGTCCGGCGCTTCGGCGACGAGTTTGAACCATGGGCCGAAAGTGCTCGTCATCTCCCGCCAGATGCGCGGTGCACGCTCAACTTCGAGCACTTCCTCCTTATCTGCCTTGCGCACGAGCCACGCACGCTGCGCGAGTTCACCCTCGATTTGCCCGCCCGTCCATCCGCTGTAGCCAATGAACGCGCGGACCGTGTGATCTTTTGCGACGGTGAGATGCGCGGCTTCCTCCAGGGAAATGTGATGCCGGCATTCGATGAGGCGTTTCTCCGGATTCCATCGAAATGCTGCGAGAAGCATTTTATCCGGCTCCACCGGCCCGCCGTTGAGCACCGGCACCCGCGCAAGCTGCCCGAGCGGCTGGTCCTCCAGCAATTCACCGACCAGCTTGCCCATCGGACGATTTAGCACGAGCCCGAAGCTCCCAGTTTTCGCATCATGATCGGCGAGGAAAATCACCGTTCTCCGAAACGTCGCCTCCGTAAGGCTTGGGTGGGCAATCAGAAAACTGCCCGACAAAGTCAGCGATGTAGAAACCGATTCTCGCACCGCCGAAAGCTAGCACGCAGGAATTTTTCGTCCAACTGTTCCGCCAGTTCGTCCGGCAATTAAGCGCAACGGAAACCATCGAATCGCACAGGCGGAACAAGGAAACCGGACACCCCGGACGACGATCAACCCCAGCCAGAACGTGGAATCCACCGATCACCGCAGATAAAGCTGCCCCAAAATGGGGGAGCCGCGACAAAAAATTACCGTTGCCCAGCCAATCCGCGCGAAGATGCTAAATTCACAGGCGAACCAGATATGAGCTTCCTGCCGGAAACCGATCACCCGCATCCCGTTCGCATTCACCAACTGCAATTACAAACCGACCATTCTCTCACATGAAATCACGCTTCGTTCCATCGCATTCGCGCCCGACCAGCCGCGGCAGCCGCGCCGTCATTCTCGCCACTTCGATCGCATCGCTATTCGCCACAGGCAAGGCTGTCGCAGCCAATGATTCGTGGACCGGCGCAACCGACGGAGTTTGGGCCACAGCGGGCAATTGGCTCGGCGGAAATGTCCCCGGAGCAGGAGACATCGCCACGTTCAACGGCGCGAGCGCAAACACCACGATTGATCTCGGCGCGGGCGTGACCATCCAGTCCCTCGCCTTCGACACCGCGGCCGTGGCTAATTATACAGTTGGCGCAGGCGCTGCAGGAAGCCAGACGCTGACGCTCGGAAATGCTGGATCGATTGTAATGCTGCCGACAGCGACGACCAATCAACTCGTCAATGCGTCGCTCGTCCTCGGCACCGACGGCTCGTCACAGACCTTTGCGATCACCAACGGCGTCGCGACCAATCAGCTCACCATCGCGGGCGGAATCTCAGGCTCGACCGGTTCGGGGGCAAAAACAATCTCTCTCACGGGCAGCGGAGTGACCACGTTCAGCGGTCCAATTTCCAACGGAACCGGAGGCACGGTGGGAATCTCGCTAACCGGTACTGGTCATCTGAATCTCTCGAATACCGGCAATACCTTCTCGGGCGGCGTCACCATCGGACCGGCTGCCGGAACCGTCACGGCGACGACGAACAACGGCACGAATGCATCGGGCCTCGGCACGGGAGCGGTATCCATCGGCGGAGGCTCGACCGTCAATCTGCTCAGCGCAAACACGGTTGCTACAGCGACGACCCTCAACAACACATTCACCGGCAGCGGGCTTCTCAAACTGACATTCACCGGGACCACGGCAACGAACACGATCTTGAATGGCATATCCGGGTTTACTGGAGCCATCCAACTCGCGAACGCCGGAATCAACGCGGACAAGCTGAACACGAATGCGAATATGGGCAACATGGCCGCTTCGCTTACGATTGACAACGACAGCCAGCTCTTCGTCACCGGTAGCAGCACGACGAATTTCAACGGAGGTATCTCCATAATTGGCACCGGCAACAGCGAAAATCGCGGTGTCATCCGTCTCGGCGTCGGCGTCCTGGGTGGAAACATCTCGCTTGCGGGAAGCAGCACCATCGGCATGGAAGGTGGTATATTGGCCGGCAACATCTCGGCAACCGGCACGAATACGCTCACGTTTGGCACGGCAAACTCGGCCACCCGGGCTTACGCCACGGGCATCATTGGCAACGGTGCAGGAACACTCGCGTTGACGAAGGTCAACGGCGGCACGCTCTGGCTGTCCGGCGCAAATACCTATACAGGTGCGACAACAATTTCGGCCGGCTCGTTGCAACTTGGAATCGGACAGGACGGCGGGACCACGGGGTCGCTCTCGACAAACAGCGCCATCGGCATCGCTTCGGGAGCAAACCTCATTTTCGGCCGTTCAAATGCAATCGCCTTGGGAACCGATTTCGGCGCGATCTCCGGTGCGGGCAACGTGGCGCAAAACGGCACAGGCACCACCACCTTCGCTCCGTCCGCAACGATGGCGTACACCGGCCAGACTCAGGTAAACCGCGGAACCCTCGCACTCGATTTCGCCAACATGGCGACGCCGACAGACCTGATCAACGCCACGTCCATCCTGAACCTCGGCGGCGGCACTCTCTCGATCCTTGGCAAAAACACAGGCACGACCGCACAGACGTTTGCGAGCACGACCTTCAGCCCCGGGCGTTCGGTCGTTTCGCCAAACCGGAACGGCGGAACCTCGACGACCGTCTCCCTCGGCGCGCTGACGAATGGACCGGGAAGTGCGGTTCATTTCATCCCGGCCACCGCCTGGGCCGCAGGTGCAAATGCAACGACTCCAGGGGTCGCTTCGACGACGGAAATCGTGACGGTCGCTTCCGTGACCCGCAATGGTACCGCGATTACGATGCCGACAACCGGGTATGTCTTTATCGGCGCAAACATGTTCAATGGCACCGGCAGTGGAGCACGCTATGTTGTGGCGAAGGGCGCAGCATCGGGGCCATACCAACTCGTGGCCATGCCGACCAGCAATGCGTTTGTGACGACTGGCGGCTCCGCAAGCTTGGTCTACAATATCGCCGCCGCCCAAACGCTGACGGGGGCGGTGACAAACTACGCGCTTATCGGCAATAGCACAGGCGCAGTGACGCTCACGCTTGGTGCCAATGCATACACTTCAAACGGTTTCCTTAACGCGCAAACCGGCACCATCACAATATCCGGCGCCGGCGGACTGACCATCGGTGCGGAGAAGGATTTCGTGGTGAACAATGCAAATACCGGCGGCCTCACGATCAGCGCCGTGATTGCAAATAACGGCGGCGGCGCTTCGAGCATCACGAACTCCAGCACGGGCACCGGCATTCTCACACTCAGTGGAGCCAACACCTACACGGGCAGCACCTACTTTAATAGTGGCACCACGTCCATTGCAACGGACGGTGCAGCGAGCGCGGCCTCGCCGCTCGGCACCGTTCCAGCGGCGGCCACGCCCGGGAATCTGGTATTCAATGGCGGCACGCTGCGGTTCGTGCCGACTGCGGCAGCTACGCTGAATGCAAATCGCGGCATCACCCTCGGTGCGAGTGGCGGAACTATTACGAACACCGCTGCATTTGCTGTCACGATAAGCCCCATCATCGCGGGCATCGGCGGGCTGACGCTCAGCAACACCAGCACGAACACCCTCGTCATCGGCGGTGCGAACACCTTCACAGGCGGCGCAACACTCACTGGAACCGGCTTAATCGTTGCCAACAACAACGCTGCATTTGGTGCCGGCGGAATCCTCACGCTGAACGGTGCCCCGCTCCGCGCTGCCACCGGTGCAAATATCTCCCTCGCCAACCCGGTGAACATCGCGGCTGATACGACATTCCCAACAACAGGAACCGAAAAGAGCCTTATTTTCAATGGCCCGGCGACACTCAGCGGAACACGGACACTCACCTCGGCAGTCGGCACGACCGTCGGCGGAGTGTCGGTGCAGTTCAACAATGCGATCGGCGAATCCACTCCGCTCAGCGGTCTCGTAAAGGCCGGTGCCGGCGAACTGGTGCTCGGCGGTCTGAATACGTTCACCGGTCCGACATCGATCACAGCGGGCCGGGCTACTTACACGAGAACGTCCGCACTTTACTCCAGTACTCCAGCGAGTTGGACGGATACGAATATCACCGTTGCGAGCGGCGCTACGCTGAATCTGCGGGTCGGTGGAACGAATGGATTCTCCACCGCGGATGTCTCCACGATTTCCGCGCTCGGCACGGCAACGGGCGGTTTCCAGACGGGTTCGGTCCTCGGACTCGACACGACCAACGGAGACTTCACGCACACCGGCGTCCTTGCAAATCCGAATGGCGGCGCCAACAGCGTCGGCCTGCTCAAGCACGGCGCGAACAACCTCACGCTGACCGGCACGAATACATACACCGGCACGACCTATCTCGCCGGCGGTGTCACCGTCGCGGCAAATACCTCGGCATTCGGACCCGCGGGGAATTCCATTGTCTTGAACGGGACGGTCAATCTGAGCGGCACCACCGCGCTCCAGACTTTCGGCAACGTGGAATTCGCGACCGACTCCAGCGTAAATGCCTACAACTTCACCGGCAGCAGCAATTCGCCATCGTCCATCACCGTGAGTCGCGCAACTTCCGGTGCTGCGGTAACCCATCTGCTCGGGCAGATCAATTGGGGAAATAACATCCTCACCGTGCAAGCGGGAACGAACAACGCGAGCGGCACGCCGGGTGTTTCATTTTCCGGATTCAACGCGACGGCTGGCGGCTCAGGAAACAGCACTCTCAACCCGACGACCGCGACCATCGCAATCACTGGACCAACGAATATCGGCGGCAACAGCTTTGCGAAGACACTCGTGCTCGATGGCACGATTGCGGGCAACACGATTTCGGGCGTCATTAGCAACGGGATCAACACGCTGTCCGTCAACAAGTCCAATACCAGCGTCTGGGACCTCTCCGGTGCGAACACGTATTCGGGAACAACCACGGTCACCGCGGGCACGCTCATCCTCTCCGGCACGAACACCGGCACCGGCGCGACGAGCATCGTCGGCGGCACTATGCGGGCCGGAGCAAGCGGGGCGCTGAATCCGAATTCCGCCGTCACCATGACCGACGCGGCAACCGCGATCCTCGACCTGAACGGCTTTGACGGCACCATCGCCTCGCTCTCGGGCGGCGGCACCCTCGGTGGCAACGTCACACTCGGCAATGGAACGCTCACGACAGGCGATGCGACATCGACCAGCTACTCCGGAAACATCACCGGCATCGGCAACGTCATTAAGGCCGGCGTTGGCACTTTCACGCTCGCGTCCGCGCAGAGCTACACGGGCTCGACATCGGTCAACGCCGGCACGTTGCTCGCGAATAGCACCCTCGCATCCACGACGGTGAACGTCGCAGGCGGAACACTTGGCGGTACGGGCGCGCTCGCAGGAACCGTGACGGTTAACGCCGGCGGCATGCTGTCGCCTGCAACCTCTACAACTGCGGGAACAATCACGCTCGCCGGCCTCACGCTGAACGCGGGCTCGGGCATCGCCTACGAGTTCGGCGCCACCAGCGATCTGGTCGCCGTCACCGCGCCAAACGCACTTACGATCAACGGCGGCGCACTGAGTCTGTTCGCCGCGGGCGGTCTTACTCCGCTCACGACAAACGGCACCTACACGCTCTTCAGCTACACCACCGGATTCGGCGGCGCTCTCGCCAATCTGTCGGTTGCAAATTCCCAAGCCGGCAAGACCTACTCCGTCGCAGACGCAGGCGGAACAATCACGCTCACCATCGGAACCGCGACTGCATCGGAGTGGAACGGCGGAGCAGCCGACGGACTCTGGACGACAGCCGGGAACTGGACGGGCGGAACGCCGAACAGCGTCGGCGCAGTCGCGACATTTGGCACCACGCCGGCCACACCGACGACTGTAGCGGTGAATGGCCCGAAAACAGTGGGCTCGATCATCTTCGACAACGCCAATTCCTACACCGTTACCGGCGGCGCGACTGACACAATCACATTTGATAACGGCATCGCAGCGGGTGCCATCTCCACAACCACCGGCAACCACACAATCAACGCTCCGATCGTCCTGAACGGCCCGGCAAACATCACCCCGGGAACCGGCACCACGCTGACGCTCGGCGGAGTCATCACCGGAGCAAAGACCGTCACCTACAGCGGCGCGGGAACCGCCGTGGTCTCCGGCACAAACACCTACTCCGGCGGCACGACGCTTGTTTCGGGCACGCTGAGTCTCGCAAACGGCGCGGCGCTCGGCACGGGCACCTTCACCATCAACGGCGGCACCATCGACGCCGCCAGCGTGGTCACGGTCACAACCAACAACGCCCAGGTCTGGAACGGCGACTTCACGTTCGCCGGAACAAACAGTCTCGACCTCGGCAACGGCACTGTGTCCGTTCCGATTCCAAGAACCATCACCACGACGGCGGGCACCCTCACCGTGGGCGGCTCGATTTCCGGCAGCAGCCTCACGAAAGCCGGCAGCGGCACGCTCGTGCTGGCCGGAAATAATACATACACGGGAACCACGACCCTCGGCAGCGGAAACGCGACCGCTGGCGGCGGCGGCACACTGGTTCTCGCAGGAACCAATGCCGGCACCGGAAACGTCAATGTCGGCAACGGAGCGACACTCGAATTGCGCGCATCCAACGCCCTCGGAACGCTTGGCACCTCAGCGTCGCGCGTTGCCCTCTTCGCAGGCTCAACCCTGCGCCTCCGAGCCGACAGTTCGGTCACCTTTAGCGGCACAAACGCCATCGCCGGCTTGAACACCGCAACTGTAAGCATTGACGTGGATCAGCTCACGAGCGCAGGCTCCAACCAGACGCTCACGATTTCGCCTGGCGTCACGCCCGTCGGGAACGCCGTGACATTCAATATCACCGGCGGCAACGGCTATTCGCTTGGATTTGGCACAATTCAGAACATCACGGGAACCGCGACCAACGTCACGCTCAACCCGACGACGGCAAATGTCTCGCTCGCGGGCTACAACGCACTCAACAACGGCGCGAACAGCAGCACGCTCACTCTCGGCGGAACGACGACTGGAAACGTGGTGACCGGCGTCATCGCCAACCAGGCGGCGGGCTCCACGGGCACGGGAACGACAGCGGTCGTAAAAACCGGCCCCGGCACTTGGAATTTGCAGGGAGCAAACACCTTCACCGGCCCAATCACTGTCGTCGAGGGCCTGCTGCGCCTCACCGGCGCGAAGACCGGGGCCTCCGGCATCATTACCGTCGGCAACACCGCCGGACTGAACGCCACGCTCGACATCACGGCGGGCACTTACACCATCGGCGGTGCGGGCTCTCGAATCAACGTTGGCAATCAGGCGACCACACCGGCCACGGCCACCGTCAATCAAAGCGGCGGTTCCGTTGTGTTCACCGCGGGCGGCGATCAAGTTCTGGTCGGACAAAACACCGTCGGCAACACCGGCATTTACAACCTCAGCGGCGGCAGCATCACCACCACGACCAGCGCCGCGAGAGGAATCATCCTCGGCGTGAATCCGAATCCCGCGCCCGGGACAACCAGCGGCGGCGGCATCTTCAACCTGAGCGGAACCGGCGTCATCAACATGACCGCAGCCTCCGGCGGTGGCGGGGATGCGATCCTCCAGATTGGTCGCTCGGACGCCTTGGCGGGCAACACTACCAACGAGTTCAATCAGACCGGCGGCACTGCAAACGTGGGCATCCTTGCAATAGGCGGAGCCGCCAGCGCTGGTTCCACCGGCGTAAACTCCACGCTCAATCTCACAGGTGGAACATTTGCTGCAAACTCCTTCACGTTGCTTGCTGCGGGTGGCACCAACACCGCCATCATCAATATCGGCGGCACCGCGAATGTAACACTGCCCGCATTTCCAACTGCACGCGGCGCCGGCTCCACTGCGACCGTGACCTTCAATGGCGGCACGCTGAAAAACGCCGCCGCCAGCGCGACCTACATGGGCGGTCTCACCAACGCGTTCATCAAGGCCGGCGGTGCGACGTTCGACACCACCGCAGGGAACATCACCATCACCCAGTCGCTCCTCACGGATACCGTCTCCACAGGCGGCGGACTCACGAAGCTCGGCACAAACACACTCACGCTCACCGGCGCCAACACCTACACGGGCAAAACGGTGGTCTCCGCAGGCGGGCTGACGATCAACTCGATCGGCTCCGTTGGTGGCGGTGCCAGCGCGATCGGAGCACCGACGACCGTTGCAGAAGGAACCATCGACCTCGCCGGAACGCTCACCTACACGGGCCCCGCGGCGACGACGGACCGCGTGTTTAACCTCTCCAATGCGGCTGTGAACGTATCAATCTTCAACAGCGGCACGGGGCTTCTCACGCTGAACGGCAACTTCACCGGTTCCGCTTCGAACCTGCTGTTCCGCGGTGCCCAGAACATCACGGTGAACGGTCTGATTCCAGCGACGCACACCGGACCCGTCACCCACACCGAGACGAGCACTCTGACGCTCACAAATGCTGCGAACGCCTTCACCGGCGCGCTCGTCGTCTCGAAGGGAACTGTCAGCGTGGATACCATCGACAACAAGGGAGTCGCTTCCGCCATCGGTGCCGGAACGCTCATCACGCTCGGCCAGTCCGGATTCAACAACACAGGCACGTTCCAATACACCGGTCTCTTCGGCGGCGCGAGCGACCGCGATATCGACATTCAGAGCAATGCGGCAAACGGCAACGGCGGTATCATTGAAAACACCGTCGCCGGACAACTGCTCTCGCTGAGCGGCGACATCACCGTCGGCGGCACCGGCACACTCCCGACGCTCGGCCTCACCGGCGCGGGCAACGGTCTGCTCAGTGGCGACATCCTCGGCAGCTCCCCGCTCGCCGTCACCAAGACCGGCACGGGAACGTGGACGCTCTCCGGCGCGACCACCTACACCGGCGCCACCACCGGCAATGCAGGCACGCTCATGGTCAGCGGCAGCATCAGCGGCAGCGCGGTCACCGTGAACACCTCCGCCACCCTCGGCGGAGTCGGCGGCACCATCGGTGCACTGAACGTCACCTCGGGAGGCATCGTAGCTCCCGGCGCAGGCATCGGCACGCTGAACAGCAGCGACGCCATCTTCGCCTCAAACTCCACGTTCGCGCTCGAAATCAACACCACCACGAACACGACCGACCGCCTCGCCGTCACCGGCAGCATCAGCCTATCGCTCGCGCAGGATACCATCCTGAGCGTCACCGACCTCGCCGCATCAACATACAACGGCACACCGCTGCAATTCGTCACCTACACCGGTGCGTGGAATGGCGGCCTCTTCAGCGTCGGCGGCATCCCGGTGCCGGACGAAGGCACATTCACCGTGGGCGCGAACACCTTCACGCTCGACTACGACTACGGCGGCAACAGCATCGCCCTCATCCCCGAGCCCGGCAGCGCCGCGTTGCTCCTCGGCGGTCTTGCGATGCTCGGCTTCCGCCGCCGCCGCCAATCGTAGAGTCTCGCGAACCGCGTTGGATAGGAGCGCGACCGTGCTTTCCGGCGGTAGTCAGTCGTGGGTAGGCAGTAGGCAGTAGGCAGTTGGCAGTTGGCAGTTGGCAGTCGTCCGACGCCGCACTACCGCACTACCGCACTACCGCACTACCGCACTGCCGCACTGCCGCACTGCCGCACTGCCCACTGCCCACTGCTTACTGACAACCGCCCACTGTCCGCACGCGGACTCCAGTTTCCATTTGCACCAAACGCCGCAGCAATGCAGGGTGACCGCCCTTTTTCATACAAATAACATGACGCTTACGGAAAAACTTCTCGCCCGCGCTGGCGGTAAAACCCACGTCGCACCCGGTGACAACGTCTGGGTGAATGTCGACGTCCTCATGACCCACGACGTCTGCGGACCGGGCACCATCGGCGTGTTCAAACGCGAATTCGGCAAGGACGCAAAAGTCTGGAACCGCGAGAGCGTCGTCATCATCCCCGACCACTACATCTTCACTGCGGACTCCATGAGCAACCGCAACGTGGACATCCTCCGCGAATTCGTCCGCGAGCAGGATCTCCCGTATTTCTACGACGTCATCGACGACCCGAACGGCTCGTGGAAATTCGACCCGACACGCGGCCAGCTCAAGCAACAATACGGCTCGCGCTACTCCGGCGTCTGCCACACCACGCTCGCCTGGAAAGGCCACACCCGCCCCGGCGAAGTGCTCGTCGGCACCGACTCCCACACCTGCATGGCCGGCGCGTTCAACCAATTCGCCACCGGCATCGGCAACACCGACGCTGGCTTCGTCCTCGGCACCGGCAAAATCCTCCTCAAAGTGCCTGAAACCATGCGCTTCTTCCTCGAAGGCCAGCTCGCACCCGGCGTCATGGCAAAAGACGTCATCCTCCACGTCATCGGCGACATCGGCTTCGACGGCGCCACCTACCGCGCCATGCAGTGGGAAGGCCCCGGCGCTTCCCACATGGACATGGACGACCGCATGACCATCACCAACATGGCCATCGAAGCAGGCGGCAAAAACGGCATCTTCGCCTACGACGAAAAATGCGGCGACTACGTCCGCGCCCGCGCCAAGGAAAGCGGCGTGAAGTCCACCTTCGAGCCCGTCCTCACCGACGCCGACCAGTCGTTCGTCTTCGACAAAACCTACGACCTTTCGAAACTCGAGCCCACCGTCGCCTGCCACCCCGACCCAGGCAACCGCAAGCTCGCCCGCGAAATGCGCGACGTGAAACTCGACCGCGCCTACATCGGCTCCTGCACCGGCGGAAAAACCAGCGACTTCCTCGCATTTGCCCGCGTCGTCAAAGGCAACAACGTCAAAATCCACACCTTCGGCGTCCCAGCGACCACGAAGGTCGTCGCCGAGCTCAAAGAAGCGCAGATCGACGGCAAGAGCGTCTGGAGCATCCTCGAAGACGCCGGCGTGCAAATGACCGAAAACGCCTCCTGCGCAGCCTGCCTCGGCGGACCACAGGACACCTTCGGCCGCATGAACGAAAAAGCGCTCAAATGCATCAGCGCCACGAACCGCAACTTCCCCGGCCGCATGGGCCACAAGGAATCGCAAGTCTTCCTCGCCTCGCCCTACACCGTCGCCGCCAGCGCCCTCACCGGCCACGTCACCGACCCGCGCGACTACATCGGCTAAAGCCCCCCGCAGCCCGCAAAAGCAAAACGTCCAATGGCCCGTGCGTCATTGGACGTTTTGCTTTGTAC
>SXGQ01613795.1_pt1 | contig 62872 bp, 64 predicted proteins | sample 3178371 | NCBI WGS metagenome assembly SXGQ01 (sample SAMN11356859, study PRJNA531348) | freshwater metagenome | isolation source: freshwater sample F1-20 | place: China: Fuxian Lake, Yuxi | collected 2017-12-25
GCTCATAACCTGAAGGTCCTTGGTTCAAATCCAAGCCCCGCAACCAAGATTTATGCATCAAAATACATAAATTTAAACAAGCTAATTCTGGTTATAATTTTACTATAAGATTAACTTTTTATAAATTGTTTAGTTGGTTTTATTTTTTTTGATAAAAACCCCATTTGCAAACCATATAACATCATAAGATAATTATTAAAAATATTACCATTTGGAGAAAACGGCCATATCGTAATCAAGAGCCCACCTAACAAGCAAATTTGAAAATCATTTAAAAAAAAATATCTACTCTTAAAATATACAAAAGTATGTCTTGCACATAAATATATAAAATAAAAAAATAATCCTAATAAAAAAGAAAAACCTACTATTCCTACTTCTGCTAATAACTGGATATAAAAGTTGTGTGGATGGCTGTCACAGTATTTTTCCTTCGTAGTGTTGTATACTGAACATTTTATTCTAAATAACTTAGGTCCATGACCTAAAATAGGTTTATCTAAAAACATATTCCATGCACTTTTAAAAAGAGAATTATGTTCTGGTGTGAAAAAAGATTTATTTTGAATTTTAAGATCAATTTTTTCTAAAGTTTCATTTATAAAACGCATTTTAAAAGCAGGATTGCTATAATTTAAAATAATAAATAACGAAAAAAATATAAAAAAAGTAACTACAAAAATTAATTTAAAATTACGAATAAAAAAAATAATAAAAAACCAATAAAGTAATAAAAAAAATAAAGATACTCTCTCTCCTGATAAAAAAACTAATATTGCAACTAAAATTAAAAAAATGGAAAAAAAATAATACTCCCAATTTTTTTTATGTTGTTTTATAACAAATAACCCAACAAATAATGGCAACAAACGAACTAAATAAGAACCTAAAATTAATTCATCGCCAAAAAAAGAAGAGACCCTTATTCCGTATTTTTTATACCCTAAAAAATTAGTTCCAAAATAATATTGAAAATATCCATCTATAATTAAAATTAAAAATGTAATAATAAATGCGAAATAAAAATAATTTAATATTTTTAAACTATAATTAATCAAATATGAGATTAATAAAGCAAAAATTCCAATTCTTATAAAAAAAAAAGAGCTTTTCAGGCTAAAAATTACATTCTCGGACAATAAGGACGATAAAATACAGACTAGCCAAAAAATGATAAAAAATAAAAAAAAACGGTTTTTGTACAGAAAATAAATTTTGTTTTTAATAGAATAATATAAAAACCACAATGATAAGATACTTAAAAGTAAATCTGGTAAAAAAGGCCCTGTAACTAATAAAGGTATTAAAGAAGCGCAAAGAAACCCTAAAAAATTATTGTATGATAAATTTATTTTTTGAAACTTATTCAGAGCACTTTTTAATTTTAGATTAAAGATAATTATAATTATACCTTTTTATCTTTTTTTGAAACGATAATATTTTTTGGGAGATTAAAATTTATCTTTGAGTCATTATAAAATAACGTTTTTTCGTTTTTCTTAGAGTACTTTGATGTTGTTAAGTATTCAATGGTAGCTGATTTTGAAAGCACAAGAAAACCATGAGCAAAAGAACTCGGTATGTAAAGAATTTTTTTATTTTTATCTGAAAGTCTTATTGAAAATTTTTTTAAATAATTTTTTGATTTTTTATCTATACAAATTATGGTATCTAAAATTTCGCCTTCTAGCACTCTTACTATTTTTTCTTGAGAAAAAGGTTTCGTTTGATAATGAAATCCTCTAAAGACATTTTTTTTTGAAAAGGAAACATTAATTTGTTTTATTACTATTTTTTTTTTCAAGATTTTAGAAAATTCATAATTATTAAAAGCCTCAAAAAAAAAACCTCTATTATCTTTATATATTTTTGGTAATAAGATTTTAAATCCACTAAAACCAGATAATAATATTTTCATTTAATGATTTTTTTTAAATATTTTGCATAATCACTATTTCCATATGACGAAATTTTATTGATTATTTGGTTTTTACTTATCCATTTATTTTTTAGTGCTATCTCTTCAATGCAGCCAATTTTTATATCTTGTCTTTTTTCAATAACGCTTATTAATTGAGAACATTCATAAAATGAATCAAAAGTACCAGCATCTATCCATATAAAGCCTCTATTTAAATATTTAACTTTTAAACTTTTATTTCTTAAATAAAAATTATTTAAATCAGTAATTTCTAGTTCATTACGGTCAGATGGTTTTAATTTTTTTGCAACTTCTATAGCTGAATTATTATAAAAATAAAGTCCGGTGACTGCAAAATTAGACTTTGGTTTTGTGGGCTTTTCTTCAAGTGATAAAGCATTTCCTCTTTTATCAGATACAACAACTCCGTATCTATTTGGCTTTTCTACATGATAAGCAAAAATAGTTGCAGTTTTTTTAGAACTCACTTCTTTTAAAATCTTCGTAAAATTATTACCGTAAAAAATATTATCACCTAACATTAAGACAAAGGGAGATTTTTTAAGAAATTTTTCTGCCAAGATTATTGATTGTGCAATTCCTTCAGGTTTTTTTTGCACAGCATATTCAAAATACATTCCCAGGTTGGCACCATCACCCAATAAGTCTTTAAATAAATTTATATCTCTTTCCGTTGAAATAATAATTATTTCTTTTATACCAGCCATCATAAGAGTACTCATAGAATAATAAATCATAGGTTTGTCATATATTGGTAACAACTGTTTTGATATTACTTTTGTGACAGGATATAATCTCGTACCACTTCCACCAGCTAATAAAATTCCTTTTCTCCTCATTAAATTAAATGTTTACGTATTTGCTGATAATAAAATTTTTATTTCTATTTCTTAATTTCAGGTAAATTAGATAATTCGTCTTAATTGTGTTTTTAAAAACTATAATCTTCATTTAGATTTTATATTAAATGTATTTTTAATATACCAGTCTACAGTTTCTTGTATTCCTTCAGAAAATTTGACTTTTGGCTCCCAATCTAATTTTTCTTTTAATTTGCTAAAATTTACTGAATATCTAAAATCATGACCTAATCTATCTTTAACGAACTTTATAAATTTTAAATAAGATGTGCCATCTTTTAATGGTACTTTTTTATCTAAATAAGAACAAATTAATTTAACTATTTTTATATTTTCAATTTCATTTCCACCACCAATATTATAAGTTTCTCCTGACTTACCTTTCTCTAAAATTAGCAATAAAGCATTACAGTGATCTGACACATGCAGCCAATCTCTTATATTTTTTCCATTTCCGTAAACTGGAATATTTTTATTGTGCAATGCCTGATGAATAGTTTTAGGAATTAATTTTTCTTTATTTTGATAAATACCGTAATTATTAGAACAATTTGTTATTATTACAGGTAGTCCGTAAGTTTTATTCCATGCTCGTGCGATTCCATCTGAGGCAGCCTTGCTAGCAGAATATGGGCTATTAGGATAAAATTTACATTTTTCATTAAATGATTTTTCTTTTTTTTTTAATGAACCATAAACTTCATCAGTGCTTACATGAACAAATTTAAAAAGCTTTTTTTTTTTTTCATTTAATCTATTAAAATAACTTAATGAAAACTGTAAGAAAAAAGAAAAGTTTAAAACATTATTTTTAATGAATTTAATTGGACCGTAAATAGAATTGTCTACATGTGTTTCAGCTGCGAAATTTAAAATTTTTGTTATATTGAAATTTAAAAAAATTTTTTTTAGTATTTTATAATTGCTATAATCACCTTTATAAAATTTATAATTCTTATTTTTATAAAATTTTTTATGGAAATCATAATTTGAAGCATATGTTAATTTATCCAAATTAATTATATTTATTTTTTTTTTTAAGGCTATTTCTATAAAATTAGTACCTATAAAACCGCACCCACCTGTTATTAAATAATATTGTTTACTCATTGATGTAAAAAAATAATTACTATATTAAGATTAACTAATGTTAGAAACAAATATTTTAAATATAAAAAAACACAAGAATTTTTTATTAAAAGTTCTGATATTTTATAGCATAATTTTTTTAATATTTGTTGCAAAACTAGAACTAAAATTACTGTACGTCCAAGCGGATTGGATATTTTCATATGATCAAAATTTTCAAAAAAAATATAATGATTTATTAAATAATAAATCTTACCAAAAAAATTCACCTTTAGTTATAAACTATTTAAGAGCAAATAATGAAAGTTTAAAAAGCCAAATTTTTATTAACTTCACAAGTCAAATTAAAGAATACACACAAATTCTTGCCCAAAAAGAAAAACAGAAAATAAAAAAAGAACAAAAAAAATTTATAGTAAAACAGTTTGTTGATGTTGCAACAAATAAAACTACTTATACTACTCATGGATATTATTCAGATAAAAAAGAAATTGAAAATTATATTTACAATCTTCATAATCAGTACAAAGAGAAAATTTTAGAAAATTTTTTATATAATATTTTTTATGATCAAATATCGAATTACAATTATTTAATAGAGAATGAAAGAGATTACATAGAAAAATTTTATTTAGAAACTTTTCATCATTTAGAAAATATAAATTCTAAAATTGAAGTTATGTACCCTGATCTGTCAAAATTAGATATTAAAAAAAAAATAAAAATAGCTGAAAATATAAAATCAATTCCTGCTGTATTTCAAACTTTTATTCCAAAATATAATAAAATTTCTATAAACTTACAAAATTTGAATCAAATAAATAGTAATGATTTAAAAACTATAAACTTAATTGATGTTATATTTTCAACTAAGATTGAAGATATTGATTTAAATAAATTAGCATTAACTGATATTTTGTTAACTTATTTTGAAAATTTTAAATTTTTAAATAATATTAATGATATTAAAAAAAAATTGGTTATTGAAAATTTAGAGAACATTGAATTAATTAATTATACGATTTCTATATTACCAGAAATGAAGGTAAAAATAAAAGATATTTTTGGCAATTTATTTCCTGATCCTGAAATAAAATTTTTTTATAAAAACTTTTTTTGGTATACAATATCAATAATGCTTTTACTATCTGTTATTTTAAGTTTTATAACTTTGTACATAAAAATTCAATTAAAATCAGATAAATAAATTTTTTTTTGAAAAATATTTTTTTATTAATAAACTATCATTATTTCTTACCATAGTTTCTAAATTTCTGTAAATATCTTCAAATACTTTTAAATCGATTGAGTTTCCATCTACTGAGACTATGTCTTTATTTGACGTTGGACTTATTTTTTTATTATATGTCAATTCTTCTTTAATCTTTTCTCCTGGTTTTAGTCCTGTAAAAATTATTTTTATATCACCATTTGGGTTTTTTTTATTTTTTAATTTTAAGCCATAAAAATTAATTAATTTAACTGCAAGATCATATATTTTTACTGGGTTGCCCATTTTTAATAAAAGAATTTCACCATTTTTCGCTATTATTGTAGATTGAAAAACTAATATTACTGCGTCTTTTATACTCATAAAATATCTAGAAACTTTTTTATGTGTAACAGTTATAGGTCCACCTTTTTTTATTTGCTTTACGAATAATGGAATAACAGATCCAGATGAATTTAAAACATTAGCAAATCGAACAGACACAAATTTTGTATTAGATTTTGCTAATTTAGAAAAATATTGCACAGCTAGTTCAGCTAATCTTTTAGTGCAACCCATAATATTTGCTGGGTTTACAGCCTTATCAGATGAAATAAGTATAAAATTTTTTATTTTATACTTAAGACATAATTTGCATAAATTATATGTCGAAAAAAAATTGTTTTTTACAGCCTCTATAATATTATTTTCAACTAAATTAACATGTTTGTAAGCAGCGCAATTAAAAATATAGTCAGGCTTATATTCTTTAATAATATTTTCAACGCCATTTAGATCTTGTATTGATAAAAGAATTGGTATTACTAAAGTAAAATTTTTTTTTTGTTCCAATTTAACAGTTAAATCTTGTACAATATTATACAAATTAATTTCAGAATTTTCTAATATAATTATTTTTGACGGAGAAAATGTAGCTACTTGTAATGCAATTTCACTTCCGATTGATCCTCCGCCTCCTGTAATTAAGACTTTTTTTTGGAAGTATTCGTGACTTAAAGCTATTTTATCATAATCTATTTTCCTGTCATTTAATTTAAAATTATCAATATCAATTTTTATTAAACTGTCTAAAATATTGTTTTCTCTTGGTAATACTCTGAAATTTAAGTTATCATGTGAAAGAATACTTTTAATTTTATTTTTAACGTTTCTTAAATTCGGACCATCAATTGCAAATATAGTATTTATTTGACTTTTGTTTTCTAATTTAAAAAAATTATTTAACGTATAAACATTAATTTTATCAATAGTTTTATCTTGGAAGTTTTTTTCATCGGTTAAAAATCCTACTATCTCATAGTTACTAAATAAATGATAAATAGAGCTAGTTGTTTCAACATTTCCGTATAAAACTGCTTTGGGTAAATTTTTAATTAAATTATTTTTAAAATTTAAAGTAAAATAATGTAAAAACAGTCTTGATATTAAAAATAATAAAAAAAAGATAACAGGAAATAGTATACTGATAGTTCTGGGTATTCCAGGTATTCTAAAAATAAAACTAAAAGAAGAAATTATAAAAAAAACTAAAAAAAAAATTTTTATTATAGTATAAAAATTTGTTGAAAAAAAAAATCTAGAAATAGGCTCATAAACTTTTAATATGAAACTTAGACAAAAAAAAGTAATTAAACATATAGATAAAAATAAAAATTGATAGTAAAAATTATCGATAAAAAAAGAATCTAATCTTAAAAAAAAAGCTAAAAAAAAAGATACTGTACATAAAAAAAAATCAAATAAAATCAAAATTAGATTTTTTTCAAGTCTGGATAAATTTATTAGAGCCTTTAGCATAAAAAAATAATTATATTAATTACAAAAGTTTTGATAGATGTAACTAGTGCAAAAAATAAGAAAAAAAAACCAGTTAATAAATAGTATTTATAGAAGTATTGATGGCCGTGGCTACATAAAGTCAATATGTGATATACCAATCAAAAATGTATCAATTATTAAATGTAATAAAAATACAATAAGATCTAATCATTACCATATTAAAGATTACCATATAATGCACGTTTTGGATGGTGAGATTTATTACTTTTATAAAAAAATTAGTGAAAAGAAACTCAATTTTATAAAAGTTAAAAAAGGACAAAACATTTTTACACCTCCAAAAGAATTTCATGCTACTTTTTTTCCAAAAAAAACAATACTAATAGTTTTAAGTAAAAATAAAAGAAACCAGAAAATATATGAAAAAGATACAATAAAAGTAGATATTTTAAATAAATTTAACTTAAAAAATATTCTTAAAAATAGTGTCAAATTGTAGAATTAATAAATGTCGACTTTGTAAAAGCAAAACTTTAAAAAAAATTTTTAATTTTGGAAAAGTATCATTAGGAAATAATCTGCAAACAAAAATTTCAGAATCTTTAGTATGCAATGAGTACCCTCTATCATTAAACCGTTGCAATAAATGCTATCATTTTCAGTTAAGCTATTCTGTAGATCCAAAAATTTTATATGCTAAAAATTATACATATCTTTCAAACACCGGTAGCAGTTTTGTAAAATATTTAAAAAAAAACTCACAAAATCTTATAAAAAAATTAAGTTTAAAAAAAAAAGATTTTATTTTAGACATAGGATCAAATGATGGTACGGCATTAAAATTTTATCAAAAAAAGGGTATGAGAGTTTGTGGGGTTGACCCAGCGTTACTACCATCTAGAGAAGCCAACAAAAAAAAAATTTTTACATATCAAAATTTTTTTACAAAAAAAGTAGTAACAAAAATTATAAAAAAATTTGGTAAGGCTAATTTAATTATTAGTCATAATACACTTGCGCATGTTCATAATATTCACTCAATATTTAAAAATATTTTTCTTTCTACAAAAAACGGGGGATATTTTGCATTTGAAGTTGGATATTTTAAAAATGTTGTTGAAAAAAATTATTTTGACACAATTTACCATGAGCATCTTGATTATCACCATGCAAATCCCTTATGTAATTTTTTAAAAGAAATTGGTTTTAGTATATATGAAATTACAACTAACAATATGCAAGGTGGATCATTAAAAATTTTATGCAAAAAAGAAAAAGAAATCCATATTACTAGACAAGCATCTAGATTTTTAAAAAATGAAAAAAAATCAATTTTATATGATGAAAATTTTTTTAAAAAGTGGGATAACCTGGTAAAGGCTAAGGCGAAAGAAATTAATTTTTTTGTTAAAAAAAATAAAGATAAAAGTATTTATGGTTATGGAGCTCCAACAAAATGCGTATTACTTCTAAAATTATCTCACTTAAAAAATAAAGAAATTAGAGGCATATTCGAAGATAATAAACTAAAAGTATCAAAATTTTTACCAAAGAGTAAAATAAGAGTTTTTTCTTCTGATTTATTGCCTAGTATTAAAATTGATTATCTTATAATCTTTGCTTGGAATTTTGCGAATGATATAATTACAAAATTGAGAAAAAAAAATATTAAAACGAAAGTTGTTTTGCCATTACCTAAGCTCAAAATAATAAATTTATGATAAATAAATTAAAAAAAGCATTGATAATTGCTCCACATCCTGATGACGAAATTTTAGGGGTTGGCGGTACTATCGCAAAAATGATTAAAAAAAAAATAAACGTTCACGTTGTAATTGTAAGTGGACATTTACCGCCACTATATCATGAAAATAAATTTAAAATTACACAAAAAGAGTCCATTAAAGCCTTAAAAATACTAGGAGTGCAAAAAGTTTTTTTTTTAAAAATTCCTGCAACAAAAATTCATGAAATTCCAATAAGTGAATTAAATGAAAAATTGCTCTTGCATTTTAATTTGTTACAACCTGATATAGTTTTTATACCTTTTCCTGACCGTCACATAGATCATAAAACTATTTTTGAGTCATCAATGGTCTGTGCTAGACCAAATAAAATTAATCAAATTAAATTTTTGTTATGCTATGAGACACTTTCTGAAACTCACTGGAACGCAGAGGGAATTGAGCCAAATTTTACCCCAAATTTTTTTATAGATATTGGAGCAGAGATTAAATTAAAAATTAAAGCTATGAAATGTTACAAATCACAGATTTCAAATGAAGCTAGATCTGTTAGAGCCGTAAAGTCTCTCTCTGAATTTAGAGGAAGTCAAAATTTTCTTAAACATGCTGAAGCTTTTAAATTAATTAGACTTATAACTTAAAATCTTTCTTTCTATTTTTTTTAAAAATAAAATATTTTTATGAATATAATTTAATTCTTGTATACGCCTTTTTAACCAAAATTTTTTACTCTTCTTAAAGATAGCTTCAAAACAATTTCTATCTTTAATTATTTTTGTTTTTTTATAATACTTGATTTTCTTTTTTTTTTTTAACCCGTAAAAAAAATGTTCAAAATTAATTTTTTTATTTTTTTTAAAGTATAAAACTACATTATTTTTATAAGTATTATCTTCGCCTATATTTATATTAAAAACGTAATTTTTATTAATAATAGAAAAACTAATTTCTTTTATTATTTTATTTTTTTTATAAACAATATTTTTAATAAAAATCTTGTAATTTTGAATATTAAGCAAATTTAGTAATGAAATAGGATATATACCGATATCATATAAACATACTAACCAATTATATCTATCTTTTCTAAAGCCATAAGTATTAAATTTGGGAATTAAAAAATTTATATCAATTTTTTTTATATTTTTTTTATTTTTATTCCAAACTCTACAAAAATATTTAAATAATAGAGAATATCTAAAAATTATTATCTCTACAAAAAAAAGCTTTTTTTTTATAATTTTTTTTTTTAGAGAATTAAAATTATCTAATCTTATAAAAGATGGTTTTTCACATAAAATATGAAAATTATTTTTTATTATAATTCTTGATTGATTAAAATGAAGATGTGGTGCTGAGGATATATAAAAAATATTTTTTTTAGGTACTAAGCGAATAAATTTTTTTATATTATTATATGTTTTATATTTGTGTTTTTTTGATGAAAATAGAGGACCAATTTTGCACTTGGTATTTTCCATGAATGGAATAATTTTATTTTTTGCATGCCTTCCTATTCCCACAATTGAATACTGGTTTGACATACTAGATTCTCTTTATTAAGAATAAAAAAATTATTAAAAATAAAAAAATAAATTGATCAATTTTTTTTCTTCTAAATTGAGTAAAATTACTTATAAAAAAAAATATTGAGCTATTTTTACTTTTAAAATTTAATTTACATTCATTATCAATACTCTTAATACAACAACTGCATAGCAATTCTATCTGCTCTTTTAACTTCCCAGAAAAAATAAAATGAAATCTATTAAAATATGACTTTAAAGTTAAATTTGCACCTAAAACATTTGTGTTATGCTGTCTGTATAACATTGATGGTTTTTTATCAATAAACCAATTCTTATTCGAAGATCTTACAAAAAAGTAAATATACCAATCGTGAAAAATTAATTTTTTTATAAATTTAGTATTATTTTTTATATTTTTTTGTATATCTTGCGCAATAACTCGTGGCAAAACAATAGTACATCCAGGACCACCTCCTTCAAAAAAATAATCATATTTTCTTTGATTTTGAGATTTAACTAGTAGTGATTTTACTATAGAATTTTTATAAATTAAAACATTACTTGCATACCCTGAGTATTTACTATTTTTTAAATATTTTACTGCTGTAAATAATTTATTTTTAAACCAAATATCATCTTGATCAGAGAGTGAGATATAATCATACTTATTAAAATTAATATTTCTTAATAAATAAAAAAAGTTTTGTGCCGCACTACCGAATCTCTTTTTTGTATTGATTATTTTAATATTTTTATGTGCTGCTTTAAATTTTGATATAATCTCTAAACTTCTATCAAATGATAGATCTAAATTAATAAATATATCAACCTCAACTTTTTTTTGAGCTAATATTGAGTCTAATTGATAAGGTAGCCATTTTTCACCATTATGTGCAGCAAGTAAAACACAAATTTTATTAGTTTCTAAAATCATTAGATTTATATAAAAAAATTTAGTCTATAAAAAATTAAATTTACTAATGTTAATATATTTGAGATCAATAATAATATTATTATATTTCTATAAGAAATTTTTTCATAAATTACTCCAAACATGAAAGGCAATAAAAAAATATAATATTTAAACCAACTATGACTGGGTAAAATTAATACTAATTGTATTATAAAAAATATTGATATAAAAAAATTTAAAAGAAATTCACTTTTTTTTTCTTTGATATAATCATACTTTAGCAATGAAATAAAAAAAAGACTAGTAAATATAATATTTACTGAATATGATTTTAAGTAATTAGGTGTCATAAACATCATTGACATATATGTCACAATTGGTTTTAAAAAAAAAAGATTATCTTCCGATAGTTGTGATCTAAAAATCGGTGAATTTATAAACTCATACATACTTTGAAAATATGAACTATAAATACTAAATTTTAATAATATAATTGAAATAATGTTTAAAAAAAAATTATTAAAAAAAAATAAAAAAAAAACGAATAAGAAATTTAGCAATATATATAGTTTTAAATTCAAATAATGAATAAAATATCTTGAGCTTAAATAATATATATAAAATAATAAAACTACTATTGCGTTTCCAATATCAAAAAAAAATAAAACAAAAAGTAATATAGTTGAAAATAAAATATTTCTCCAAACAATAAAAAATAATAATGAAAAAATAAAAAAAAATTGTTCATTACTATAAACTCCTAAGTAGTAAATAGTTGTTGGAAACATTAATGTTAAAATGATTATTTTCAAATAAATGCGACTAGAAACTGCATTTTTTTTAAAAAAAACTAAGAAAGATTTACCAAAGTTAAATCTAGATATTAAAAAATAAAAAAAAAATAATATAGAAGTCAAAACAATCTGTACTATGAATGTAAAGAGTATATATGTTAGTTTTTTATTACAATAAAAGGGATTAATTGACATATTGAAATCAAAAAAACTACCGTCAATGGATAGTTTTGAACAAGAATACGATCTTCCAAAAGCATACAAGTCTCTATACCAAGTAAATGAAAATATATTTAAATAGTAATCTTCTGATCTATATAAAAAATCAGGCTCATCAAAAAAAGGAAGTAAAAGTCTATAAAAAAAAACTATCAGTAAAAAAAATATACATAATTTAATTACATTTTTATTATTGTAAGAGTTATTTTTTTCTATCATTTACTAAATTTCGAATTAAAGGACTGTAAGTTATTATAAAAAATATAATCGGAATTGAAAGCATAGTAAATGCTAATTCAAAACTTATAATGTCACTATCAAATAATATCACAACGGGAAAGCAGAGAAATATTTTAAAGAGTATAAATATAAAATTAAATAATTGATGATTTTTATTTAAATATATAAAATTTTGATAAGCATGATCTTTGTGTGGAATAAAAATTTTAAATTTATGTAATATAATTTTTAAAATAAAAGTAATTGTTATATCCCAAAAGAAATAACTACCCATTAATAACCAATGATGAAGAGTTAATATATTTACATTCAACGAATATAAAAATACTAAAATTATAAATAAACCAATAAAAAAACTTCCACTTTCGCCAATAAATATTTTTTTCATTATATTAAAATAAAACAGCGGAATTAAAAAAGGAAAAATAATATAAACGAAAAAAATACTCGAAATAGGTACTTTTTTTACAAATGCAAAATAACAGAAAAATAAAATTAATTGTAACAGGAATAATAATAATGTTCCATCTGATCCATCAATAAAATTACAAGCATTAAAAATAATTAACAAAAATATGTAACTTAAAAAAAAATCATAATATATATCTCTATTTAAATAGTTTAAAAAAAAACCTTGTTTATTTAAAACTAAAATAAAAATGGCAATAAAAGATTGCGCGGAAAATTTTTTTAATGCGCTTAAATTATGTATATCATCCAGTATTCCATATATTATAGCTAGAAAACCTCCAAAAAAAATAATATTAAAGTAGATTAGATTTACTTGCCCGTCAAAAAAAAAAAATAAAATAATTGACAAGTAAAATATAAAAATACTTCCACCAGAGGTTGCTACTGCGTTATGATGCAAACCTCTTTGACTTGGATATGATAGAATTGAATATTTTTTGCAAAATAATATCCATTTATGAATATATAAAAAATTTATGACAGTTAATAGTAATAAAAAAGTTAACAATTTAAAAATTATAAAAAAAAAAATAATATATACTAATATTAAAATATTAATAATAATATTTTAATTTATCTAATGCTTAATGAATGAAAAATAAACCAACAATTATTTTACTTTGCGGTGGCCGTGGTGAAAGATTACGACCATTAACTGATAAAATTCCAAAACCTTTAGTCAAGATTAAAAATAGACCAATAATTGCTTATCTTATAAATTATTTATTGAAAGAAAAATTTGAAAGATTTGTAATTGCCACAGGTTACAAATCAAATTTAATCACTAGATATATAAAAAATAATTATAAAGAAAATAAATTTTCTTTTGTTTATTCAAAAAAAGATTCTATTATTAAAAGAATACAAAATTGTATTAAAAAAATAGATAATGATGTAATTATTTGCTATGCAGATACTATTGCTAATATAAATTTTAAAAAATATTTATCCTTAGCTATGCGAAAAAAAACTGAATCTATTATGACAATTTATCGACCTGTTAGTAAATTTGGGGTAGTTAATATTGGTAAAAAAAATTTAATAGAGAATTTTAATGAAAAACCTACCTTAAAACATTGGATAAATATAGGTTACTTTTTTTTAAATAAGAATCAATTTTATAATATACAAAAGTACAAAGATTTTATTTTATTTATTAAAAATCAAATAAAAAGGAAAAAATTGTTATATTTTATGCATAAAAATTTACATATTACCGTTAATTCATTTACAGAACTTATGGAAGCCAAAAAAAATATTCACCACTTCAAATAATAGAATTATGTTAAAAGAAAATTTCTGGAAATCTAGAAATGTTTTAATTACTGGTATAAATGGATTTGTTGGTTCAAATTTAGCAAAAATTTTAATAAAAAAAAAATCTAGAGTTTATGGATTGTTAAGAAATTTAGACAGAACTAGTTTATTATTTTTTGAAAACTTAAATAAAAAAACTATATTAATAAAAGGAGATTTAATTGACAAAGATTTGTTAAAAAGAGTAATCCATGAGGAAAATATACAATCTATATTTCATTTGGCAGCTCAAGTTGAGGTAGGTGTTGCAAGAATAAATCCAATGTCAACCTGGGAAACTAATATTAGAGGCACTTACAATTTATTGGAGGCAATTAGAGAAAATAAAAGAGCTATTGATTCTATTATAATTGCATCTTCAGATAAAGCATATGGAGAATATAAAAAATCCCGATTGCCCTATAAAGAAAACTACTCATTAAGACCTAAGTATTTTTATGACACTTCAAAAGCTTGTGCTGATTTAATTGCAAAATCGTATACAGAATGTGAAAAAAAACTACCTATAGTTATAACAAGATTCGCAAATATTTATGGTCCTGGACAACTAAATTTTTCAGCTCTTATACCGGACTGTATCAGGTCTTCTTTAGGATATTCAAATTTTGAGCCACGAGGCAATGGAACAGATGAAAGAGATTTTTTATTTATTGACGACGTAGTAGAATTATATCTTATAATATCAGAGGAATTATCTAAAAATAAAAAAATAATAGGACAAGTTTTTAATGCAGGAACAGAGGAATCCTATAAAGTTAAAGATATAATAAGTAGTATTTGCAGACTAAACAAAAACAAAAAATTATTAAAAAAAATTTATAAGAAATTTGAAAAAAAAAAAACATTTGGTGAAATTAAATATCAATTAATGGACTATAAAAAAGTTTATCATTATTTTTTATGGAAACCTACTACTAATTTAAAAACAGGTTTAAAAAAGACAAATACTTGGTTTAAAAAATATTTAAAAAAAATAAATTAATGGTACCTATTATTATTTTACACCATAACGATCTTGACTCGTTAAAAAAATGTATCATCTCGATTAAAAAAGAAACAAAAACTGAATATAAATTATATATTGTAGATAATAACTCTGAAAAAGAAATTCAAAAACAAATAAAGATAATATTTAAAAAAAAAAATTGTACTATTATTTACAATCCTAAAGATAATTGGCTTTATGGTTTTAACTTAGCAATTAAAAAAATAAGATATAACTGGAATTATATAATACTTAGTGATGCTGATATAATATTTAGAAAAACAAAAAAAAATGGATGTTGGTTAAAATATTTAATAAATGAGTTAAATCTTAATCCAACTATTGGAAAGCTGGGCATAAGATTGAATACAAGATATATAAAAAATAAAAAAAAATTTATAAAAATTTATAAAAGAGAATTGACATACCAAAATGGAAAAAAAATTGGAAATAATGTTATAGCTCCGACTGACACTACTGCTGCAATTTATAGAAAAAATTTATTCATTACAAATAAATTTGAAATGCAAGTCGGCCACACCAGTTTAATTAAACCTTTCTATTACTCTTGTAGAACATCAAAAATTTTAGAATGCAATCATATTGGATGGCATACTTATAATAAGTTGTACTTAAGAAAAAATTTAAATTTAAAAGAACTTAGAAAAAAGGCTTGGTTTTTTTCTAAAATGAATAGACCAATAGAAAGTACCCTTTCTTCTAAATTACCTCTATATGAAAGGATAATTCTATTTATGTTGTCTAAATTATTTTATAGAGTGATTTATTCCATAAAATTTAATTTAAATTGGATTTGCTATTTAATTAAAAATTATCCTTTTAACTATAATGAAATTCAAAATCGCGTAAATAAATAATAACTATCTAAAAAAATCTTTTATAGCTAATAAGTAAGTCTTCGAAACCATTAATTTTGCTTTCTAAAGCCTTTATAGATATTTGGTTATCCACATTATATCTTGGAATATTAAAAAAATCTGTTTCAGTAGGACTTACTCGAGTCGAAAAACCTAAAATATAATTTTCTTTTTTTGTAAATAATAAATTTTCTCTTGAAACATCTTCATTGCCTCCAAATGGATATGCTATATATTTTATTGGAAATTTAAGTTTTTTCTCAAGTATATTTCTAGACTCAATAATTTCCTTAAAAAAGCTGATTTTATTTAGCTTTGAAAGCCTTAGATGAGAATAAGTATGATTACCAATAGTTACTAATTTATGTTTAGATAAAAATTGAACTTCTTTCCAATCAAGACATAAATGTTTATAATTTACATTAATCTTAGAATTTTTTAATTTTCTTAGTAAAAACTTTTGATCATATAAATTTAAATTTATTAAAATATTAGAAAAGAATTTAAAAACATTAATTTTTTTTTCAGTAGTATTTGATTTATAATTTTTATTATTAAATATTATATATTGAGCATCATTAATTAGATCCCAAAGTTCATACCACCACATAAACGTATCGCCCTCTAAAAACCTAGTAACAACGAATATAGAAAAAGGTACTTCAAACTGCTCAAGAATTGGCAATGCGTTCGTTAAATTGTCTTTATAACCGTCATCAAAAGTTATTGAAATAACAAAACTGTTAGAATTGTTGGATATATGATTATAGAGTTGATCTAATGAAACTATTTTAAAATTCTCTTTTAAAAATTTTATCTGTAAAAAAAAATTTTTTTTTGAAACACAAAGACCCTTTAACGGGGATATATTTTTAAAAAAATAATCATCTTCCACTACTCTATGGTAACATAAAATAGCATATTTTTTTTTTTTATTGAAAATTATTTTCTTTATTATTGAATTTGCTCCTAAAGGAAGGACAAATTTTTTTACAAAGGTAGAAATGTTAAAATATAGATTTAGATTATCCATGATCTAATTTTTATAGATATTTTTCTGATTATTAAATTTAAATATTTAATTTTTTTTATTAATATTAAAAATAAATAAACTTTTAAACAAACAAAACCTTGAATAGTATTTGCAGAAGAGTATTCATACAAATTTACTACCTCATTAGCCCATTTCTTCTTATAATCTTCATCACCAATAGAAAAATCAAAAATATTTAATTTTTTTTTTCTTGAATTTTTAATTAAAAATTCTAACAGGATATTACCTGGGGAATAAAGACCCCAACCTCTAAAGTCAAAACTTGGCATTAAATAATAAAAAGTTCCTCTATGAACAAGGCCTAAATGGCATGCAATAATTTCGTCATTACAGATTAATGCAATAACATTAACTTCAATATTATTTAAGGGAACATTTATTAAATTATTGTAAAAATTTTTATATCTTGGGTCTGCAAACATATTCCATGTCTTAGTCTGTATATACCTACGCTCCTTTAGCTCAATCATTTTGGATATAATCGAAACTTTTTTATCATAATCTGTGGGCTCTAAAAAATAAACGCTACCAAGATTTTCTAATCTTTTATATTGTCTTTTATTATTATAAATAATTTTTTTTATTTTTTTTTGTATAGAAGATTCAAAATTTTTCTCTAAATTAATTTGATAAGCTTTATGACGATAAACATTATTATTTAAATATTCTATAAAAGGATTTATTATGTTGTAAAATTTTTTTTGCTTTTGTAAAAGAATTAAATCAATATGAGTTAATTCTTTTAAAATTTCATTCCAAAATTTATAAAAATAAAAATTATCAATTTTATTAAATTTTTTATTTATAATTGGACCATGATAATCTGAGCATAACCCACCTGCCCACTCTAAAATACTAATTGAAAAAATTTTTTTTATACAAAACGGTAATATTAAAAGTGGAATTTTATCTTGGTAAATAATAAAAATTTTTAATTTATTTTTCTTATTATTCAAAAAAGTATTATGCCAATGTTTTAACCAATATAAATTTTGAAAAGGAAAATATTCAAATTCTGTTTCATATTTATTAAATTCAGACAATAAATTATCAGAAAAATTATCAAAACTTTTTATTTGCATATTTTATATAAATATTTTGTTGATATATTTAAGGGGAGACAGACAAGCTTTTCCCATCGTGTTATTAATTTTTTGTTAGCGTTAAAATATATAGTATTAATGTTTGGCCAAGGAAAAATTGTAATTCCATTTTTATAACCCCATTCATACCATTTTTTGGCATCTTCTTTTTTTTTAGTATAAAATGGTAGGCACCAAATCATTAAATTATTATTGGGAGCTTTATTTATTGGCTTAATATTTTTTTTTTTAAGAAAATTTGTCCAAATTTTATAGTTCAAAATCCTTTTTTTTTTTTCTTCTTTAATATTCGTTTGTTTTAAAATTTTTAAAGATAAATTATCAATTAACTTGTCATTTATTTCATGATCTGTTGAAAAAAAAAATTTACGAAAAAAACTATTTCCAAATAAAATTTTTTTAATATTATATTTTATATTAGGAAAATAATTTAAAATTGTTCTTACGAAAATTGTAAAATATTTACTTCTTTCCCTAGAAATATTATTTTTCAAATTTAAATTTTTCCCGTATAAAATTCCACCCTGTGTTAGATCTAAGTTTTTTCTAATTGAAGTAAAACCAATATCACCGTGACTACCTAATAATTTCCTTTTAAGAGAACCTGAAAATCCATGTGCATTATCCTCAATTAATATTAACTTATTTTTTTTACAAAAATTTTTAAATTTATTAATATTTTGTGGAAATCCGAAATAATGAACCATTAAGATTGCCTTTATTTTCGTTAATTTAATTTTGTTGAGGTATTCCCAGTTTGGCCTAAAATTATTTTTTAAAGGGTAAGATTCGACTTCATATCCGGATTTTTTAATAACAATATTTACAATCTCACATATATAGTCAGGAACTAATATTTTACTTTTCTTTTCTAAATTAATTAACTTCACACCGTATTTTAAAGCAGTTCTACCATGCGAAAAGTATATTAAATTATTACTTTCCATTATTCTGGTAAAACTTTTTTTCTTTTAGATATAATAAATTTAATTATAAAATTTATTTTAGGAAAAAAAGTAAGTAAATATATTAATAAATATTTATAATTTTTAAAAATTTTTTTAAAATTAGTTCTTCTACAATTTTTAATTTTATTTTCTATTAATAAATTTATTGACTCCTTAAATTCAAGAGTAGAAATAAATTTTTTCCAATAAACTTTATTTTCATTAAAAAAAGATATATATTTTTTTTTTAGCTTTTGAATAAATTTTTTTTTTTCAATTATAAATTTTTCTGGAGATTTCCACGTTTCACTTAAGGAATGAACTCTCCATCCTGCCAGAACCTGATCTTCATAGCTAAGTTTGCAATATTTTGCTAATCTTAAAACTAAATCCATATCTGAAATGTGACTATATTCTTTATCAAATACATGATCTAATTTGTCTAAATATTTTTTTTTTAAAACAAGAGTTTCTAAAGATATATTATAATTTGTTATTAAATTTTTTAAAACATAGCCTTGCTTGGGCGGGCGTGGATATAATACTTTTTTAAATTTATTATTAAAAAAGATTGTATTACATATAACAATACCAACCTCTGGATCTTTAAAATGTTGAATTTGATACTCTAATTTTTTTTTAAACCAAATATCATCTGTATCTAAAAAAGCTATATATTTCCCTTTACATTTTTCATATGCTCTTGCTCTAGCCTCTCCAAGAATAGTGAAATTTTCAGATTTATAATATTTAATTCTATTATCATTTATTTTTCTTACAATTTTAGCACTATTATCTGTCGACCTATTATCCCAAAAAATTAATTCCCAATTTTTGTAACTTTGATTTAAAATAGATACTATAGATTCTTTTAAATATTTTTCACCATTATAACAATTCATTATAATGCTCACCAATTTGCTACCTTGCATATTTTTTTTTATTTCTGAAATATAGCTCTAATTTTTTTTTATCTCTTATTGTATCCATACATTGCCAAAACCCTTTGTGCTTAAATGCAATTAATTGTTTTTTTTTTGCCATTGTTTGCAAAGGGTCTCTTTCCAAATATGTTGAGTCAGATTTTAAATATTTTAAAAATTCTGGTTTCATCACGAAATACCCTCCGTTAATCCAACTATTAAAAAAAAATTTTTTTTCTTCAAACTTTACAACTATATTTTTTTTTTTTTTAAATTGTAGAGCGCCAAACCTTGAGGGTGGGCTAACTGCGGTAATAGTTACTATTTTTTTATTTTTTTTATGAAAATTTAAAATTTTTTTTATATTAATATCGCAAATACCATCACCATAAGTAAGCATGAAATTATCATTTTTTAAATGATGTGATAATCTTTTAATCCGACCTCCTGTCATAGTTTTTCGACCAGTGTTTACCAATAAAAATGTTGCCTCGGTTTTTTTTTCTTTAAATAGTAATTCTTTTTTTTTTAAAAATTGATTATATATTTGAGTAAAGTTTTTACTTTGTTTGAAGTATTTTTTTATATATTCGCCCTTATAACCAGTAGCTATTATAAAATCTTTAAAGCCGAACTTTTTATAATGATCACTAATGTGGAATAAAATAGGTTTATTAAAAATTTTAACCATCGGCTTTGGAATTATTTTAGTATATTCAGATAGTCTTGTTCCTTGGCCGCCAGCCAGTATTACAGTTTTCATTAAATTATTTTATCCAATAATTTTTTTTTCGAATAGCAATTTCATAAAAAGATTTTATTTGTTCTAGACATAAACTTTTAATATTTTTATTGTTATTATAGTACATTTTGTACCACTCGGAGGTCATAGAAACTGTTTGACTAATATCTAATGAACTTTTCCACTTTAATATTTTTTTGGATTTACTTGAGTTTAACTGTAAAATTAAGGTCTCGGTAAATTTTTTTTTATTATTTTTAATTTCTTTTATTGAAAAATTTTTGAATACTAAACTAAATTTTTCTACAAGTTTTTTAACAGAAATTAATTTAGTATTAGAAGGTCCAAAATTAAATGACTCCCCGTTAATTCGGCTATTTTCGTTTAATTTTTTTGCCAACAGTAAATATCCAGAAATTGCATCTAAAACGTGCTGCCACGGCCTTACATGACTTGGGTTTCGAATCTTTACATGTTTATTTAAATGCCAAGACTTCATACAATCTGGAACTATTCTTTCTTTTGAAAAGTCCCCTCCTCCTATTACATTACCAGCACGGACTGTTGCTACTAGATTATTTTTGTTATTTTTAAAAAAGGAGTGATAAAATGATTTAGTTAATATTTCTACGCAGGCCTTGGATGCGCTATAAGGATCTTTACCGCCTAGCCTGGCTGTTTCTTTAAAAATTTTATTTTTTTGATCATTTACTTCGTAACACTTGTCACTGGTAACGACAATAAGTGTATGTTTTTTTTTAATATACTTAATAGACTCCAAAACATTTAATGTTCCAAATAAATTAGTTTTCCAATTAAAAAAAGGATTTTTATAGGATTCAGAAACAAGAGACTGAGCTGCAAGGTGAAAAATAAAATCAGGTTGAATTCTTTTTATTAAATTAATTGTTTTTTTTTTTATTTGAAATATCAAAAAAGTGATTTTTTACCTTACTTCTAAGAAAAAAAAAAAATTTATTATATTTTTGATTAGGTTTTAAAGAAAGACCATACAAATTAGCACCCAATAAATGTAACCAAATAATAAGCCAACATCCTTTAAATCCGGTATGACCTGTAATTAAAATTTTTTTTTTATAGAAAAAATTTTTAAACATAAAAAATTCAAAGTTTGTTTAAGTTGATAAATATTAAAAAAAAATAATTTCTATAAATTTAACATTAGTTTTTTATTATTAACAGTTGGTTTACAGAAATATAAATTTTTTACCATATTTATATTTATTTTTGTCTTAGATGTATTTAATAAATAATTAATAATTTTGTTCACATTAGATGTAGAAAGATATAAACTTTTATTTATTTGACCTGGCACACAAGAAAAAGAAAATCTTTTAATAAATTCGATAATAACTGTTTTTTTTCCAGCCGCAATAGACTCAAGACAAGTTGAAGACATCCCTGAGATAACAGCAAAACAGGTTTCTAATACTTTAGTAAATTTATAATTTTTGATAATCATATTTTTAGAGAAAGACTTCTTAATATACTTTTTAATGATAGAAATCTCATGTGTTGGATGAGGAATAAAAATAAATTTATATTTTAATAAATTATTAGTGTTCACAACATCTTTTATTAAATCAATTATAAAAAAAGACTCTTCATACAATATTGGAAGAGCAACAATTATATTTTTATCTTTTAAATTTTTTTTAAGTTTCCATAAGTAAGCAAATCTTAGGGCCGGACCAACTTCTATATTCAGCTTTTTATCATATTTTTTTATTTCATTTAAAAATCCTTTTCCCATTACAAAAATTTTTTTAGGGATAATATTAAATAATCTATCTTCAGGAATCGTATGGTGTTGACTTAAATATAAATTTGGAGGAATTACGCCTTTATAACCAAAGTTACTAATATTAGGGTAATATTTATTAATTGCAAAAGATATTGATCTATCAATATTTTGATTTTCAAACCATATAAGAGTAGTTTTAATTTCAGTTATTTTTTTACAAATCTTTGAAATAAATTTTATATTAAGCATGCTTTCGAATATGCTAAAGTTTCCTAATGGATTTACTAAATCTTCATAAAGTATTTTAGAGAAATTAAATTGAAGAAACTTAATTTCGCCGAGATTTATTTTTCTTATACTATTATAAGATCTATAAAAACTAAGAACATCAAGAATATTTATATAATCCTCTTTTAAAATAAATTTATTATTTTTCCTTAAGTGTAAACAGGATTTAAATAAATCTAAATAATTAAAAATTAGTATATTTGGAACTGTAAAAATATTTTCGTTAATAATATTTTTTTTAATATCTACAAAATACCTGTCTTTAATAGTATGATTTTTGATTACATTCGTAAAGAGAACAGTAAAAATATTTTTATATGTTTTTTTTTTTACAAAAAACAAACTTGATTTAATTATTAAAATTCTTATTAAAAAATAGATAAAACTTGTAAATTGAGAAAAAGATTTTTTTTTGAAGCTATCAATAATTTCAATTTTACTATTTTTATTTAAAATATCTTTTATAATTAATTTAAATTCATATGAGTCAGTATAAATTTTTGAAATATTATATTTTTCTTTTTGAATTTTTTTTAATAAAAAAAAACAACAAAAATAAAAAAAACTTTTACTTGCAAAGGGATTTCTAGATGAAGCGGGACTACATACAAAATATTCAAATTTATCATTTGAAATTTTTTGGTAAGCATAACCCATAAGTTTGTTAAAAACTCTTAATTTTCTTTTTGCAATTTGGGTTAAAATTTTGCAAAATTTTGGTTCTAATTTTCCTGAAAATCTTAAGTCTAGGTTATGCATTATTATTTTTATAATAATGTATGGTTTTCTTTAAGCCCTTTGAAATATCAATTTCTGCTTTCCACTTGAGTTTTTTTTTAATTTTTGAAATATCAGGATATAGAAACATATTTTCATTTTTTCTATATTTTATTTTTCCAAACATAGGAGTGCCTGATTTAAGGCAAACTACAATTTTATTAATTAATGATTTTAATTTAGTTGGTTTTCCTGAACCAACATTAAATATTTCTCCATTATTTTTAGTGCTAATTAAACTCATGTAAATTGCCATTATTACGTCATCTATATAACAAAAATCTCTAAACTGATTTCCCCGAGAGGTATTGAAATTTTTTTTTTTAATACAACCATTAATAACATTTGGTATAAATCTGTTATTATCCTGACCAGGTCCGTAAGCTAAAAATATTCTTAAAATTATCACAGGAAAATTTTCAGTCCTATGTAGCATTTGTAGAAAATTAGTTAGAGCTAGTTTGGAAAAAGAATATAGTGAAATTGGCATCTCTCTCATATTTTCTTTTTGTGGCGCAGGTAAATTTCCATATTCATCGCTAGAACCAATTTGAATAAATTTTTTAAAATTATTTTTATCAAGATATTTTAATAAATTAACAACACCATAAAAATGACTCTCTAAAACAAAATTTTTTTTTTTATAAAAAGAACTATGATCAATATAACCTGCTAAATTTACTATATACTCAAAAAAATTATTTTGAATAAATTTTTTTACTTTTTTTAAATCAACTAAATCTAAATTTACAATTTTAATTTTTTTATCAAAAAAAATTTTTTTTTTAGAAAAAGTAGTAACCGTAACATTCCAACCTTTATTTATAAGAAATTCAGCTAAGTGTCTGCCTATAAAACCAGAGCCCCCCAATATCAATATTTTTTTTTTCATAATGATTTCCAAGATTTATCTTTTTTGCTTATTATCGTTGGCCTAAGAGGCCATTTAATATTAATTATTTTATCATTATATAAAATTCCACTTTCATGAACTGAACTGTACTTTTGAGTTGAGAAATATACTATTTCAACGTTATTTGTTAAAGTTTGAAAACCATGAGCACAACCTGATGGAATTACTATTCCATTTCTTTTTTTTTCTGACAGAATAACTCCGTAGTACTTACCATATGTTTTTGATTTTTTTCTCAAATCAACAACTACGTCATAAATCTTTCCTTTTAAGCAATAAATAATCTTCGTTTCCTCAAAAGGTTTTTTTTGGTAGTGAAGACCTCTTATAGTTCCTTTTTTTTTTGAATATGAAAAATTAATTTGAGAAATTTTTTTTAATTTTTTTTTTTTTAGAATGTCACTACAATAGGCTCTTAAAAAAAAACCTCTATTGTCAATTTTTTTATTTATATTTATTAAATATGAACCTTTTATTAAGTTTTTAATTAGTTTCATTTTTTAAAATTTTTTTCACTTTTATTAAGTCTAATGGAGTATCAATTGCAACTGAGCTATTAGATACATTTAACATTCTTACTATATATCCTAAATCAAGAAATCTTAAGATTTCAATATCTTCAATAATTTCATTTTTTGTTTTCTTGTTTTTAGTAAAATCTTTAAGAGCATTTCTAGGAAATGAATATATGCAGACTTGCTTTTTTGATGGGGTAAAAAATTTTTTTTTAGAAGATGGTATGGCTGCTCTGCTAATATATATAAGATTTGATTCATTTGAAGTAACTACTTTTGGAATATTCAAATTATAAAAATCTTCTTTATTTTTAATACTACACATAGCATTAAAAATTTTATTAGGCTCTTTTAAAGCGCACTTAATTATTTTTTTTATATCTGAAGATTTTATCAAAGGCTCGTCACCCTGAACATTTATATAAAAAGTTCTTTTTATTTTTTTTGCAACCTCTGCAACTCTGTCTGTTCCAGTTAAACACTTACTACTAGTTTTAATATAATTCATTTTTTTTGAAATACAGTGCTTGATTATTTTATCTGAATCCGTTGCAATTATTATATTCTTTTCGCTTGTTGCTCCTCTGCATTTTTCATAAACCCTTTCAATCATTGTTTTTCCAAAAATATCAATTAAGGGCTTTCCTGGAAATCTCTTAGATTTATATCTTGCGGGAATTACTATCAAATAATTGTTCATTACTTAAATAATATTGTTTTTTTTAAATTGTATTTAGTTGGGGTTAGTGAGGTTATATTTTTTGATTTTTCTACTGATTGATATTTTTTAAAAACCTCGTTCATTTCTAAATTTTTTTCTTTATCATTTTTATAACCGTCGAAACCTACTAGTTTTATGTCTTTAACATTTGCAACAGTGAGAATACTCAAAGCGTAAGCTATAGCTAATGGCCATTTAATATTACAATAATTATTAAAAATTTCAAAACCATCCCCTCTAACATTCATTTCATAATTTAAAATTTTTTTATTTTTAAAATCAATTACATTTTTCAACTTTTTTTTTGGAAGGATGATGTTATGCCTAATATTTTTATAATCGTAACTTTCAATAGCAACGCGACTATTATTGCATGCGATTGTTGCATATCCTAAATTGTTATTTAAAAAAGGATTTATGTTTAAAAATAAAACTCTTTTTTTATTACGCATTATATAGCTTATTATTTTTGTTTTATATTTTTTAATAGATGGTCCTGGTCCAACTAATATAATTTCTTTATTTAAAAACTTATTTTTTGCATTCCAAGTCCCTTTTATAATTTTTTTATTATTATAAAATACTTCTGCAGCTAATTCAGAATTATAAGCTGAGGATCTGAACTTACCTAATGATTGTAAAGATTTAATTAAATCACTTTTATCATATCTTTCATCAGAAAGAATATTTTGAACATAAGTTGGATGAATTCTTTTTAATGCTGCGATATGATAAAAAATATTTGGACCCCAATTGTGTCGTTTTTTTAAAATTGAAAAATCACTTATGGCTCCAATTAAATATTTAGTTGATATTCTGGCTAAGTTTCTCTCACTAATTTCAATAGCCAAATGCTCTGTCTGTACGTTTCCTGCCCCTCTACCCATGCCGCTTATGGTAGCGTCACACCAAGTTATACCATTATTTACTGCAACCATTGTATTACTTAAAGCTATTCCTTTATTATTATGAGCGTGAATACCTAAGGGCCCACCCCAGCTAGCTGATAATTTTTTTGAAATTGTTATAATATTATCTTCATCCATACATCCAAGCGTATCAGCAAAATAAAGAATATCAATTTTTTTCCAATTTTTAATTTCAGATCCTACTTCAATATATTTTTCATTTTTTTTATCATGCGCCTGCATTAAATTTAATCCAACTAAATAACCCTTATCTTTAATTATTTTGCAAATCTCTTTGCATTTTTGATAATCATCAAAATTTACAGCAACTCTAACAAAGCTAATTTTAGAACTAGTTGATTTTAAAAATTTTTTTTCTAATAATTCAAGTTTAAAAAAAAAATCTTTAGCATTTATCATTACACCATATGAAATATTTTTAGGTAAGGGTAAACTATTAAGAAAATTTTCTGTAGTTGTTGAGAATGGACCATAAAACGATTTGGGATTCGCAAATCTAAATCCTAGTTCAACATATTTTATTTTAGATTTACTTATACAATTTAAATAATTTTTAACTAGCTTTGAAGAAAAATTCCAATAGTTATAATAGCCACCATCTCGCAAAGTACAATCTAATAGATTAATTTTTTTTATCATTAATTTTTTTATTTATCATTTTTATAAATTTTTTAAAAAAAAGTGCCTCATCTTTTTTCCATAAAAAATTTTTATTTTTATTTTCATTGATTTTTTTTTTTCTCACTAAATTTAAAATTGTTTTTAGATTGAAAGTTAAATTTTTGTTATCTAAATAATAAATTGGCTTTAAAATATTTTTATTTATTACTTCATCTATTTTATTATTTAGTTTGTATGGTTGGTATTTTCTTTTGTCTCCAAATATTACTACTGGTTTATTCAAATACATAAATTCATCAATGACAGTTGAAAAACCTGTAATTAATAAATCTGCTTTTTGACAAAATTCATCAATATTTCCCTCTGTAAAAAAAATAATTTTATCATTAGGCACAATATATTCTTTGATTGTCTGTATCGATAATTCATCATTTAGTCTAATTTTAATCAATAATTGCGTATTTTTTAAATTTTTAATAGCATCACATAATTTTCTGAGATTTTCTAGATACTCAAAAGAAGTCTCATAAATCCATGGTCTTGATGCAAATACCTTGTATGTATTTGCGTAAAGTATAGTTTGTATTTTTATTTTATTAGAGTTCGTAAAAGATTTTCTCAAACCATTATAAGATATCGGATGAGATTTAATGATTTCTGATTTGTAAAAATTTTTAGTAACGGCTAAACGATAGGCTGTAGGAGATTGAGCTAATATCGTAGTAGCAAAGGGACTAGTAATTAGTCCGTTACATAAATTATTTAATTCTAAACGTGAGTATAATTCTTTACTGTACGGTGTAATTCCGTGTGAGGCTAATATAACCTCTTTATAATTTTTTTTAAAAAAATTACCCAAAACTGAGTTATCATTCCAAGTAAGGTAATCTGCAATTAATAATCTAGATTTCTTTAATAATTTATTATGATTTAAAAACTCATCAAGAGCTTTAAGATAGGCGAATATATTTAAAAAAAAACTATTTAAAATTTCCAAATTATTACTGATTATTGGAATTTTTAATTTAAGAATATTTTTTTGTATTAAATAACTATTCATACTTTTTTTTTTTAAATGTGGAGAAAAAATAAAAAAAAATTTCTCAAACATGAAAAAAAAATTAAGAAAATTAAATATGTAAAAAAAAAGGGATAAAAGACTATTACTATATTTTCTTGAAAAAGAAATAGAAATAGTACTGTTGTTATTTGAATAAATTAATTTAGCAATTTTTGTGAAATTTTTGTTTTTTTCAGAAAAAAAAATAATTTTTTTTTTTCTTAAAATATAAAAAATAATATTATTTAAAATTTTTTTTAAGTAATAAAACTTATAAACGTTATTTGGGATTTCATTTTTAAAAATACCAATTTTTTGAGATTTAATGTATTTTAAAATAAATGAATGAGCATTCACTTTGCTTAATTTAGTAATTTGATTATTATTAAAGACAAAAAAATAAGAGTGATTAGGTAGTGATAACCAAATGTAATTTAAAGTTGAATTAATTAACAAAAGGTAATTTTTAAAATTTTCTTTTTGAACAGATGAAAAATCAACATTACTTTTAAACAAAACTTTTATTTTGTTACTTAAAATTTTATTACTAACAACTATTTTTGTATAATCATAATTTTTTAATATTAAAAAAGGATTAGTTAAATTTTTAATTTTTTTATTTTTTAAGAAATAATAGGCGTCGGGTGTTAGCGCAATTACATTTGTATTAACTAACTTTGATGATAAATAATTATTTGCCTGACATTTATCAATAACTATTGCAAAATTTTTACTCATAAACTAATTTATAATAAAATTCTCATTTTATCTTTAGTAATAATTATTTTATTATTTTTTGGATATATTTTTTTTATATAGTTTCTTTTTTTTATTGAATTAAAATTAACAGGATCAAAATGGATTAATGCAATTTTTTTTACATGATTTCTATTTCCTATAAGTACGGACTCCGATGCACTTAAGTGAAATTTCGATTTTTTTGCGTTTGGTAAATTATTTGACTCTATTATTAGCAGATCACAATTATTTGCCAGTTTATCTATGGATTTGCAATCAGACGTATCAGTACAATAAGATATAATTTTATTTTCTATAATAAATCTAAAACCGAATGAAGGGTCTGAATGTTTCAATCTTTTAAAAGAAAAAAATAAATTTTTAAGAATTTGATTTTTTGAGGAAAAGTTTTTTATTTTTACAAAATTATATGTTTTAAATGATTTAGTAAACGGAGAGTTAAAAAAAAACTGTAATTTATTTTTATATACTTTATGAATAAATACAATAATTTTTTCTTTTTTTAATATGTTAAATAAACTATGTATACCCTCAATATGATCTAAATGTAGATGACTTAAAAATATAAATATAGGTTTACCAAAAATATTAATTTTACCTAGTTTACTTATATTCTTTAAGCCACTTCCGGCATCTAATATTAAATTATATCTTTTAGATTTTATTAATATACAGGTAGTCTCTCCGGTTTTTGATGCAAACCAACCATTTGTTCCAAGGAAATATATTTGCATAAAAATTAATTAGGAAGAAATTATATATATATACCGCCACTTGCATTTATTTCTGAACCCTGCATCATTCGAGAATTATTAGAACATAAAAAAAGTACAATACTTGCTATATCTTTAACATCTCCCAATTTTCCTTTATTATTAATTTTGTAAGAATTTGATAATTTCTTTTTTATTGATTCTGGCCAATTTTTTGTCATCTGCGAAACAAATGGACCAGAATTTATACAATTACAAAAAATATTAAATTTTCCGTATTTTTTTGCTATTGATTTTGTTAAATTAATTAATGCGGCTTTGGAGGCTGAGTAGATATCACCAGCATATACACCTCCATTCATGCCAGCAATAGAGGTTATGTTTATAATTTTACCACTTTTTTTTTTTAACATATTTTTTAAACTAAATTTAGTTAACAGTGCAGAAATAGTGAAATTTATGTATAAAATTTTTCTGATTTCTTTTTCATCTATCTCTAAAATTTTTTTTTTAGAAAAAATTCCTAAACAGTTAATTAAAACATCTATTTTCTTAAATTTAACTAAAATTTTTTTAATAACGTTCTGAATATTAGTAGAATTTTTTAAATTGGACTTAATAAAATTAAAATTTTTATTCTTAAAATATTTTCTTGGTATTTTCTTATCTATTGATATTACAGTTGCACCTTGATCTAATAAAACTTTACACAAATTTGAACCTAAATTTCCAGAACCACCAGAAACTATTATTATTTTTTTAAATAAATCTATATTTATCATTTTTTTATCGAGAACCCGCCATCTATAAAAAAACTTTGTCCAGTTTGATATTTAGAATTATTTTTAATCAAATAAATAAGAAAATTACTTACATTATCTACTGAGCCTAAAGTTTCACTGATTGATCTTTTTTTCATTTCAGAAATACTAATTAAACCTTTTTTTACATCTTTTAAAATCATGTCAGTAAGTATATGACCAGGATTGATACTATTACATGTAATATTGTATTTTGACCATTCTACAGCCGTTGATCTAGTAAGCGCATCAACACCAGCTTTGGAAATAGAATAGAGGACTCTTCCTACAAGTGGAAACTTTGATAAAACAGATGAAATATTAATAATTATGCCCTCTTTTCTTCTAATCATATGGGCTCCTGAATACTTTGTAAAAAAAAAATAACTTGTTAGATTATTGTCAATAACTTTTTTATAATTATCTACATTTAATAACTCTAATTTTTTATTTAGTTGAATTCCAGCATTATTAACTAACACGTCTATTTTTTTAAATTTTTTAAAAACTGCGTTTACAAATAATTTAATTTTAATTCTTTTAGAAACATCTATTCTTTTATAGAAACAAATTATTGAGTATTTATTTTCAAAATAAAATGAAATTTTTCTCAAATCATCTAAATTTCTACTACATATTGCCAAATTATACCCACTTTGGGCCAAAGCCTCTGCGCAAGCAAAACCGATTCCTTTGGTTGCTCCTGTAACTATTGCTATTTTTCTATTCATAAAAATTATTCACGCAATTCTTTGCTCTACCGCCCTGCAATACTGTTTTCATTTCTATTGCAGCTTTTTTTCTTATCTCAATGATAGAGGTATTGGAATAAAAGGCGACATGAGGAGTAATGATTAGTTTATTCCTTAAATAAATTTTATTTTCATAGAAATCTTTTATTAGTAAATTATTATTTGATGGCGGCTCTTCTGGTAAAACATCTAAACCAGCTGCTTTAATTTTTTTATGAACTAAAGCATTTCTTAAGGACACTAGATCTATAACTGCTCCTCTAGAAGTATTTATTATGATAGAATTCTTTTTTGAATATTTAAAAAAATTTTCGTTGATTAAATTTTTTGTTTCCTTAGTGAGTGGGCAATGCAGCGAAATAAAATCAGAATATTTCGCTAAATCTCTTAAAGTATCTACTCTCTTAATATTATAAATTTTGTCATAACCATTATCTTTATAAGGATCAAAAAAAATAACTTTCATTTTAAATGCTTTTGCTTTAATTGCCATTGCGCTTCCAATTCTTCCAAGTCCAATAATTCCAATTGTTTTTCCTTCCATCCTTAAGATATCTCCACCAGTTCTTTTCCAAATTCCTAATTTTGTTTTTTCTACGAGGTTAAAAATATCGCGATTTAGTGCAAGTAATAGGGACATAGCGTGATCCGAGACTTCGTCAATCCCATAGTCTGGAACATTACTAACTATAATTTTTTTTTTTTTGGTCTCTTCTAAGTCAATATTATCAAACCCAGTTCCTATTCTAACTATTATTTTGCATTTTTTTAGATTAGAAATTATTCTTCTATCAAAATTAAGACTATCGAAAGTTAATATGCCATCTACATTACTCCATAACTCATTACTTATATTATTAATTTGATTTATTTTAGGTATAATAATTTTAAATTTATTTCCAAAAATTTTTTTTTCTATTTTTCCTCCGTCATTTATTCCGTCCGTAATTAATACTTTCATTATTTAATTTCCATTATTTTTTGTGCAAACCTAAAATCTTTTATCGTATCAATATCAATTGATTCTATTTTAGATAAATTAAATAAAAAAGGATTTAAACCAAACCAATAATTCCATTTAAGCATCAAATTTTTTTTTGCTATAAATACTGATCCCGTAATATAAAAATTTTTTTCTAAATCTTGAGAGTAGGGGTGCCAAATTCCAGGATTAAAATTTTTAGGCTTTCCTTTTGAATTTAAAATAAAATCTTTACTTGAAAAAACTCCTACCAAACTATCATATTTATTTTTATTCTTTTTAAAAATATTTAAAGCATCTTGAAATCTATCAAATAATGGCGCTGTAGTTAAGCACCAAGCTATAAATGGATTTCCAGGAATTGAATTTAATATATTATTATGTATTTCATGCCATGGATACTTATGGTCTTGGCAATATTTTTTTTTTCTTTTCAAAAAAATAACTTTTTTTGATTTACACAATTTCTTTACCATCATTGAGTCACTAGAAACATATATTTTTTTAAAAAGCTTTGTAGATTTCAATTGATCTATTTTAATATCAAATAAACTCTTGTTTTGAAAAAATTGTCTGAAATTTTTATTTTTAACTCTTTTTGAGCCGGTACGAACAGGAACAATTGCTACAAATTCATCGCTCATTTTTTAAATAAAAATTTTATTATTAGGAATACTTGGTAATCTTACAGCTAATATTATAGCTTCTTCTATAACTTGTGTTATATTCTCTGTCGCCCCAGGTTCCAAAATATAAAACATTCCAGCGTCTAATAACTTTTTTTTCTTTCCAATTTCATATTCTACTTTTCCACTAAGGACTATTAAAAATTCAAAACTACATAAATGAAAATGTTTTTTTTCTACCATCCCTTTAGGCAAAGACTTAAAACAAATCTCTATATCTTTACGATGGAATATTGAATTTTTTGGATAAAAATGCCCACAAATCCATCCACGCATTTGACCGTTGATTATCTCCTTGCTAATATTAGAAATAATCGAATGTTCGCCTACTTTGGTGATAGTTTTATTTTTTAATTTTTTTAGAAAAGCTTTTGGTATCATTAATAAATTAATATAATAATAATTTTATAAAAACATCAAATAAATAATTTTATTTAATTAGAACAATGGTTAAAGATAAAATAGCAGTTATTACTGGTGGAGCTAATGGTATCGGCTTGGCTACAAGCTTATTATTTAATAAACTTGGAGCCAAAGTAATAGTTCTTGATAATTCTAAAAAAATTGAATTAATAAAAAAAAATTATAAAAAAAAAAATATAGAAATTGATTTTTATAAAACTGATATTTCGAAAATTTTTCAAATAAAAAAAAATCTTAATTTAATAAAATCAAAATATAAAACAATTGATATTTTAGTTGCTAATGCGGGTATCTGTCCTTTCAAAGAATTTTTAAAAATCGATGAAAAACTTTTTAATAAAGTTATAGATATAAACCAAAAAGGAAATTTTTTTGTAGCTCAAGAGGTTTCAAGAATAATGTTACATAATAAAACGAAAGGGAAAATAGTATTTACAAGTTCAATAAGTTCAATTTTTGGTGGAAGTCTGCAGGCACATTATTGTGCCTCTAAGGGTGCAATAAATCAAATTATGAAATCAATGGCTATAAGCCTGGGTAAATATAATATAAATGTTAATGCTGTATTGCCTGGTACAGTCATAACAAATATTAACAGAAAACAATTGAATAAGAACAAAAAATTAAAAAATTATTTTATTAAACGATCACCGCAAAATAGATTAGTCACATCAAATGAAGTGGCAAATTCGATACTTTTTTTAGTTTCAGATATGTCTAGCGGCATCAATGGCGAATGTTTAGTTGTTGATGGTGGGATGTCTATAAATCTGCAATAGATCATAATTATGTTTAAAAAAGTGAAATTTAGCATTTGTATCCCAATTTTTGCTAATCCAGGCATGCTTTCTTTTAGAACCCCAAACTATAATAGGATTAACTATAAAAAATTAAAAAAACTTGTTTATAAATGTGATAAAGAAAAAATTGATACAATTTTTATTGCAGATCATACATTGTTGGGTAATCAAGGAGAAATATTTGAATGTACTGCACTAATGTCGGCATTTGCAAGTATTACTAAAAGAGTTAAAATTGCACCAATTCATCTCGCCAATAATTTTAGACATCCAACTATAACTGCAAAAATATTCAGCACATTAAGTCATATTTCCAATGGTCGAATAATTTTATTTTATGATTATGCTTGGAGAAAAAAAGAATTTACACAAACAGGAATATCTTTTGAAAAAAAAAATGTAAGAGTAAAAAAAATGATTGAAGGACTAAATATTATCAAAAAATCTTTTAAACAAAAAAAAATTAATTTTAGTGGTAAATTTTATAAAATAAATAACTTCATTTGCAACCCAAAACCTCTTAAAAAAATACCTATTTGGTTGGGTGAAGCTGATAATAAACTAATGATCAAAGAAATAGCTAAAAGTGCTGATGTTTTTAATTCAATGCCCTGTTCTTTAGATATTTATAAAAAAAAGATACAGAAAATTAAGCAAGAATTTATTAAACAACAAAAAAATTTTAACAACTTAGGGCAATCGCTTGAAACTCAACTATTAATAGCCAAAAATGATAAAGATCTAATAAAAAAAATTAAAAATATTTATAATAAAAAAAAATTAAATAAATCTTATGATAATGATTTAGTTTCAAGGTTAAATGAATTAAATTCAAGAAAAATTAATTACAATAATCCTGAAATTCTAAAAAAAGAATTTATAATTGGAACACTAGATGAAGTAAAAAAAAAAATAAATGATTTCAAAAAAGCTGGGGTAAATCATTTTATGTTTTGGCTCATGGATTTTCCTAAAAATTACTCATTTAACGTATTAATAAAAAAAATTATTAAATGAATAAAAAGACTTTTGATAGGGTAAAATATATTTTAAGCATAATAATTAATACTCCATTTGCTTCATTAATAATTTCAATAAATATTATATCAGGTTTTCTATCTGTAACTGGTATACCGCTTTTGGTTTTTTCGTATCAATATTTTAAAGAAACAGATAAAAATTTAATTCCCCATCATGCTAAATTAGAAAATTTTTTCAACTTATTAAGAATTGATCTTAATATTTATTCTTTAGTCGGTCTAACTTTATTCATAATACTTATTGGACAAGCATGTCTAGGAGGCTGCGAAATGATTAATAGGTTTATGCAAATTAAATTTGCAAAAGAATATAACATAAATTTAATTAAATCTTTTAAAGAAACGAATTGGCTAAAAATTATTGAGGACAGATCTGGACAATTTCAACATGCAATTGCTTATGAATCTTATAATGGTTCCCAAGTAATATTAGACTCTTTGCGATTAGCTTCAACTTCGATAACGGTGCTATTGTATATTTTTGCCAGTTTGTATTTAAATCTAAACATTACAATTTTATTCTTATTTTTTTTTATTTTTTTAGGGTTGATAACTTTGATTACATCTAACAAAATTAGCTTTTTATCAAAATTATTTAATGATGAAAGAATAAAAACTGCAGGATTTGTTGCAAACATAAATAATAATAAGAAATTTTTAAAAACTTCAGTATTTCCTAATTTTTTTGAGACCATCTATAAGCAAATTAAATTTGCCTTTAGTACTGAGTGGCACTTAAACGTTTACGTTTTTTTTGTAAGATATACGTTATTTATATTAGCTATTATATTTTTATTTTTTTTGATTCTATTTTATGAAAAAATTAGTGCTCCAATTGAACAAGTTGCAATTATTTCACTGATATTCCTAAGAATTACTCCTATGTTCATTAAATTATCAGAAAGCTATGGAAAACTCTGCGAAAATATTCCCATACTTTTAAATTTAACTAAAAGATTAAAAGAATTTCAAAAAGCCAAGGAAAAAAATGGAAAACATTCTTATGTTGAAAACTCTCTAATTAAATTTGATAATGTAAGCTTTAAATATCCAGGAAAAAGTAATTTTGTTATTAAAAATTTAAATCTAATTTTTGAACCTAAAAAAGTAACTGCTATTATTGGAGATTCAGGATCTGGAAAAAGTACAACTATAGATTTATTAATTGGGCTAATTAGACCTTGCAGCGGTAGAATTAAATATGGGTTAATAGATCAAAAAAAAATTAATATAGAAACTTTTAGAAAAAAAGTTTCATATATTTCTCAAAGTATATCTTTATTTGATGGCACCATAAAAGATAATTTAACCATGGGGACAAATAATACACATCAAGAGATTATTAGTGCTTGCAAAATTAGTGGTATATATACTTTTATTCAATCACTGCCAAAAAAGTTTGAGACAAATATTGGAGAAAATGCAATAAAGATTTCAGGTGGACAAAAACAAAGAATTTTAATCGCAAGATCTATTCTTTCTAAAGCAGAAATTATTATTTTAGATGAAGCAATAAATCAGTTAGATGCAAAGTCAATTGCTTTAATTAAAAATGCAATAATAAAAATTAAAAAAGATAAAACAATAATAATAATCTCACATCAAAATGATTTGAAAAATTGCTATGATAAAATCTATTACCTATAAAAATTGTTTTTTATAACTATAATCTTTATAAATATGGTGGTACTAAAAAATTAGTATTTTAAAAAAATAATACAAAAAAAAACTTTAATTTAATCTATTTATTAATGCATTAGCATAATCACTGGCAACTTGCTGATTTTGCTTAATATCAAATACGTTGTAGTTTTTTTTTGTATAATAAAATACTTCTGGATTTGTCATATCATAAGAAACTTCTAATAAAGATTCTAATAATCTTTTTATTTTTTTGGTTCTTTGCAACTTATTAAATTTATGTTTTATTAAAAGGGCATTTTTTATATCTTCACTTAATTTTGAAATTTCATGATTTTCTATGCTTAGACCAATAAAATTATAAATAAATGTAGACATGCACAAAACAGGAACGCCCAATAATATTGCTTCAATTGCAGTAGTACCATCTAAAACTACAACTAAAGAGGCATTTTTAATAATTTTTTTACTCGGTAGACTAAAGTCGAGAATTTTTACATTTGGAAACTTTTCGATTGTTTTATAAAAAGTTGTCGAACGGGCGTGTGACTCTATACTTGAAGGATGTTCTTTTACAAATAATTCATAACCGATTGGAATATTTTTTGATAAAGTTTCTATTAAATATAATTGATTCATAAAATTATTTCCTTTGAGCTGTGTTGAATATTCTGGGAGCAAATGTAGCGGATAATATATATATTTTTTATTTAATTTTTTGTAATTAAATTTATTTTTTAAATATATAATACTTAAATATTTTTTCCAATTATCCAATACAGGCTGTAAAAAAACATACTCTTTGGTATTTACTAAAAAATTATATTTAAAATTAAATTTTAACAAGATACTCAACAACAAATGTTTAAAAAAAAACTTCACAAAATTAAAAAGATGAAAAAAATTTGTTTTTCTTAAAAAGTTTAAATTTTTTTTTGCATAAATAGAATCACTACTCAAATTTTCACTGTACTTAATTTCTTTAAATAATTTGTTGGTTTTTGAACTGAATTTTTTTTTATTTTTGTATAGTAAATATTTTTTTTTAATTCTGAAATTGCTGTAAAATAAATCATCTGCAAAATAAAAATAATTTTTAAATCTACTTGTCATTGCTGTAATAAAATTAATTTTATAATATCTACAAAATGAATAAAAAAGCATAGAACTTGAATTCGATACAGAGGTTGGCCAACAAAAAAACTCGGGCTTTAATTTTTTTAATATAAATTCAATATTTTTTGCTTTTTGAACTAAATCTATTAATATCTGATCTTTTTCTATTAAATATTTACTATTATAACCTACTATATCTTGTATGTAACATCTTCCTAGTTCTCTATCATAAGATAGTATTTTATAAACACTCCTGTCTTTTAAAATAAAATTTTCTAAATAATTTAAATATTTAAAATCAATTTTTTTTTTTACATTTTTTTGGTTGCTGCTAAAATATAATGGAATATTATAATTTTTTTTAGTTTCGTATAATTTTTGATTTAACACACTTAAATTATTCTTTTCATAGAAAATACCTGATTTAATTTTTCTAATTTTTAATAATTTGCAAGTCTCAATTAAATATGGAAAGCTTAATTCTGTAGTTGAAAATAATATTTTCATAATTTATTAAAAAAAAATTAAAACAACTATTCTACAATGGCACTATCATCCCAACTGTCTTGATCATGCAATTTTTTGCCTTTTTTAATTTTTTCTTCATTAAAATTCCAAGGTGAAATTTGATGTTTTTTTACTATTTTCATAAATTCAAATTCAGTGATGTTTAAAATTTTTAAAAAAAAATCTAAGCTTTCTGGTCTTTTTCCATCATTTTTTTCAATTAAGTCTCTTCCCTCCTGTAAACTCATTCTTCCATTTCTTATTTCTCTTGCTACAGATTGGGCTGTTCTTCCAAATCCTCTCTTTAGATATTTAATCCAGTCTCTGACACCGTTGACTTTACATTCTAATTTTTCAAAAGAAAATTCTTCTGGTAAGCCTTCAACTTCATCTTGCTTCCATCCGAGCATTTTTTTAATATAAGTTGCATTATACAATGGATCCCATTTAAAAAAAGTTCCATATGGAAGACTTTTGTAACCTATTCTTTCTAAATCTTTTAGTTTAGGATATTGAAAAGGACGAAGATCTCTTACAGATATTTCGTCTCCTAAAAAACCTGCCATATCTTCAGCGCTTATGCCGAGATTAATATGTCTATTAAAAGATTCTTCATCACACATTTCCCACTTTCCTTCCTCAAAGTCATAATACCCTGTATATTCGGCTACAGACTCACCCCAAATAATTAATGGAATATTAAACTTTACAGCCATAGTCATTGGATATGCAAAAACTCCGCAGTGACAGTGCCAACAAAAGTCACCTTTCCTTTTTAAAGACTCTAACATTGTTCTTCCAATAACTTTAAAGTTCGGCTTAAAAAGATGGTAATCTGCACCTAAAATTTTTAATGTTTTTTCTACATTCTCTAAATGAATTTTTCTGTAAAAACCATGATCAAAAGAAATCACAAGTGGCTTTAATTTATGTTTTTTTATAACTTGATATAAAACATAGGTAGAGTCTTTGCCTCCGCTAAATGGCACTATACAGTCATAATCGCCTTTGCCTCTAAAATTATTAATTATAGTTTCAAAAATTTTTTCACGTTTTTTCCAATCCACATTAGAATTTTTGTTCTTATGTTGTGTACATACGTTACAAACTTGATTTTTATCAAACTCAAAGGTTTCATAAGTTTCGGGCAATCCACAATTATTACAGCTCTTCATATAAATTATTAAGTTTATAAATTTTAATAAAGCTTTTCTTTAATATTGATTTTTTTTTTAAAAATAATTTTTTTTTTAACAAATTTTTCAATGTAATTATAGGCTTTATAAAATTCTATATTTAAAGAATCACAAATTGAAAAAAGAGTTTTATATCCATCAATAGAATATAACAACTTTTCATTATACAAATTGTTACCTTCGTCAAATGGAAATAATGAATTATTTCCTGCAATATATAAATTTTTTTTTGTCAACCAAGGTGGGTGGGCGCTAATTATTTTTGGGATATAGTTTTTTTTTATAATTCCGAAGTTTTTTTCAAATATATTTAACATATCATAGGCTATTGAAATACTTTTCAATATAAATTTAAAATTAATTTTATCTATTGTGTCTGCACTTGTATGATAATATTTATATGGGTATCTTTGTATAGCAACTCCAGGTATTGAAATGTTAGGCCATGCATAAAATTTTTCATCATTAATAAAGCCTTGAAAAAAATCTATTTCTTTAAATTTTGTTTTATTTTTTTTAAAAGATTCTATTAAACATTTTTCTAAAAAAGTATTAGATTTTTGGGCTTTTTTCAAACACCATTCCTTTCCGGCACCAACTGTTTCTAAATTTAAAGTAAATATTATTTTTTTAGTTTTTTTTGGAAATTTTTTAAAAAAAAATATAGGACCGTAAAGTTCTGGAAATAAAATAATTTGATAACTAAAATAATTATTTTTTTTTTTAATTTTTTCATAAAGTTTTAAAGCGGCAATGCTACCTGAAAGATTATCATTACAAAGTTCGTCTATATGTGCCGAAATAGATATAATTTTATCAACTTTTCCTTTAATAAAAAGTTCACCTACTTGCATAGGCTCATTTGTTAAATTAGCATTTATAGAAACATGATATTTATTATTATTTTTTATTTTTTTAAATAATTTAAATGGTAATGATAGTCCCCAATCTTTATGCCTTAATTTATAATTATACGTATGTTTGTGATTTAACAAATAATCATTTGGAAAATCTTTAGAACTAATAGTTCTTTTTTTAATTTCTTCTCCATTCAAAATTTTATCTACTGGGATACTGTTTGGGGATACAAAAAGAGGGCTTATTTTGGAACTTGCAATTATTTTTTTTCCCATCTTTAAAAAACTATATTTTAATTTCCAACGCTTTGGCACAGTCCAGTCACCAGCTTTAAAATTTGAGTTAAATTTATGAATTATAAGTTCTGGATATTTTTCTTTTAAAATTTGAAAGGATTGTTTCATACCCTCAGTATTGCCCATTCTTTCTAATGGATTTAAGACTTCAAATAATTTTTTTATATCTTTTATCATTTTTTAATTTTTTTAAGGTTATCAGCTATTATAATTTGGTATAAAAGACTTACCTAATTCTAAATCTTTATATGTAGAATAAAATCTTTTTCCTACTAAAATATTATTAATAATATTCTGGTTTGAAATATTTAAAACTACATTTATTCTTATAGATCCATCCTTTGTAGCAACTATAATAGAATTAAAAATTTTATTTATAATTAATCCTGATTGAAAAATATGAAATTTCATTTTTTTATCATACCATGACGCATCCTTAATAAAAACTAACTTACTGTTTTTATTGTCTATGTATCTGGTGCTACATCCTTTATACGGGTCATCAAACGCATTTATAAATCTTAATATTTCCTCACCCCTCCATTCCCAATTAACAAAACCATTTTTACATGTTAAAAGTCTTGGAAGAAATAATGAATTACATTCATTTATTGATACTTTTGACTTTAAAAAAAATTTTTTTTTAATAATTAAATTAAAAAAGTAGTTAAACATTTTTCTAGTATATTTTTTTTCCATAAAAAAATAGGAAGATGGTTTTAATTTATTCTTAATCAAAAAATTTTTTTTCAAAATAATTTGACCATCATCAAAAATTCCTTGTATAGTATTTTCAGTAATTTCTTGAAGACAAATCGAACTTTTTTTAACTCCCATTAAACTCATCCAAGTATAATGAGCTCCACCTCTAAATAGAGGTAACGGTATGCACATAAAATCAATGAGTTGTCCTCTAAATTTTTTTATCAAACCATTATTAAATTTCCATGGTTCTCCAAATCCAATGCCTAATGAATTTTTATCAAAATTTCTTATAAAAAATTTATCTTTATTTATATTTTTGCAAACTTTATAAACAATCTTATTTTTTTTTAAGGCACTCTTCAAAGTTAAAGAATTATCTAAAATATGATCTTCTAATTGTCTTTTTGAAGTATAAACAAAAAAATTTTGTTTTTTTTTTTTTAATAAGATTGCTGCTTCAACTAAAGATATTGATCCACCAAAAAGAAAGAAGTTCTTAATATTTTGCATTATTTAGATTTTCAACTCTGAAATAAGTGCTTTAGCTAAATCTTCTCCACAAATTTTTTGTTCGGCTTTATTAAATTTTTTTTCTCCGTAAAAAAAAATTTCAGGTTTAGTCAAAATATAACTAGTCTTATCAATTGAGTATAATAGAGCTTTAATTTTTTTTTTAAATATACTTTTTTTAGTTTTGGTTACTGAATTTATAGCTCTATTTACATCATCATATAAATTATCAAAATTAGTGCTTTTACATACTTGATCAAGGAAGTCATAGATATAATAATTTCTATTTAAAGTTAGCATTGCTTTGCCACTTACAATAGCTTCAAAACCGCTGCTTCCATCAATTACAACGACTAATTTTGAATTTTTAATTAATGTTTTTCCATCAAAAGAAATTGGAACAAATTCTACATTGGGTAATTGTTTCACTCTTTCATAAAATATACTATTACGAGAATGAGATGAAAACATTGCGGGATGTTCCTTAACTAATAATTTATAATTTGAAGGTATATTTTTAGATATCAACTCAATAACAAAAAACTGGTTCATAAAGTCACTGCCACAGATTAATGATGTTGTCTCCGGAATTGAAAATAGAGGTAAATAAACATAATTACAATTCAAATTAGGAAAATCTACTTTGTCCATCATAATAAATTTATTTCTTAAAGATATCTCATTAATTATATTATCTATTAATTTATAATTTTTCATCATTTTCAAATGCTTTATTTTAATTTTTAGGATAAATAAAATTTTGAGAATTAAATGTTTAGAAATAGTATAAAAAAATAAAAAAAAATAATTTCTATTAAAAAATTTGTTTTTATTATTAATAATAATTGATTTTGCATTTTCTCGATCATAACTCGAAACACCTTTGCTCAAGATTTCATTAAAAAATAGATTTATTTTTTTGCTTCTTATATTTTTTTTTAAAGTTTTATAATATAAATTTTTAATTTTATTATTTCTAGGATAAATACTATCAGAGAAAAAAAAATAATTCTTAAATAATGTTGGACATGGCACAATTAATTTGGAATCATAGAATTTTGCATAAACATCAAAAATTGAAGCTTGAATGTTACTCAAGCCATTTGATAAGTAAATTACATCAGGTTTAAAAGATACGAATATTTTTTTTATACTTTTCGATATATGGAAAAATTCATTTAATATTAATTTTTTTTTTTCTTCAGTATATTCTGATTTATATTGATCTACATCAGTAATATAAGATCGGCCTAAAACTCTGTCAGCAGAAATAATTTTCCAAATGTTTTTTTTTTGAAATCTTTTCAAAAAATTCCAAATGTTTTTTATCTATTTTCTCTAAATTTTTATTTTTTTTTAAATTATAAATTATTGGAGATAAATTTTTTTTACAATAATTAATATTTTCATATTGCAAACTAGACAAGCACGTTTCATAATCATAAATAAATCCAAATTTTAAATCATTTTTTTTTTTTTTTAATATACAGAAAGCATCTACTATATAACCGTGATTTAAGGAGGTTGGGTAACAAAGAATTTTCATATCTATTTTTAATTAATCAGTAGAATTATTATCAATTTTACAAATATTCATTTTAACTAGATTAGATTATCAGCTAATTTTTTTTTAATATAAAAAAACTCAAACGTCATGACATTTATCCATTCATGCTGATGTTTTTTACTTACTACTTTTTAAAAAATTTTTTTAAATTTATTCGCTTGTTTAATATCTAAGTTTAATCATTAATTTAGTCCAATTACAATTTTTTGTTATAACGTAAATAATCTTTTCTTTTTAAACAATAAATTAATTCATCACAGTAAATATTATTTTTAATTCTTAATCTTTTTTTATATGTAAAAATTTTCTTAAATTTATTTTTTTTAAGAAATTTTATTCCATCTAAGTTAGCACTGTAAACTCCTGCGAAACACATTCTTAAATTTAAAATTTTAAATATTAATGTTAAACACAATTGTATAGCTTCTGTTGCCATACCTTTTTTTTGATAATTTTTCTCCCCAATAAAATATCCAATATGGCAAAATTTATGAAAATAATTTATATCAATTTTAATATTACCAATGTGGATATCCTTAAAAAAAATTCCAAATAAAATTGTAGATAAGTCAGTATTACACTTTTTTACAAATCTCTTTAACTGAGGTATTGAAAGATTTTCTATTCTACATTCTAAAAACTTATTTATTTTTTTATCTTTAAGCCAAGATAAATATTTATTATCGCAATCCTTGTAATTAATTTTTCTTAAAGTTACTATTTTGCCGTTAACTTTTTTCTTTTTTAAATTTATTTTAAATTTTTTATTTAACAATTTTAAAATTTAAATTATAGTTTTTCAAAAATGATTTTGCTCTTATTGGATTATTATCGCCGAAATTGAAAAGGCTACCACAAGCAAGCGCACTTACATTTGTTGATAAAAATGCATCTTTCATATGACTAAAGTTTCCAGCTCCACCACAAGCTATAACAGGTAAATTGGTATTTTGGCAAACTTTTTTAATTAATTTAATATCGTATCCTTGCATCATGCCATCTTGATCTATGGAATTAATAAATATTTCACCTGCACCATTCTGCTCACAATTCTCTAAATGTTTTTCTAGTGAAATATTTTCTTTTTTTTTTCCACATTCGGAGAATAACTCATAATAATTTTTATCTAAGTTTTTCTTAACATCTATAGAAATAATTATAGATTGTTTTCCAAATAAATTGCTGGCTTCTTTTATAAATTTATAATTGTTATAGACTAGCGAATTCAAAATTATTTTATCTGCACCATTTCTAAAAAGAGATTTTAAATCATCAATATTGTTTACACCCCCGCCTAAAGAGAGTGGCATAAAACAAACTTTCGATACTTCTTCTAAAACTTCGAGTAATGGGCCTATTGATCTTGATTTTCTTTCAATATTTAAAAAAATTAATTCATCTGCATCACTGTCATTGTAAATTTTAGAACTTTTAACTGGATTACCCACATCTAGAAAATTATTGAATTTTTTAGTTTTAACCAGTCTATTATTTAGCAATAATTGTACGGGTATAATTCTTTTTTTTAACATAAACCATTCCACTTACAAAAGTTGTGTATAATTTTTAATCCATATTTTTGACTTTTTTCAGGATGAAATTGAAAACCAATAATATTATCTTTTGCAATTATAGAATTAAAATTTTCGCAATAAAACGTTTTTGCTAATGATAATTTTTTATCATCTAAATCAAATTTGTAGGAGTGAACAAAGTAAAAATCCATTTCATTTTTAATTTCATTAAGAACCGGATGTTTTTTTAATATTTTTACTGAATTCCATCCGATATGTGGTAAGTACTGATTGTCTTTGCAGCTAATCATTTTTACAATTCCCGGAATTAAATTTAATCCATTTGTTGGTCCATCTTCCTCACCCGTAGTCGCTAATATTTGCATTCCCAAACATATGCCCATGATTGGTTTTTTTGATTTATAAAATTGAATAATTTTTTTATCTTGTTGCTGTTTTTTTAAATCATTCATTACTCTCGAAAAATTTCCAACTCCTGGAATGATAAGATGAGTATGTTTTGATGCCAAATCTCCTGCTTTGATTGTTTCGTAATTAATATTTAAAGAACTTAATGCATTTACAATTGATTTTAAATTACTATAGCTGTTGTCTATTATTGCTATCACTTTGTCACATCTTTAGAATTTATAATAAAGCCATGTTCTTGTAATTTTTTTATCGAATACTTTCTTTCCATTGGAGAGGTTTTATCCCACATTTTTTGATCGGGAAGCTCTGTTCCATATTCTAAATTTGCTGGATTTATATTTGAGGGATAAACTGAGTGAGACTTTACTATTTCATTAAATTCATTTTCTGTAATCCCTAGGCTTTCTAAGAAAATATTCAATCCTTTAGGCTTTTTACCATCGTAATTATCAATATTTTTTTTAGCGGTGGATTTATCAATTCTACCATTTCTAATATCAATAGCAGATAAATGGGCTGTTCTGCCTGATCCTCTTTTAATGAATTTGATATAATCTCTTACTCCCTGCATTTGGCATTCTACTTTTTCGTATGAGTATTCTGGGGGAATTCCTGCATTTAAATCTTCCTCCCATCCTAATTCTTTTTTTATAACTCTTACTTGTTCTTTTACATCCCAAGAAAAATAGCTACCCAAGCATATAGATCTAAAGTTAATTTTTTTTAAATCTTCAAGTTTTGGGTAAACGTAAGGGGCAAGATCTCTTTTATTTACTGTGCTATCATTTAACATATTAAGCATATCATCCGCTGATATTCCTAGATTAACAAACTTATTAAATCTTTCTTCATCAACTTCTTCGCTTTCCTTAAGTGTATCTTCATAAGTATAATAAGCGGTATATTCAGCCTGCGGCTCACCCCAAATAACTAACGGAACATTCTCTTTAATCGCAACTTGCATAGGATATGCAAAAATTCCTGAATGACAGTGCCAACAAAAATCACCTTTGCGAATAAGAGTTTCTAACATTAATTTCTGAACAATTTTCCAATTTGGAGTAAAAGTTAAGCAATCAACTCCGAGGGTTTTGAAAATTTTTTTTCTGTTTTCAACAAGCTTTGGCCTAAAAAACGTATGATCAAAGCTAACCACTAAACACTTCAAATTATATATTTTTACAAGCTTAAAGAGTGTAAACACACTATCTTTACCACCTGAAAAAGGAACTATGCAATCATAATTATATTTCCCTCTATATTTTTCAATAATTGTTTCAAAGTCAGCTTTTTTTTTTAACCAATTTATTTTTTCTTTTTTAAATTTATGCTGCTCACAAATATTGCAAACTCCCAATTTATTAAATTCAATAGTTTCGTGTGTTTCCGGAAGTAAACAGTTAATGCAATTTTTCATAATATATAAAAATAATCTTATTAGATAATTTTTTTAATTTGTTACATTTTATACACTCTTTAAAAATAACTTACCAGTAGCAAGTGCATTGTTAAAATAAGCAATTTTAAAATTTTTATTTTCGATGACAGTTTTAATAAAAAATTTGATTGAAGCAAACAAAGAGTCCTCACTTAAATTTATTACAAATTTATGGATTAATTTTTTTTTTGGTCTTTTGAAGAGACCACATTTATCAAATATATTTCTAGGTCCAATTTCATATATTGAACCATTTTCATAAAAAATAATTTTATTAGAGAAATAAAACTCTATTCTATCTGTCATCGGCGCAGCATAACTCAAAAAAAAATTTGCTGTACTTTTATTAGAGAAGTTTAAATTTATGCTAGCAGTATCAATTTTTTTTTTATTATTTGCAATAGCAGACTCTGCTATACAATATCTCTTTAAATTTCCAAGCAAACTAATTGAAAAATTAACGTGATGTACTCCGAGATTTCCAGCTATTCTTTCCAATCCATTATTAGAAGTAAATCTCCAATTATTTTTAAATTTCTTTAAAAATGATATACCAATACATGAGTTAACCGAAATATTAATTAACCTATCATTTTCCGTTTCTTTTTTAACCAACTCAAATAATTTTGAATGTAAAAGATTATAATTAAAATAAATTCTTTTCTTATTTATATTTTTAAGTTTTCTTAGGAAGTGGTACTGTGATAGACTGGAAAAACCTGGTTTTTCACAAAATATTGGTCTTTTAAAAAATAATAATTTTTTAATATAGTAAGTATGAGTTACGGAGGGTGAAGTAATAAAAAATAATTTTGATTTTTTTAAATCATCAAGTTTATTGACATAAATAATTTTTTTATTTTTATTTTGTAGTAATTTTTTTTGATAAATTGTACTTTTATAGCAATAAACAAATATTTTACTTATTTTTTTTTCTTTTAGAAGAAAGCGAATTATTTTTAAACTGTGATTTCTATAGCCTATTATACCTGCTGCTAAATACATAATTGTTAAACATTAACAAAAGTACATCTGTCGCAAGGAAATAATTCTTTTCTTTTTTGACTTATATGTTTACTTCTGTACTCTTGATATTCACTAGATCTCCATATTTCAGAAATAGACTTGTCATTTACATTCCATTTTGAAAGTTTAGACTTGTAGTCATAATCACATGGGTTCACTTTTCCGTCCCACCATACGAACATTCTAAGCCATAATTGCGCACATGGGGCCGTTAAATTATTTGGAGAGTTATCGTAAGAACTTTCCCAAGGCGTATATCCAACTAGTTGGACAATGTCTGCAAAATCTCCTAATTTTTTTTCAAGATTCTTAACATTAAGTTCAGAATTAATTTTTACACCACTTATTTTAACTATTGTGCTAGAATTTTTATAATATTTTTTTCTTATTTCAGAAAAAATTTTTAAATTAGAAAACACTTTTTCAAATTTTCCATTAACTCTTATTTTTTCAAAAGTTTCCTTATCTGCTGAGTCTACAGAAAAAACGATTTCATTAAATTCAGCTCCTAAAAGAGAATGTGTAAGTTTTTCATTTAATAAAGATGCATTAGTATTTATTTTAAGTCCCAAGAATTTATCTTTGCAATACTCAATCATATCTATTATTCTTGGATTTAGGGTAGGCTCACCTCTAGAAGCTAAAGTTACCGCTTCTACTTTTCCCTCGATCTCATCAATTATTTTTTTAAATAAATCCAAAGACATATGACCCATCATGCCATTTGATTTATTACTAAAAGTTTTGTCAGACTGATAACACATAACACATCTAAAATTACAAATAGATGTAGGCTCTATTTGAACGCATGGTGGATATTCTTCTATTTTATGTAGCTTTGAATTAAGTGAGTATTTGTACCTATAGATTAAAAATCTAAAAAAATCTTTATCACTAACTTTTTTTTCTTTGAGTAATTCTTGGCCTTGAAGAAAATATTCATCTTTTTCTAAAGTTTGATTAATTTTTTTTTTTTCTATTCCAGAAATATATTTGTAAATTATATTTTTATTTTTTTGACTTAAAGATTCAAAAATTTTTTTATTTTCATCTATATTTTTTCTAATTCTAACTAACAATCTATCTAAATATTCAATATTAGTGGGGTAATTTTCATCACTAAAACCTATAGGGCTATTTACTAATGCTTTATCTTTTATAATCATTATAAAATTCTAAAATTTTTGTATATAATTTTTAATTCAAATCAATAAGAAATTTTCCTTTGTTAACTTAAACGTTAATATAATTTAAATTTTTTATTTCTTACTTTATTAATTAAGTAAATATTTTTATTTTTCATTAAAAAATTGATGATATTCTTTAAATTTATAGTAATCCTTTTTTTTTTAAAAAATACAATTATTTTTTTTATAAGTTCAAGATCCTCCTTGTAATCGATTGTTAACCTATAATGTGATAAATCTTTTTTTAGTTTAAGTTTAAATATCTTAAAAAAAGTTTTTTTTCTCCAAATAAAAGGTGTAACATGTTCTAAATCTGTGTCATTTTTGCATACCCGATTGACATTTTTCAGAGTATTGTATGAGAATACCTCAACGTCCATACCATCTGGGTAAGAAGAACTATCAAGAGTTGAGGTATTTGAAACAAAATCGTATTTCGAATTAACAAATTTTTTTACGCATTTATCAATTATTTGAGGATCAATCAGTGGACAATCTGATGTTAATCTTACAATTATAGAAACACCAAACGATTTTGCTGCTTCACAATATCTTTCGACTAAATTATTTTCGCTTCCAGAATAACAATTAATATTAATTTTTTTACAAAAACTTCTAATTATATTATTTGAACTTTTTTTTGAGGTTGCAACAATTATTTCGTCTATAGTTCTTGATTTTTTTACCTGACTAATCATATATTCTAGTAATGGCTTACCTTTAATTTTTAGCATCGCTTTTTTAGGTAATCTTGTTGATCCGACTCTAGCCTGAATAATTGCTGCTACTTTTTTTTTCATTTAAAGTCTTTGAAAAGCGTCAGTTCTGACTGGAACTTTTAATTTTTTTTTAATTTGATCTTTTTTGATTAAAGAAGATATTTTTTTAAAAGTTAATCTACATTCTTTGAGATATTTCTTGCATATTTTGTAAGTATGAGACTGAGAAACATAAACACTAGATGAAACTAAGTAACCCTTACGAAGCATATCATCCATGAAATAAGTTAATATATAATTATTTAACTCTCCATAGTTCAATTTCATTGTTACTAGTGGTAAAAAATTACTCACTTTAATTTGTAAATTTAACTGGTTAAAAATTTCTTCCCAACCCTCTTTAATTAACGCTCCTATTTTAATGAGATGTCTCCAGGTTTGATTTTTTTCTAACAATTCTAATGTTTTAATAGCAGCAACAAAACCTACTCTTTCACTCCAGTTTGTGCTACTAATAAAACTATTGATAGAATTTTTCATAATTTTTGATTTTCCTACCACTGCTGAAATTGCAAAACCATTTCCAAGACCCTTTCCATAAACAACCAGATCGGGCTTAAATCCAACAATTTTATAGGCTCCAGAATTTCCTATTCTAAATCCAGAAGTTATTTCATCACAAATTAAAATTAAATTTTTTTTTTTTACAGATTTCATTTATTTTATTAATAAAATTTTTTTTTGGAAAATCATACCTAGCGCTTTCAATCACAACTATGCCGATCTCTTTACTTTTTTTAAGTGTTTTTAAAAAATCAACTGGATCATCATATTTAAAAGGGAAAATTGACCTCTTAAGGCCGGAATATACCCCTTTTGCTGACAAACCCTTTAGCAGATGATCATTTAAGTTATCTTTTGTTTCTAAATTTGTAGCTAAATACCAGTCCATCCAACCATGATAACCGCTAAATGCAATTTTTTGTTTTTTTGCAAAACTTCTTGCAATTCTAACCGCTATTGCCATCGCTTCTCCACCGGACCTTGCAAATTTAACACCAGAAAATCCTGGGTTTAACTTTATAAGTTTTTTTGCTAGCGTGATCTCCTCTAATGAATTCAGAGTTGTAGTAACACCTTTATCGATGATTTTTTTGACCGCAGAATTAACATACCTATTATTATATCCCATTATTGCAGAACCTATTCCCATTTGAGCCATATCAATATATTTCTTGTTTTCTAAATCCCAAATATAACAACCTAAGGCTTTTTTGAAATAAACTGGCCAGGTTTTACTGGTATATCTTTGTGGTCTTTTTGATAAAATACTATTTCCTCCAGGAATTATTTTTTGAGCTATTTTCCAAAAATAGTTTCCTAAATTTTCTTTTACCAACAACTCATTCCTCCATCTATTATAAGATTATGCCCGTTAGTATAACTAGAGGATTTTGAAGCTAAGTATATTACGCCACCAACTATTTCATCCACAAATGCCATTCTACTCATAGGATTTTTTTTTGAGTAGTTTTTTATAAAAGATTTATTTTGAGGATTTTTTTCGTTAAAAATTCCTCCAGGGGATATGGAGTTTACTCTAATATTTTTTTTAGCCAAATGAACAGCAAAGTAGCGTGTTAACTGATTTACTCCTGCTTTTGTAATTCCATATATTTCAGAACTTTTTCTGTCACTTTTTTTTGAGTATATTTTAGGGTCAGGACTAATTATTGAATAAATAGATGAAATATTAATTATATTTTTTAAAATATTTTGGTTTTTAGAGTATTTCTCAAAATTTTGAATACTATAAAAATATGATTTTATATTAACATCAAAAACATAATCTAACTCTTTTTCTGTTCTTTTCTGAAAAGGTGTAAACACAGCTACTCCAACATTATTTATTAAACAATCTATCTTCTTAAAATTATTAAATATTTTTTTGAAAACTATATTATTTTCATTTTGTATTGAAATATCTGCACTAAAAAAATAAAAATTTCTATCTGAAAAATTTTTTGGCTTTTCTTTATCAATTCCAATAACAACTGATCCGAAGTTCAAAAAAGTTTTTACAAGTTCTGAACCCAATTGACCTGTAGATCCTGTAATAATTATTTTCTTATTTTTTAATCCGAAAAAATTATCATACAATTTAAAGTTTTTATTAATATTTTTTTGCATTAATTTAAATTATATTTTTTTTTAAATAAAAAATTATTTTTGATTAATTTATCTATTTTATACAATGACTGGTCTAAATCATCTAATCCATTAAAATCTTGATAAATATGGTCAATTATAAAAGCAGTCCTCTTTCCAGCTTGTCCATCTTGAAATTCATCAAGAATTGCATGATATTGTTTATTCAAATTAATTTTCATTAAATTGTTATTAATTTGATTAATAATTGCTTTTTTTAGAGAATTAAGATTATTGAATATAATTTTATTTAAACCGTATTTACAAAAATTATTTTGATCTTCTAAACCCAAATTATCATAATGAAAAGATACTGTTCCAAAAAAACTGGACTCTGCGGCGGTTGTACTTATTCCCATCCCAATTACTAAATTGCTTAAACTAGCTAATTTTGCTGGATTATATTTTTCATTTTGTCCATCGCCAAAAAAAACTTTTATTCTCTCAATTTTAATAAAATTTTGAATTTCAGGTACAAGCATTTTCAAAAAATTGAAGTGAGATTTAGATTTTGGTTTAAAAAAAAATAATAGATCTGGAAAAGTCTTTAACAAATTAATAAATAATTGAACTAATTTTACGCTATCTGTTTTGCTATAAAATATGTCATTATAAAATATATTATCCATATATGAAACTATAAATTTATTTGGATATAAATTTTCATTACTTGACTGATTTTTTCTAATCTCTTCAAAATAATGATCGCTAGGATATCCTACGCAATAAATTTTTTTATATGGATAGTTTGAAAAATTATTTTTAATGAAATGTTTAGACCAGGTGAACAGTATATCGCAACATTTTTGATTATCTTTTCTGTAAATTGGATAATTACTCCAATGCGATTGTATTAATAATGCATTATTATTCTTTAATGCTTGTGCCTTGATTAACTTATCTTCCTCAATATCAGACATGCTAAAATATATTTTAATATTTTTTTTCTTATAAATCGAAGAGTAGTAAATCAATTTAGTGTCAAATAAAATTTGATTGTATTTTAACCAACCTCTAAGTGATCCTTGCAGTATATTGAAAAATAAAAGAGGAAAAATACTTAGAATTATCCTAAAAAAATCTAGGAAAAAAATTGGCATATTTTCGTAATATAAATTTTCTAAACCTAAATTTTTAAGATTTTTTTTGGAAATTTGATCCCATTTTTCAAAACTAATTGCACAAATATTTTTTTTTTGTAAATTTGAAAATTTTAGCCAATATAAATCTGAAATATCACTTGTATTAATTTCTCTTTGAAGAATCTCTATTGCCAATAATTTATTATGATCATTAGCTCTTTTAGCAAAAATTCCTTTTACACAAAGTCTCAAAAAAATAAGTATTTTTTTGAGACTTTCAATCTTAGGGCAAAAGAACTTAAAATATAGATAATTATAGTATAAATCTTTATTTTTTTTATAATCTAAAAAAAAAAATAAGTTATTGTAAAAAAAAAAATTATTTTCTAAATAATTTAATATTTTTTTAAATGGATTATTTTGAATAATATAGAATGCTTCATTATTTTTAGAAAATTTTTTGGAAAATAAATATAATTTGATTGGTAAATAAGCTTGATATACAAATCTTTCTTTTAAAAACTCAGAATATTTTTCTTGATCATGACAATGAAACGCAAAAATACTATATCCCAATGGTGAACCAAATGAAAAAAACTTATCGGATAGCTCTTTGCTTAATTTACATATAGACAAATAAATAGATTTATTCTTAATTTTTAACCTTGATTCTTCAAATTTAGTACAATTTATAAATTTAATATCTTTAAAAAAAAATATTAAACCAAAAGTATAGATCTTATCTATAAAAAAAATTCTTTTAATTTTTGATATTTTAAATTTAAAAAAAACTTTTAACAAACTTAAGAAGTTTATTTGATCTATGTAAATATCAAATTTAGTATTCATTGATTTATTCAAGAAATCAATTTGATCATAAAACATATAATAATTTCAAACTATCCACTTATGATACCAAATTTCAGTTCTATATATTTTAAAACCACTTACCTGATATGCTTCAAGAGCCCTGTGATTTCTGGCCTGAGTTACAACGCTTAAATTACTAATATTTAATTTATATAACTCGTTTTCTACATAATTAAGTAGCAATTTTGAAAAACCTCTATTTTGATATTGTTCAGAAATAGAAAATAAACCAATTTGGGCATAATTATTATTTATTCTTAAAGTACAAAACCCAACTGGTTTATTTTTGAAACAAATTAAAAAACAAATATCATCAAATTTACCTAGAATCGCTTTTTTTAACCACCCTGAATAAAACTCTTTTACCTTTTTAACTGGAAAATGATCATCAAAATAGTATCTGGATTCTTTATAACTTTTTATAGCAGTATCTCTAATCAATTTATAATCTTCAATAGTTGCTTTTTTAAATGTTATATTTTTTTTAATTTTTTTTTTTAAAAAATTAACTTTTTTATCTAATGTTATTCTAATGTCCTTAAATGCAAAATTATTGCTTTCTGCTATTTTAATAGAATTTGCATCATGGCAGTTTGCTAAATACTGAACCATATGAGGATTATTTTTTCTAATAAATTTATTACATCTAAAAATTATATTCGATGTTAACCTTTTCGGACCAATAAAACATATTTTTTTTTTCCAAAATTTTGTATCCCAATCTAATAATGTAATTACGTTTAATATATAATTTAACTCAGTGTTATTGTTAAAATCTAATTGTATTGGTTGAAAAGAACCTTTTACAAAATTTGTTACAGATTTTTGTATTTGTTTAAAAAACGGATCTATAAATACATCAACTAATTTATTATAACTTTTATAATTACCAATTTGGATAATTACAATCTTATAGTCAGAAACTTTTTTTAATATTGTATTACTTAATTTTTCAAATATTATTATATCATATTTTTTTATTAACTTTAAATCTAATTTATTGTGGTAAATAAAAGTTATATTACTTAATTTTAATTCTTTAATTTTAAGAAAGATGTTAAAATATTTTGTTTTTTTACTTGGTAGAATTACTAGTTTTTTCACAACTACTATATTAATTTTTTTGCTATTTTTAATTCCTCAACCGTATCAATATCGATAGCTTCTTTAAAATCTAATAAAAAAAAACCGTAATTTGGAGAATAAAAACTTTTATACTTCTTTAAGACCGAAGTATAACTAATCCAAACAGAACCGGTAGGACAAAATAATTCTGGCAAATCTTGCGATCTTTTTAAATTAAAATTTTTAAATAATGATTTTATTTTTCCCCTTTTTAAAACGTGAGCCCACCAAGGATTAGAAAAATTAAATTTAAAAAAAGATATTTGCGATTTAAATTTTTTTCTAAAAAAATATCTTACTGCGCTCTCTACGCACTTTTTGGTTCTATGGGGACAGTTAGGCATTAACTGAACAACTATATCAAATTTTCCAAAATAATTTTCAGATTGTTCGACTGCTCTTAAAGTAGCTAAATGAACTGACGATTTGTCGTCATAATACTTGTCCCTTAAAAATGGTGTTGTGTCACCATGCATTTTACAAATATTTTTAATTTTTTTTGAATTAGTGCTCACAATTACTTTGTCAAAAAATTTTATTGATTTAGCAATTTTTAATGCATGCAAAATCATTGGTTTATTTTTAAAAGTTATAATATTTTTATTTTTGATTCTTTTAGATCCAGATCGAGCAGGAATTATAGCTAAAATTTTTTTTTTTTTATACACGACTCATTAAATTTAATAATTTACAATCCTTTTTCTAAGACTTTAGATAAAAGCAAATATTCTTTTTTTAAAATTAATTTTTTTTTATTTTCTATCATATAAATAAATTTTTTTATCGTAACAATAAAGTCCCCAAATACTGCATCAAAATCCCAAGAAATTTTTTTTTCAGACTTTTCCCCTATTATATTAATATAGATTCCGCCAAAAGATTTTCCTAATGTAATAAAATTCGTTATAATTTTATTTGACCATTTTATATTTAAGTTGTTTACTTGATTTGATTTTATTAAATTATATTTCAAAATCTTTTTAACTTTAATAAATTTCAAGACTGGTTGCACTACGTGAGAAGAATAGCTCTCCCAACTTCCATTTGATATTGCATATATTGCTTTTATCTTTCCAATTTCTTTTAGTTCTTTCTTATTTAAAATTAATTTTTTTGAATTACAGAAAGGACTTTCAGAAAATATTTGTCCATCATATTTTTGGTATCTTAGATATTTTTTTACTTCTAGCTCTTTTAAAGCAATAAACTTATCTAAATATACTGGCTTACCACTTCTTAAAACCTCTTTTAAATATTTTTTTCTAGAGATTAGATCATCTCTTAAAAAAAGGATGGCATCAACAGATTCGGTTAATTCCTTTAAACTTTTTGAAATATTTTTAATATTACATACTTTTCCAATTAACTTAGAAACTTTTAAATTGTGAGTCCAAATATGAGTGACCTCAGCATTTTTAATTTTATGATAATTTAAATCATATTTGGGTAAATAATTTCTTATATTTTTATAAGGTATTAAATCTAAATATTTTTTTTTATACCCATTGCATGCGATAGACCATGAGAATGGATGTCCGTTTCCATGTGAATATCCTATAATGCCAAATTTAATGCTCATATTTTATAACTGTCAATTACAGAACCAATTTTAAAATAATTAAAAATTTCTTTTCTTTTCAGACCTATCTGAAAATAATATTCTTCTATTAATATTGCTTTATCCAAGCAACATATTATAGGCTTATCTTTTTTTAATCCAAGTATTTTTCCAGGTCTTTTATTTTTAATTTTAATATTATTTATAATTTTAGCCTTATTTATAAAGCCAATTTTATTTAAAACTTTAAACTGGGTCATAGAGTATGGCCTTGAATAAACTCTTATAATATTAACTATATCTTTGGCATTTTTATTCCAGTCTATACTTGCTACAGGAGGAATTCTTTTGAAATATGATTTTATTTTTTTTTGTTTAAAAGATTTAATTGACCCCGATAATATATTAAAAAAATTTTTTTTGAAAAGTTTTAAAAGCTTATTCATACAAAAATTGGATAATTCGTATCCTGTAATTTTGTCGGGAATTTTAAATTTTTCTTGAACTAAAATATTTCCTTGATCTATTTTTTCATTACAAAAGTGAATGGTAACACCTGTTTTTTTTTCATTATTTAACAAACACCATGCTGTGGGAGTGCACCCTTTATAAAAGGGTAAATAGCTTGGATGAAAATTAATTATTTTATTTTTAAAATAAGATGTATAATTCACATTAAAAATTTTTCTATAATAAATTGATAATATTAAATCAGGATTAATTTTTTTTATTTTTTTTAATAATTTATTATTAGGAGAACTATTTAAATACGAAAATCCATTTTTTTTACAATATTCTTCTAAATTTGGATACCCATAAATTTTATCATACAAAATAGGATAACTCACAACTAAACATATACTTATTTGCTGTTTTTTTTTTAAAAATTCAATTATGTCAACGGCAATTTTTTGGCATCCAAAAATTACTATTTTCTTGTTCATGAATGCCGTCTAAAAATTTTAAACGGTTTTTCAATTTTTCTAACGCCAAGATAATCTGAGCCAACTGTATTTTCAAATCTTCTGATATTTTTCACCAAATTTTTCATTTGATTTTCAGTAATTGACACTGGTTTATCTACACATTTCATAGATTTTTTTATCATAAAGTGTTTTTCTATAATTTTAGCTCCCATTACCACTGCACAAAATGGGACAAATATGTCATTGGTATGGTCAGAGTGCCCAATAGTACAATTAAAATTTTTTTTCAAAACTTCAATGCAAGAAAGATTAGCTTCTTCCTCGGGTGTTGGGTATGAAGAAACGCAATGCAACAAACTAATTTTATTTTTTTTATTTTTTTTTAAAATTTTAAATGCTTTTTTTATTTCATTTAGTTTTGACATCCCTACAGAAAGTATAAACTCTTTATTAAAATTAGATATTTGATTTAGAAACTCATGGTTAACTACATCAAATGACGAAATTTTTATTTTTGAAACTTTAATTTGATTTAAAAATATGAATGACTCATAATCAAAAGGAGTTGACATAAACTCCACTCCTTTAGTTTCTGAATATTTCTTTAAATTTTCAAAATCTTTAAAAGTGAGTTCACATTTTTTTAAAATATTAAAGATTGGAGAACTTTTTTTTACTCTTTTTTCTGTAATATAAGTCTGAAATTTTACAGCATCAACACCTGATTTTGCTGCTGATTCAATTAATTTTTTAGCGGTAGTAGCACATCCGTTATGATTAATACCGATTTCTGCAATAATAAAAGTTTTGCTCATCGTATCCCAATACTTAAGTTTACAAGATTTGTCTACGATATGAACATAAATTAAATTTTAAATTAATTAATATTAATATCTGTGCTTAATTAATTAAAAAAAGAATTGAAGTATCCTTAATCAAATTTATTTTCTTTTAAATAAGGGTATTTTATTAATGAAAAATTTTCTAAAGATCTTTGGGAAAAAGGATATAAACTTGATAAATAATATAAAAATCTATTTTTTAATATTATTAAAAACTTAATATAAAATTTAAAGCTGATAACATTAGTTTTTTTTTGTACTATTTCATCGCCATACCAATATGAATTATCTACTAAATCGTCCAGTCGAAGATCAAATGATTTTTTCCAACTATCATTTGCAATTTTATAAACTAAAGGGTTTTTAAAAAAATCTCTATCACCTTTATATCTCTCAGCAAATTTAGAGTATTTTTTTCTAGCAAATCTCATATGAATGTGAGCTCTTTGTTTTTTTAGTCTTCCGACGCAGGTCCCTCGATGAATTGTAAAAGGATTAAATAATATTAAATCTCCAGGAAAAATCTCTAATCGAATTTCATTTTTTAAAATTTTTTTTGTTCCTAAAATATCTTTTGTATAAATATAATTTTCACAAAATTTATGAGAACCAGGAACTATATAGAAACCATCTTCATGAAAATAAGGAAGTGTTGCTTGAACCCACATAATATCGCGCTGACTTCTTTTAAGCCAGTCATCAATATCATTTGCTTCTCCTGTAAAGCCTCCATCTCTGTGCCAATTTCCAGAGTGACTGATATTTCTAGTGCAGTGAATTCTGTTTCTACTTAAAAAAATATCATCGTCACCCAAAATTTCTCTAGATATTTCTAAGACTTGACTTTCCATTATTGATATAAAAATATCTTCTTTAAAAATATCTGGATGAAAAATATGCTCTATTCCATATATGTCATTAAATGCAATATCGCTGAATTTTCTAAAGTATAAATATTCATAATTTTCACATTTTTTTCTTATTTGTTCATAAGCAATTATAGATTTTTTTATTGTAGCTGGGTTTAAAATGTTTCTTAAAATAAGGTAGCCTTGTTTATCAAAATCTTTTAATTGTTCATTAGTAATTTTAGCGTTCATTGTAACTACAATTTTAAAAAATTAAATTACTTATATGTTTAATAAGATTTTTTATTATTATTTCTAATAATTTTTTTGAACATTATTATGGTTTCAATTAATTTTCTAGTGTCTTTATAATACTCAAAAGTAAAAAACTTCAACTTTTTATGCTTTTTTGATAAATCTACAATTTCCTCTAACAAAGATTTATCTGGTAAATCATGGGTATCCAAAGATAACTTATTATTAAGTTTTGGTTTACAAATATGAATTTGCAACATCTGGTTCATAGGCAAGCCCTTTAGATAATCTTGATAATTTATTTTTCTATTCGAAGCTGTAATTTTAGCGTGAGCAATATCAAATAAAAAAAATAGTTTATTATCTCTAACTACGTCAGTAACAAAATCAGGATTTGTAATAATATCATATGCTTCTGATGGGTAATAATTGTTATTTTCTAAACCAATTAAAAATTTAAACCCAAATTTTTCTCTAAACCAAAAAACATTTTTTTTTGCATTATTTAATAATTCAGACCTAATTAATTTTTTTCCAGATAAAATAAAAAAATCATTAACAATTTTTTGATCAATACAACATCTTGTAGACTGAAAAGATATATATTTAAGTTTTTTTTTTTTTAAAATAATTTTAAATAATTCTTTTTTGAATTTTTGAGACCAGGGAAGAGTCAAGTCATGATCGCAATGAAAAAACTTTTCATTTTTGAAATTTAGATTAATTGTCCTTTCTCTCATTTCAAGATAATCTGAATTTTGATAAATTTTTTTTGCATTTTTACTATCAAAAAATAAATGAGATATAGGAGTTACAATTTTAAACATGTAATTAAAGTTTTATTATAAATTGAATTTGGTTTAATATTTAATTTTTTTAATCTATAAAAAATTATTTAAAATTTAAGTATAAATGCCAATTAATATTTTTACCAAGTAGACCATCCTCCATCTACTATCAAATTATGTCCTATTGTTCCGCTAGACTGCTTGGAACATAAGAACCATATTGGGTTAAAAACTTCGGAAGGTTTAAGCATTCTGCCCATTGGACACATATTTGAGTATCTCTTTAAAAATTTCTTATTAACTCTTCCCTCAAATCCTCCGTATGAAATTGAATTAACTCTAATTTTTTTATTCGACATCCTGACAGCCAGCTCTTTTGTAAGATGGATTTCGGCTGCTTTTGAAACCCCATAATATATCGGTGAGGATTTATAATTATCTGAATACAAATTTCGATTTGGAGGAACTATGCCATACATTGATGATACGTTGACTATAAATTTTAATTTATCTTGATTAAGCTTAGTAGATAGAAAATAAGGAACTTGAACAGCTAAAAATAGTTCTTTATTAAAGGAATTAAATTCATCAGAAATTTTTTTATTTTTTTTATAATTAGATATATCTCTTGCATTATTAATTAATATATCAAAATTTAACTTTTTATATTTTTTTATAAATAAGTTAATATCATCAATACTTAAAAACTTGTGAACTATTGGCGTACAATATTTTTTTTTACTTAGCTTTATAGTTTTTAGGATTTTTTTGCCATTTATATTTGAGGTGGTAGTAAAATAAACTTTGCAATTTTTATCTAAAAAACCCTTGACAATTTCTTTGCCCAATAAACCTGACCCACCGGTAATAAGAATTTTTTTCATAGTTAGTTTAATAAATAAAAAAATTTTTAACTCTTAAATACATTATGTATAACTTTAAGGATTTTATTTAGTTCATTATTTTTAATTTTTGGAGAAATCGGGATACTTACGGTCTCACGACCTATTTTTTTTGCATTTGGATAATTATCAATTTTCCATTTAAATTTTTTTTTGTAGAAAGTATGTTCTGGTATAGCTCTATAATGAACGCCAGTACCGATATTTTGTCTTTGCATTTTCTCAATAAAAGAGTCTCTATCAATTCCACAATTTTTTTTATTTATCTGTAATGTATACAAATGATATGCATGGGTAATATATTTCTCTACAGGAGATGGAATTCCAATATTCAAATCCTTAAAATTGCTATTATATACCGACCAAATTCTTTCTCTTTTTTTATGATTCTCATTAATTTTTCTTAATTGATGAATCCCTATAGCAGCTTGTAAATCCATCATGTTATATTTAAAGCCAGAATTTTCTACATCGTAATGAACAAATCCTTTATCACTAAATCTTTTCCAGGCGTCTTTGCTCATTCCATGCAGTGCCAAAATCTTAGCCTTTGATATTTTTTTGATTGAATTAGATATCAACATACCCCCTTCTCCTGTAACAAGATTTTTAGTAGCATAAAAACTAAAACAACCAAAATCACCAAAATTTCCACAGCTAATTCCTTTATATTTACTTTCAATAGCATGTGCACAGTCTTCTATTAAAAATAAATTATATTTTTTTACTATTTTAATGATTTCATCCATGGCGCAGGGTCTTCCAGCAAAATGCACAACGATAATTGCTTTTGTTTTTGAGGTGATTTTATCCTCTATTTTTGAAGGATCTATATTTTGAGTTTTATAATCGACGTCTACCAAAACCGGTTTTGCACCACTATGTATAATCGAATTAACGGTTGAACAAAAAGTTAACGCTGAAGTTATTACCTCATCATTTTTCTTAAGATTTAATGTTAACAAACTTAGATGTAATGCTGCTGTACATGAATTCACTGCTGCGGAATATTTTGCTTTTTTATATTTTGAAAATTCTTGTTCAAATTTTATTACTTTTGGACCAGTGCCAAGCCAACCAGTCTTAAGTGAATGAACGACTTCTCTAATTTCATTTTTTGTGATCAGTGGAGAGCCAAAAGTAATAAAATTTTTTTTCACAATAAATATTATTGTATACTACCAAATAAAAAATTTAATATAAATTTTTAAAAAAATTTTAAAATTTAACTTAAATTTTATTGAATCCTGAATTCTAAAAAAAAATTTGAAATATTTGAAAAATTAAAAATTTAAGTTCACTTAAATTTTTTAAAGATTCAAATTTAAAGTTTTTTCAGTGCATAAATCAAGCCAATTGAGCTATTAGTAACGGTAAGCTTAACGTGTTACCACGCTTCCACACCCGTCCTATCAACGTCGTAGTCTACGACGGCTCTATAGGAAGAACTA
>SXGQ01266897.1_pt1 | contig 62565 bp, 62 predicted proteins | sample 3178371 | NCBI WGS metagenome assembly SXGQ01 (sample SAMN11356859, study PRJNA531348) | freshwater metagenome | isolation source: freshwater sample F1-20 | place: China: Fuxian Lake, Yuxi | collected 2017-12-25
ATTGTGTCATGCAAAAAATTTAGAAGCATTGAATTTAATGATAAAAAATAAAAAAATACACTGCTTTTGGCATCAAAACGATGATTTCACCTTAACTTCAAAAAATTATATATGGACATATCCAAATAAACATACTAATTACAACTCAGTAATTGTATTAACAAAAGAAAAAGATGAAATACCAAAAAAATGTTTTGGTATATGTACTGATTTTGCATTAAAATATATTTAATGAAAATTATTGTAACTGGTGGCCTTGGTTTCATTGGTTCTAATTTTATTAAATATATAATTAATAAAAAAGAAGTTTGTTCTATACTAAATATAGATACTAAATTGAAATATTATGGAGCGGCAAATTTAAATAACGCAAAATCTTTTCAAAATAATATTAAATATAAATTTGAAGATTTTTGGTTAGAGACCTTAGATAGCCCTATAGAAATTAAAAGATTTAAAAATATATTAAAAGAAAACTATATAACCCATATAGTTCATTTTGCTGCTGAATCCCATGTAGATAACTCAATATCTGAACCAAGACGATTTATTCAATCAAATATATTAGGTACATTTAATCTATTAGAGATTATTAGAGATTTTCCAAAGATTAGATTTCATCATATCTCTACTGATGAAGTTTATGGCAGTTTAGGTGAAGAAGGCAAGTTTACAGAAACAACAGCTTACGCTCCAAATTCGCCGTATTCTGCATCAAAAGCTGCTAGTGATATGCTAGTTAGAGTTTATAATCATACATTTAAAAGTTTAATTACAATTTCTAATTGCTCTAATAATTACGGCCCAAATCAACATAATGAGAAATTTATACCAGTCGTTATAAATTCAATACTAAATAATAAAAAAATACCTGTTTATGGCAACGGAAAAAATATAAGAGATTGGATTTTTGTTGATGATCATTGTGAAGCAGTATGGTCTATACTAAACAATGGAAAAATTGGCGAAACATATAATGTAGGTGGAAATTGCGAAAAAACAAATCTAGAGATTATTAATGATATTTGTGAAGTACTAAACATTAATCCTCAAGATTATATCTCTTTTGTAGAAGATCGTAAGGGGCATGATTTTAGATATGCAATAGATAATACTAAAATAAACAAAGAATTAAACTGGTATCCAATCACATCTTTTAAAGATGGATTAAAACAAACAATTGATTTTTATAAAAATTTGTTATAATATAACAATATGAGTTTGAACTTTCAAGAAACCTATTATGGTAAAAAAATAGATACTTCTAATATCCTCAATATTGAAGATGCTAGTAGAATAATTAATGGAAGAAAAACAGTAGTAATAACTGGCGTAACTGGTCAAGATGGAAGTCATATGGTTGATTTTTTGATTAAAAATACAGATTATCTTATTTTTGGTGGAGTAAGAAGATTAAGCGTATATAATCATGAAAATATTAAGCATATTAAATCTGATAGATTTCATCTTATAAATTTCGACTTAACTGATTCTCATGCCATATCTAGAACAGTAGAAAAACTTCAACCAGATTATTTTATTAACTTTGCTGCTCAAAGTTTTGTCGCAAGTAGTTGGGATTTTGCCAGACAAACTTGGCAAACTAATTCTACAGCAGTTCTTGATATTTTAGAAGCTATAAGACTTTATAAACCATCTTGCAGACTTTATCAAGCTGGTTCAAGTGAAGAATTTGGAAATGTACAATATACTCCACAAGATGAAAATCATCCATTAAAACCGAGGAGTCCATATGGGGCAAGCAAAGCTGCTTCTAGGCAATTAGTTAAAGTATACAGAGAATCTTATAATACTTACGCTATTCAAGGTTGGCTTTTTAATCACGAAGGAACTAGACGAGGCGAAGAATTTGTTACTAGAAAAATTACAAAAAATGTAGCAAGAATTTACAATGCAATTAAAGAAAACAAAGAATTCAAACCACTCGAATTAGGAAATATAGACGCAAAGAGAGATTGGAGTGATGCAGAGGATTTTGTAGAAGGTGTTTGGATGATGTTGAATCAAGATAAATATAATCCAAATTACGATGGAACACCAAAAGAATATATTTTCTCATCTAATGAAACTCATACCATTAGAGAGTTTGCAGAAAAAGCCTTCACTTATGCTGGAATAAGTGGCGAATGGATTGGTGAAAAAGAACACGAAGTATATCTATCCAAGGATAAGAAGGTATTAATTCAAATTAATCCAAAATTTTACAGACCAGCAGAAGTAGAGCTTCTACTCGGAGACTCAAATAAAGCCAGAAAAGAATTAAACTGGCAACCAAAGATTTCATTTGATAAACTTATTGAAAAAATGGTAGAATGGGATTTGAGTAATGACTAAAAAAGATAAAATTTTAAATTTTATAAATTCCTTAGAGCAAGAGGAGAATACATTTATTCCTCAATTTTGCCATAATTTAAAAGATACAAAAAATAAAGTATACTATGGTGGACCATCATATACAAAAGAAGAGCTTGTAGAAGCTATAGATACTCTTTTATTTGGTAAATGGCTAGCTAGTGGAGAAAATGTAGCTAGATTTGAAAAAGAATTCTCCAAAAGAATCAATGAAAAATATTCTGTAATGGTTAATTCTGGTAGTTCCGCTAATCTAGTAATGATTGCAGCACTTAAGAAGCATTTTAATTGGCAAGATAATGATGAAATTTTACTTTCCGTAGTAGGTTTTCCAACTACTTTAAATCCTATTATTCAAAATAATCTAAAGCCAGTATTTGTAGATATTGAATTTGATACCTTAAATTTTGATCTAAATCAATTAGAAAGTAAAATAACTAAAAATACAAAAGCTATATTTATTTCTCCTGTTTTAGGCAATCCCCCAGATTTTGATAAACTTATTGAAATTTCTAAAAAATACAATATTGAATTAATTCTAGATGGATGCGATAGCTTTGGAAGCAAATGGAAAGGTAAACATTTAAATGAATATTGCGTAGCATCTAGTTGTTCGTTTTATCCAGCGCATCATCTTACTACTGGCGAAGGAGGAATGGTTTCTTCTAGTATTGAAGATATTGTTAAACTGGCTAGAAGTTTCGCTTGGTGGGGAAGAGATTGCTATTGTATCGGTAGTTGCAATCTACTAAAAAATGGAAGCTGCAATGCCAGATTCTCTAATTGGATCAAAGAAGTTCCATATAATATTGATCATAAATACTTCTTTACTCAAATTGGTTATAACTTAAAACCTTTAGATTTACAAGGCTCGATTGGTTTAGTGCAATTAAAAAAGATGGATAAATTTCATAACGCAAGAGTATCAAATAAAAATAAGATTCAAAATATCTTATCTAAAATTCCTAATTTAAAGTTTCCATCTGTTTTTGAAAACGCAGATGTCTCTTGGTTTGGAGTGCCTATCATTTGTGGCTGCTATCTTTCTAAGAACAATCTAGTAAATCATTTAGAAGAAAATGGAGTTCAAACTAGAAATTATTTCGCAGGAAATATACTCTTACATCCAGCTTACAAGCATTTGGAAGATTGGAGACATTATCCTAATGCCAACGCTGTTCTTGAAAAAGTATTTTTCGTAGGGTGCTCGCCAACCATCGGAGAAGATAATATAAAGTATATACAAGAAGTCATCAATGCATATGAGTCCAAGCATTGATTTATTTGGTGGAACTGGTTTTGTAGGTTCTAATTTTTATAACTTATACAAGGATGAAGTTTATGTTCATCCAAGAAATCATAACGTACCATATTATAAAAATATCTTGTACATGATTAGTACAACAGATAATTATAATGTTTTGGAAGATCCATATAAAGATATAAATACAAATTTAATTAAATTAATGGAAGTTTTAGATAACTGCAAGAATAAAGATGTAATTTTTAATTTCGTAAGCTCTTGGTTTGTTTATGGAGACACCGATCTACCAGCTAAAGAAACTTCTTATTGCAATCCAAAAGGATTTTATTCTATTACAAAAAAATGCGCAGAAGATTTGTTGATAAGCTATTGCAAAACCTTTAATATCAAATATAGAATATTAAGACTTGCAAATGTTTATGGCAATAATGACTCTGGAACTTCTAAGAAGAAAAACGCATTAACCTACTTAATTAACAGAATAAAAAACAATGAAGAAATTAACTTATATTTTAATGGAGACTTTATTAGAGATTATATTTATGTAGAAGACGCTTGTAAAGCTATTAAGCTATGCTTAGATAAAAGTCAAGTTAATGATATTTATAATATTGGTAATGGAGAACCTATAATATTTAAAAATATTATAGATTACGTAGTCAAACAAACCAGTTCAAAATCAAATATTATCCCTATTGATCAACCAGAATTTCATAAAATAGTTCAAGTTAAAGATATGTATTTGGATACCACAAAAATAAATGATTTAGGATTCAAAAAAGATATTGACATTTACCAAGGAATTAGTAAACTATTATAATGAGTCAGCATAAACTTTGTCAATTTATAATTAAAAAACATATAAAGGATAACATAAATTGGCCAAGAGAGATTAAAATTGCTCAAAGATTAACTAAAAGATTCAAAGAATTTGAATTTTGGGATAATTTAAGAGACTTTAAACTTCCATCGTTAGCTTGGTTTCTTAAGAGTGAGGGGAAAGCTTTCCTATTATCAGAATATGAGAAATTTAAATTAAATTTAAATATCAAAACAATAGAATTAGAAACTAATAAAGTTCAAGATGATAAAAAGATTTGCAAAAAGCCTAAAAGTTTACTAGAATTTATAAGACAAGAATGAAAAATATAGCCCTTACCTCTGCTATAAACTATAATGATTATTTAAAAATTTTTAAACAACATAATTATGATTATTTTGATGAAATACATGTAGTTACAGATACAAATCAAGACAATGAACTAGAAGAAATATGTAATGATGCTAAATTTAAATTAATAAAAACCGATAAATTTTATACTTTTCAAAATCAACCAGCAAAATTTAATCGAGGAGCAGCTTATACATACGCTATGAGCCTACTTAAAGATCCAGAGATTATTACAATTATAGACGCTGACACTTTATTGCCAGAAAGTTATAGTAATATATTTACAGAATTAAAATCAAAAAATATTTTTGACCAAATGATAAGCTCTAGAAGATTTGTTTTAGAAACTTATCAAGATTATTCAAAAGTATTTTTACAAAAAGATTCTAATTATAAATTAGAAATGAGAAGTTCTGATTGGGGTTGGGGATATTTACAAATTTTCCACGCAAAAAGCAAATGGTTAAAAAATGGACTTGTATATCCAGAAAATTATGATTGTGCTGTATCAGACTTTATGTTCAGAAGGCAATTTGGATGGCATATTTTTAGACAAGATACAGAAGAGCATTATTGGGATCCAGAAGCTCAAATATGTTTAAGACAATTTCCAGTATACGGTCTTGGTCCAAATAATATAAATTCTAGAGGAAGAACAGCTCCAGCATTTAAATAATTTACTTGCATTTCTTTAAAAGAAAGATATAATAAAACTATGGGAAGAAAACCTAAAGAAGAAGTCGTTGAATCATCTGGTCCAAGCGCATCAGATAGACTATTATCCTTTTTAAAGGAAAATAAAGAAGATCATTACAATTTTGAAGATGAGGTATACTATAAAGTATCAACTGGTAGTTTAAACCTAGATATCGCTACAAGCGGTGGTTTATGCCCAGGTTTACATAGATTTATTGGGATGAACGAAGGTGGTAAAACTTCAGAAGCACTCGAAGTAACAAAGAACTTTCTTAAAACGGTAGATAATTCTAGAGCTTTGCTCTTTAAAGCAGAAGGAAGATTAAGCAAAGAAATTAAAGATCGTTCTGGTATTAAATTTGTAACAGATCCCAAAGAATGGGTTGATGGAACTTGCTTTGTATTTGAATGTAATATTTTTGAAACAGTCTCAGAATTGATGAAAGATCTTATTCAATCTAATGATGAAAATAAAAGATATATATTCATCCTTGATTCAGTGGATGGTTTGATGACAAAAGGTGATTCTCAAAAAAGTATGACAGAAGCCACAAAGGTAGCTGGAGGAGCAGTTATCTCTTCAATGTTGATGAAAAAAATATCTCTTGCACTTTCTAAACGTGGCCATATGGCAATTTTTATTAGTCAAGTTCGATCTGATATCAAACTTGATCCTTATGCAGCTAATAAGGATATTCGTCAAACCACTGCGACTGGTGGAAATGCACTATTGCATTTTGCTAATTGGATTCTTGAATTTGAACCAAAGTTTAACAAGGATCTTATTCTTGAAAAACCAAACGATAAATATGACCCAGTTAAGAATAAAATTATTGGACACAATGTTAAGATTGTCATTAAAAAATCCACAAATGAATCTACAAACTCCAAGATTCAATATCCAATTAAATATGGCCGCAAAGATGGCTCTTCAGTTTGGAGAGAGTATGAGATTATTGATCAGATTTTAGCTTGGGAATTTGCGACAGCAAAAGGAGCATGGGTTACTTTTTCTGATGAAATTATCGAAGAACTTAAAAAAGTAAATCTAGAACTTAAGAAGCAACATCAAGGAATAGATAATTTAAGATCTTATCTTGAAGAAAATAAGCCCATTGTAGATTATTTCTATAATAAATTCATTAACACACTTGCGTCATAAATTATTATGGACTTAGAAAATATCTCAAGCAGAGATGAATTAATTAAAATATTAAAACCAAGTGGAAATGGTATTGAAATTGGAGTCCAGCAAGGCGTTTTTGCTAAACATATTTTAGAAAATTGTAGTAGTCTTAAATTATATTTATTAGATTGCTGGGATCAACAATCAAATTCAGAATATCAAGATATATCTAATTTGGATAATAGAACTCAAGCGCAATATATGATTAACACAATCTCTAATACTTCAATATTATTTAAAAATGTTAGAATTATTAAAGGTTACGCAGATGAATTTGTTGATTTCTTTAAAGATGATTTCTTTGATTTTATTTATATAGACGCAAATCATGCTTATGAACCAGTGAAAAATGATTTGATTAAATGGTTTCCTAAACTTAAAAGAAATGGTTTATTTTCTGGACATGATTATTTGAATGGAAGTGACGGATGGTATTCTACTGTATTTGGAGTTAAGCAGGCAGTAGATGAATTTGCACAAGAAAATAATTTAAAAGTATACAATACAAAAGAAGAGTTGCCTTGGAAAAGTTGGTTTTTATTTAAAAATTAAAATGAGATTACTAAATATTAATGGGAAGCTCGTTAATAAGAATGTAAGAAACTATCTCATAGATTGGGAGGCTAAAAGCCGCAGTAAACTTCAATTTAAATTCAAACAATTCTTTTATCCTTATTGGAAAAATCATATTGTATATGAAGAGTTTCCAGTATATGGAAGCATGCTTAAAGTCGATATATTAAATGCAACAAAAAAGATAGCAGTTGAGATACAAGGTAATCAACATGAATCCTTCAATGAATTTTTTCATGATCATTCTAGACTCAAATATCTTCAGAGCATAAAAAGAGACGTTAAAAAAGAAAAATGGCTGGAGCTTAATGAATTTAAATTTCTTGAATTATACGAAAGTGATTTAAAAAATTTATCGCCACAGTATATAGAAGAAAAAACTGGAATATTAATCATTTAAGTGTAAAACTTGGTAGTGGCAAGTAAAAATAAAACTTTTAAAATACCAGACTCTTTGCTCAAGCAAATTGATGAATGTAGCTTTGGCGGATATATTCTTTTTAATTTCTCAAGTAAAGGAGAACCTCAAGTATATACAAAATTTGACAATCAAATAAATGCTATGGCTCTTTTATATTATTTAAATACATGGGGTCAAAGTATAGATCAACTCAATTTAGAAGCGACTACTGATTTAATAGCTAGAAAAAACGAAGACGAAGATTCAGAAGAAGAAGATTAAAACTTGACTTTTAATTTCTAGTTTGGTATCATATATAAAGGATGATTTATTCTTTACAAGTAGAAAGACACGTATTAAGCGGGCTATTAAAGCATCAAGATTTATTTGCAGATATTGATGTATTTTTAACAGAGAATGACTTTTATAATGATGTTCATTGTACTATTTATTCAATTTTTAAAAATATCAAGCATAAAGGTGAAAACGTAGATAAAGTTCTATTAGCGGAAAAAATCAAGAATCTTGGGATTTCATTCAAAGATGAAATTAATATTTTTGATTATATTGATAACTTAAGCTTCTCACAAATAACTCAAGAGGCCACAATGGAAGCGTGTAAGGAACTTATCAAGCTACGAGTTAGGAGAGAAATTTCATCTACAGCAGACAAGCTTAAAGAATATGTAACAAAAAACTCAGACGAATCTCTTGATTCTATTATTTCTAAAATAGATCAAATTTATAATAAAAAAATATCATCTTATTCCGAGAATGATATGCCAATTAATATTTTTGAAGGAGTTGAAGACCTTATCGAAGAAATTGGCAACAGTCCAAAAGAAGATACTGGACTTATAACTCCATATCCTGAATTTAATAGAATGTATGGCGGTTTAAAGAATGGTAATATCTATGCTATTGCAAGTAGGCCAGGTCAAGGAAAATCAACTTGGTTGAATGATATTTGTTTTAAAACTTCTATCAACCCTAAGAATAAAACTAAAACTCTTATTCTTGATACTGAAATGCAAACTGTAGACATTCAATTAAGAATGGTTGCATCTTTGAGTGGGGTGCCAGTTTGGTATCTTGAAACTGGTAATTGGCGTAAAAATGAAGAAATGACCAAGAAAGTAAGAGAAGCTTGGGATAAAGTTAAAAAATACGAATACTTTCATTATCATGTAGGAAATAAAAATATTGATCAAGTATGCTCTATTATTAGGAGATGGTATCTTTCTAAAGTTGGAAGAGGAAATCAAGCTATGATTGCTTATGATTACATTAAACTAACTGGAGAAAAAGTAGGCCAAAATTGGGCCGAGCATCAAGCAATTGGAGATAAGATTGATAAACTAAAAAGAATTTCAGAAGAAATTCATTGTCCAATTATTACGGCAATGCAATTAAATAGAACTGGTGAAAGCTTCAATAGAAAAGGATCAGAGGTTGTGGATGATAGCTCTGTGATTTCACTTTCAGATAGATTACAATGGTTCGCATCATTCGTAGCAATCTTTAGAAGAAAAACTTTAGATGAGATTACTCTTGATGGTCAAGCATTTGGAACTCATAAGTTAATTCCTACTAAAACCAGATTCCAAGGGAAAGATGCAGCTGGTCACCAAGATTTGGTTAGAAGACTAGATTGTACTGGTAAAGAAATCTGGTCACAAAATTACTTAAATTACAATGTTCAAAACTTTAATATTGAAGAAAGAGGATCACTAGCAGATGTAGCAGAGCGTCAAAGAGAACAATACGAACTTAATGATGCAAATGCAAATGATGGAGAACTATTATGAATGTAGACCTAATATCAATTACAAAACCAGAAATTAAAGGAATTAAAAATTCAGAAGACTTAGTAGCATTTTGCGCTAGAGTCAGCAATCCATCTAATCAGATGAATGTTGAAACAGCTCCGAAGCTATTAAAATTCTTAATTAAACACAAACATTGGAGTCCATTTGAACTTGTTGATATGTGTGTTGAAATTAAAACTAGCAGAGGAATTGCGGCTCAAATTCTTAGGCATAGATCATTTAGCTTTCAAGAATTTAGTCAAAGATATAGTGTAGCAAATGAGTTTGAAGATATTGAGCTTAGATTGCAAGGAGATAAGAATAGGCAAGTAGGCGAAATTCTTATGAAAACAAATACAGACGCATACGATAAAGTCAATGAACTTTTAATAGAATCCCTATCCCTTTCTCAACATTGTTATGATACAATGATTGAAAATGGAGTTGCAAAAGAAGTAGCAAGAATGATATTACCTTTAACAACTCAAACTACAATGTATATGAAAGGTTCGTTAAGAAGCTGGATTCATTACATCGAGTTAAGAACCGATCAAAATACTCAAAAAGAACATAGAATAATTGCAGAAAAATGCAAAAAGATTTTCATTAAAGAATTTCCTACAATAAGTGAGGCTTTAGAATGGAAGAATTAAATGTATACCAAATCTTAACTGATCTTGGTTACCAATTAAAAGATTGTGGAAAAGAATTTAGAGCTAAACCTTTATATAGAGATAGCGATAATGATTCTGTATTAAGAATCTACAAAGATACTGGTAAATGGGTGGACTTCAAACAGAATATGAGTGGAGATATAAATTCATTAGTTAAATTAACACTTAAATTAGAAAACCCAAGCCAAGCCCAAGAATGGCTTAAAAATAAAAACTTTGCATTTAAAAACCCAGCAGAACCACAAAAACCACTTATAAAATCTTCTAAAAAATTTGACATAGAAATTCTTTCTAGATTAGAAGATGATAAAAGCTATTGGCTAAAAAGAGGGGTTGATAGTGAAACACTTAAAGTTTTTAAAGGTGGAGTTGCAAAAATGGGAAAGATGAAGAATAGATATGTATTTCCTATTTTTAATGCTAAGAATAATATTATAGGATTTTCTGGAAGAGATATTACTAATCTTTCTAAGATAAAGTGGAAGCATATTGGCGAGAAAACAGAGTTTGTTTATCCATTATTCGTCAACTCAGAAATCATACAACAGCAAAAAGAAATAATCTTAGTTGAAAGTATTGGGGATATGTTGAGCTTATGGCAAGCTGGAGTTAAGAATACTCTTGTTACATTTGGAACCAGTTTAAGTTTAGCGATTTTAAATTATTCTTTAAAACTTGATCCAAAAAAAATCTATATCAGTTTAAATAATGATTCAAATAAAAATAATGCTGGAAATATTGGTGCAGAAAAAACTCAAGCTAGATTAAGCAGATACTTCGATAAAAGTCAATTAAAAATAGCTCTACCACCTAAAAAAGACTTTGGTGAAATGACCAAAGAAGAAATCGTTCAATGGAAAAACAATCTTTAAAAGTACTATCAGCCTCTAGAATTAAAACCCTTGAGACTTGTTCTTGGGTTTACTGGAACAACTATCATACCAAAGTTCCTCAAAGTCAAAATGACGGGGCCTTAAGGGGAACCATTTGTCATACAATTTTTGAATTACTATTAAATAAAAGACATCTTAAAAATTATAAAAGAATAATAAAAAAGAACGCTATTGATGGAGACAAAGGAGTAGATAAGTTAGTTAAAAAACTATCAGCAAAAGTTAAACTTGACGAGAGTAATTATAAGTTATTAAATGATATGATTTTGGTTGGCCTTAAAAATGATTTCTTTGGAGAAGGTGGCGAAATAGTTAAACCAGAATATGATTTTGATATTAAAAATGATGAACCTAAATATCATATTCGAGGCTTTATAGATAAGCCTATTAAAATCAAAAAAGAAATGCATATAATCGACTATAAAAGCTCCAAATATAAGTTTAGGGGCGATGACCTTGAAGCAAATATTCAAGCTATGATGTATAGCCTAGCAAGTAAAAAACTATGGCCAAAATTAAAGCCAATAGTAAAGTTCTTGTTCCTTAGATTTCCAAAACAACCAATTCAAGAATTAGTATTTGATGATAATCAAATTAAGGGATTCGAGCATTATCTTGAGCATATTAATGATTATGTTAATAAGTTTGATGAAGAATCAGCTAGATCAAATTTCGCAGTAGATAGCGTTAAGAATAAATGGATGTGTCAAGTTGGTGGTTGGAAATGTCCATATAAAGATCCATACAAATATTATGTTAAAGTAAATGATAAAGACGAAGTAGTAGAAACTAGTCTAGAAGATAATTTTAAAGATATCGAAGGATTTAAAGTGGAAACTCGAACATACGAAGGATGTCCCAAATTTCAAACTAGTTCTGCTAAAAATGAGTTTCTTGATGACTCAAAAGACGAATTTTTAGATTGATATATTTATAAACTTCTGTTATATTGGTAAAAATGATACCTTTATTTAAATCTCATTATTCTTTAGGAAGATCTATTCTTACTTTAGAGGATAAGCCTGAAAGAGATGAATATCCAGATTCTATTATTCAAATAGCTAAACAAAATAAATTAAAAGAGATATTCTTAGTAGAGGACAATATGTCATCATTTCTTGAAGCTTATACAAATTGCAAGAACAATGATATTAAATTGAATTATGGATTAAGAATTTCAGTTACAGAGTCGATGACAGATAAAACTGATGAGTCAAGAGCTAAAAATTCAAAATTTATACTTTTCTTTAAAAATAAAAAAGGCTATGAATCTTTAACTAAACTATTTAGCATTGGCGCAAAAGATGGCTTTTATTATGAACCTAGACTAGATTATGCAACAATAAAGAATAACTGGTCAGATGATCTAATAATTGGTATTCCATTCTATGATTCTTTCATATTTAATAATACTCTAAAAAATAGCATATGTGTTCCTCAAATAGACTTTACTAAACCAGTAGTATTTATTGAACAAAATGAATTACCTTTTGATTTTCTTATTAAAGATAAAATCCTATCATTTGCAGAAAAGAATAAACTAGAAGTTTTTAATGCCAAAAGTATTTACTATACTGACAGAAAAGATTTTAAAACTTACTTGACATTTAGATGTATCAATAACAGAAGCGTTTTGAATAAACCAGATCTTGAGCATATGAGTAGTAATGAATTTTGTTTTGAAACTTGGAAAGAAAAAAATGAGAAAATATAATCAATACGGAAGTAAAACGCGTCAAGTCAAAGATAAAGAAGATAAAGCTATAGATTATAAAAATCTTATATACAATGAAAGAGGTTTATATTCAACTGACAGAGATTTAATTGCATATAAATATGTAAATGGAGAAGCAAAAATTGTAGCATTTTTAGAATTAACAAGAATAGAAAAGTATCCTGATGAAATTCCTCCACCAGGATATTTCCAATCTATTCTTAATAGGTACAAATCAGATTCACAAAAAGACATAGGAGATATTATGTCGAAAGGTTGTGGAGCGCCAACTATAATTATAGCTATGTCTTTAAATTTACAGAATTTTTATCTTTATAATTTGACAAAAGATAATAACACGTGGTATCATCAAGATGTTACTAAACATTTAAAATGGCATTATAAAATAAGAGATATGATACCTCCACCAGATTTAAACGATAAGTATTTTCAAAAAAATGTATTAGAGGTTTTATATAAAAATGGATGAGCATCTTTTAAGGTATGATAAGAAAAAAACTTTAGTCTTTATCGACTGTGAGACTTTTAATCTTTGTCTTAATTTCTGCCATAATATTCCATGGCAAATAGCTATGCTAAAAGTCCAAGGCGATAAAAAGATAGATCAAAAGAATTTCTATTTAAAATGGCAGACAGATTTAAAAATTAGTCAAGATGCAGCTAGAATCACAAGGTATGATCATAAGAAAGTTCAAAAAGAGGGATATGATCCAAAAGAAATATTTCCAACTATTAAAGATTGGCTCGATCATGCAGACTATATTATTGGTCATAATATCCTTGGGTTTGACATTTATCTTATAAAAGAGTATTATAAATATATGGGCTGTAATTGGCATCATCTTGTGAATAAATTTATTGACACAAATGCAATAGCAAGAGGTATAAAATATGAGACGCCTTATAACTCAAAAGATAACTTAACTGAATATCAATATAAAATTCTTCATACTAGAAAAAAGAATGTTAAAAGCTCTTTGACTTTCTTAGGAAAAGAAAATGGAATAGAGCATGACTATGAAAAACTTCATGATGCTATTAATGATCTTGACTTAAATTTAAAAGTATGGAATAAATTGAAATGGCAATTAGAGGTATAATATGGCATCACTAGACGATATTTATGATATAATCCAAAAATTAGAAGAAGGTGGAATAGAGTATTTACTTATTACCGTGCAAAAAGGCAAGAAACAAGGCAAAGCAGATGTATTCTTTAGTTTAAAAGATAAAGCGTCTATGAAAATACTAGCAACGGGATTGGACGCATTTAATAAAGAAATAGATAATATTGACAAACAAGATGATGAATAATTTTTTAAAAGACGAAGTGTTCTCTAGTAAATTTACTGCTACTGATCTTGGATTACATGGAGTTAGACTTCCAGAATTTAATATTGATGCATGCTTAAAAAGACATCTTAGTATTAGTGAAGATGTTTCTAATTACGATTTTCTGAGGGCATTAGCTCTAAATGGTTTTAAAGACTTAAAAATAGAAAAAAATAATAAAGATTATAAGAAATATATTGATAGAGCAAAACACGAACTAGAAACATTAAAAGAATTAGGTTTTATTGATTATATTCTATTAGTTTGGGATGTTATCAATTTTTGCAAAACAAACAATATACCAGTTGGATTAGGTAGAGGTTCGGCGGCGGGTTCACTTATTTTATATTTAATCGGGGTAACTAGAATTGATCCAGTTAAATATGATCTTTATTTCGAAAGATTTATATCCAAGATTCGAGCTAAAAAGCAGGTTATTGATGGGGTAACATATCTTGATGGTAGTTTGATGTGCGACGTTGATTTAGATATTTGTTATTATAATCGTCAAAGAGTATTACAGTATTTAGAATCTAAATTTAAAGGCAAAACTAGCAAAATCTTAACTCTTAACACTTTGAGTGGAAAACTCTTAATTAAAGAATGTGGCAAAATTGTTGGAGAAAAGACAGAAGAAGAAATGACAAATATTTCTTCATTGATTCCAAAAGTTTATGGTCAAGTTAAAGATATTAATACTGCATACGAAGAAGTAGAAAAATTTAAAGATTGGTGTGATGAAAATAAGGAAACATTTCAAATCGCCTTAAAGCTAAGAGATCTTATCAAAAATAAGGGAGTTCACCCATCTGGAGTTCTTCTTTCCTACTATGATTTAGAAACAGTATGCCCAACAGAATTTTCTTCTGATAAAGAACCAGTTTCAAGTTTTGATATGAATTGGGTTAGTTTATTTAATATTAAACTCGATATCTTGGGGTTAAGAAGCGTTTCAGTTGTAGATGATGTTTGTAAAAACATTGGTATTAAAGTCGAAGATATTGATTTAAATCATGAATCTATTTATAGAAATCTACAAGACTTAAAATCTCCTCATGGTCTTTTTCAAATCGAAGCAGAAACTAATTTTAGAGTTTGCCAAAAAGTAAAACCAAAGGATCTTGAAGAACTAAGCGGAGTCTTAGCTCTAGCAAGACCTGGAGCATTACAATTCGTAGATAAATATGCTGCTCATACAAATTACCAACAATCAGAAAGTATTCATCCATTCTTTGATGATATTTTAAAACAAACTGGTGGAGTAGCCTTATATCAAGAACAATTAATGAAGATGGCTAATAAGATTGGATTTACTTTGGACGAAGCAGAAATCTTAAGAAGAATCGTTGGTAAAAAGAAAACCGAAGAAATTAAAGCTTGGAAAAAGAAGATTGAATCAAAGATTAAAGAAAATAAAATACCCAAAGAAGTAGGAGATATTCTATGGAAGATTCTTGAAGATTCCGCGAATTATTCATTTAATAAAAGTCACTCATTGGCTTATGCAGCTTTAGCGGCAGTTACAATTTATTTAAAATTCAATTATCCTCAACAATTCTTTTTATCTTTATTAAAAATGAGTAGAAATGAACCAGATCCAATTGGTGAGATCTCTAAGATTCAAAAAGAAATGCATGAATTCGACATCAAACTCCTTCCGCCACATATTATTAAGTCAGAAATGGATTTTTCAACAGAAGGTAAAGATATTAGATTCGGATTGTTATCAATCAAAGGAATTAGTGATAAGTCTATCGAAAAATTAAATAGCTTTAGAAATAAGTATTCTAATAAGTTTGAGATTTTTGAGGCAGCAGAAGAAGCTAATCTTAATATTGGAGCACTATCTTCTTTAATTCAAGCGGGAGCATTGAGTGGTTTCAATCAATCTAGAAGTAAAATTGTATTAGAAGCTCAATTATGGAATATTTTAACATCTAAAGAGAAAAAGTATTCAATTTCATTCGCAGATAAGTTCGACTATGATTTGATTAAAATTATTAAACATCTTAATAAATTCACTGATGAAAAAAACCATTTGGTTATTAAAGATAATAGATTAAATACTATTAAAGCAAAATATGCGCCATATCTTGAGATCTATAATCAGAATAGTAAAAGTGAAAGTTTTGCTAACTGGTATTATGAAAAGAAGCTTTTGGGATATACTTATAATAAAAATCTAAGAGATATCTTTGCGGAGAAGAGAGAAAATCTTAAATATATTAGCGATATTATAGATGAACAAGTTAATACTAAAGTAGCATTTGTTGGTCAAATAGAAGAAGTATATACTGGCGTATCTAAAAATGAAAAGAAAACTAGATATGTAAGGTTAAAAATATCAGATGAAACTAGTTCAATTAGCGTATTAATATTTAATGATAATATTGAAAATAATAAATTATTAAATAATAAAGCTTTTGAAGAAGGTAATATTGTTATAGCGAAAGGTTCCAAAAGAGATGATTGCATATTTGGAGACTTAATAGCTATTCAAGATCATCAAATTTATATGAAATTAAATGATCTTAAAAAGACAGATAAAAATAATTGACATTTCTAAATATAGCTAGTAACATAAAGTAATATGATATCATTTTATAAACCAAATAGTAAGAATACAGGCACAGCTTGTAGTTTCAGCGTAAATTCAAAAGATAATTCAGTATGGGGATCATTAATCAAACAAAGTTCTTGGAATGATGCCAAAAAAATTGGATCTTTCTCGGAAAATCAAAATAACCCTAATAAAAGTGTTAAAGTTAAATTTTCGCTTACAGAAGCGGCTGGTCTTCTTGATGCTCTAGAAAGAAATACGGAATTTTCAGCTTATCATACTTCTGAAAAACAGATTACAAAAATTAAATTAGCTCCTTATATTAGAGAAGAAAAACAAGTCGGATTTTCATATAGCGTTAATAAAGAGGATAAGCAAAATGTAGAAAACAAACAATCATATCTGATTGGCTTTTATTTTAATGAAGCAAGATTGTTAAAAGAATTTTTGACTTATTCTTTAAACTCTGTTTTTGAAACTCAACGAATCGAAGCTATTAAAAAAGCAAAAAATTCAACAAAAGAAACCAAAGAACCCGCCGAAAGTAATCGAGAAGAAGATAGCGAACTCTGGTAATGCAAAGAAAAAAGAAAGTTCTAATTCAAACTGATTTCTCCTTGGCTAAAACAGGCTTTGGAAGAAATGCAAGAGCTTTGTTAAAGTATTTATATTCTACAAATAAATATGATTTAGTTCATTATTCTTGTGGAATGACTTACGATCATCCAGAATTTAAAAAAACTCCTTGGAAATCAGTTGGATCACTTCCTAATAATCAACAAGAACTAGATCAATTAAATCGTGACCCTAATTTAGCTAGAATGGCTAGCTATGGAGCACATTTAGTAGATAAAGTTGTAAATGACGAAAAACCAGATGTATACCTTGCAGTGCAAGATATATGGGGCGTAGATTTTGCTATTGAAAAATCTTGGTTTAATAAAATAAGCTCGGTTATTTGGACGACATTAGACTCTCTTCCTATTCTTCAATCCGCAATAACAAATGCTCCAAAAATTAAAAATTATTGGATTTGGAGTAATTTTGCTACCAAAGCTATGCATAAGCTCGGTTATAGTCATGTTAAAACTCTTCATGGATGTTTAGAGGATAAAGATTTTTATCGACTTTCTGACTTTGAAAGAAATCAACTCAGAAAGAAAAACAGCATTCCGCAAGATGCATTTATAATAGGTTTTGTATTCAGAAATCAATTAAGAAAAAGTGTTCCAAATTTACTACAAGGGTATGCTTTATGGAAAAAACAAAATCCAGAAATCAAAAATACTTATCTGCTTCTTCATACTCATTGGGGCGAAGGCTGGAATATACATAAGCTTGCGCAAGAGATTGGCGTAAATCCACAAGAAATATTAACAACATATGTATGCAAAAATTGCGGTGAATATGAAGTTAAAACATTTACTGGCCAAGATTTAAACTGCAAATACTGCGGAGCAGAAAAAAGTCAAATTACAACAAACGTTGGTTTAGGCGTAACAGAAACTCAACTCAATGAAATATATAATTTTATGGATGTATATTGTCATCCTTTTACAAGCGGTGGACAAGAAATACCTATTCAAGAAGCAAAATTAACAGAACTAATTACTCTTGTTACAAACTATAGTTGTGGAGAAGAGATGTGCGAAATAGAAGCTAATTCATTACCTTTAGAATGGAACGAATATAGAGAACATGGCACAGAATTCATAAAAGCCTCTACTTATCCAGAGTCAATAGCTAAACAATTAAACATTGTATATAAAATGCAACCCCATAAAAGACTTGAGATGGGTAAAAAAGCAAGAGAATGGACAATTACAAATTTTGGCGTAAAAAATATCGGTAAGACTTTAGAAGAATTTATAGATTCCCAACCTTTTGTTGATTGGAGTAAAGTAAATGAAAATCCAGAAGATAAAAAAGACCCCTACGTTCAGGTACCAGAAATAATTGATGATGCCGATTGGCTTATTTTCATGTATCATAATATTTTAAAAATGAAAAATATTGACAGAAATGATTCTGGGCATCAATATTGGATGAGCGAATTAAGCAAGGGAGCCAAAAGACAGGACATAGAAAATTACTTTAGAAATGTTGCTCTAAAAGAAAATGAAAAAAATAAGCAAGTTAAATTCGAAGATCTACTTGACGCAAACGATAAAGGCAGAGTAATATATGTGATACCAGAAAGTGCAGGGGATGTATTTCTTAGTACTGCTCTATTTAAATCAATTAAAGATAGATACCCAGAATTTAGCCTATATGTTGCCACAAAACCTCAGTATAAAGACATATTAGATGGAAATCCATATGTGCATAGATGGTTAGAATACAATCCTATAATGGATAATTTAATCTGGTTAGAGGGAAATAATCAACATAATGGATATTTTGATATTGCTTATTTACCATACACATGTACTCAAAGAAATTTAAATTATCTTCATAATGGCTTAGATAAACTAGATTTTAGCTTAACTTAATTTAAAATTAAATAATGAGACTACTTGATACATACGCAACAAATACTGGTTCAAAAATCGACAAACCCTTTATTTACAGTAAATTTTTTCCACTTCCTATTGGAAAATATATAACTTTTCAAGCTCAAACACCATATGACTCAAGAAATTATTCTTATTGGCAAGAAGTTATTAACTTGTTGCACCCTTTTTTAAATAAAAATGATATTCACATTGTACAAGTTGGAACAAAAGACGAGAAAGTATTAAACGGTGTTGTAAATCTATTGGGACAAACAAATATTAATCAATTATCCTATGTAATAGAAAATAGTATTTTACATTTTGGTGCAGATAGTTTATGCGTTCATTTGTCTTCTCATTTCAATAAACCAATAGTTTCTCTTTATAGCATAAGTAATCCAAGCGTGGCTGGGCCTCATTTTGGAGATAAAAATAAGCATATTTTACTTAAAGGATACGAAAGAATCGGAAATAGAAAACCATCTTATTCTCAAGTAGAATCGCCTAAGTCAATAGACACGATAAAACCAGAGGAAATCTGTACTGCCATTTTAAATCTTTTAAATATAGAATATTCTAATTTACCAGAAACGATACATTTTGGTCAAGATTTTAATGTTAAAAGTTTTGAAATTATTCCAGATAAAATGATTGATCCAAATTCTATACCAATTGAAAACCCTATAGTAAGAATGGATTACTATTTTAATGAACAAGCTCTACAAAATATATTAGAAGTAAACAAAACCATTATCTTCACAAATAAACCCATAAAAAAAGATATTATTCAAAAGTATAAAAAAAATATTCTTCAAGTAATATATATTATAGAAGAAAATAATGATATTAATTTTGTTAAAACACTAAAAAACAATTCAATTAATTATACTCTTCTTTCATTTTTAGAAGAATCAAATTTAAACAAATATAAAATAGATTATATGGACTATAATCTTATAGTTAATAGAAAACATAAAACTAAAGAAGACACGAAAATAACAGATGTTAATAATCTTTTTTATAAATCCTCAAGAGTATTACATTCTTCAGAAGGACAATTTATATCAAGATATGACTGGTTAAATAAAACAGGCAATAAAGTGGTTGATGACCCAGATTTTTGGAAAGAAGCAGATAATTTTTATATTTTCAAGTTGACTTGAGACATAATCCATAGTATCATTACTAAATGAGCCCTAAAATCAAATCAGAAGAAAATACAGTTTCAATTGGTAGTTCGGAGCTATTCAATGTTGTGAATAAAGGAATAGATATTCAAATAGAAAATACTGCAATACTAACGCCTCAAGTCACTCCTCCAAAGCTAGTAACTAGAAATCAATATGGTCTTATTGAAGATCAAACTTTAAATTATATATTTAATGATGATGGAAGTATTAATTGGCGCAAAATGGTAAAAACAGAACATCTTGTACCAAATAGACAAAAAACTCAAGAAACAGATGTTTCTAAACTTCAAGATAAAGATCTTCTCATTCTTTTAGGTGGAATCAAAGAGCTTGCTCAAATTCGTGGATATACAAGCGTTGAATATAAAGTGGTTGCAGCTTCTGAAAATTATTTTGCAACGAGTTGCAGGATTACTTGGTTGCCAAATTATGAAACTGGTGGAAAAGAGGTGATTTTTGAATCTCTTGCTGATGCCACTTTAAATAATACAAAGAGCTTTGCCAGATTCTTCTTGGCTGCAATTGCAGAGAATAGAGCGTTTGTGCGTTGTGTTCGTAATTTCCTGAAGATCAACATTGTTTCTCAAGAAGAACTAGGAGATGCAAAACTTCTTGATGATTCATCGTCTGCAAATGAAAATCCAACTTCTCCCCAATCATTACTTGAAAAAGTCATGAAAGAAAAGAATGTTAATTTTGAAGCGCTTAAGAAAAGGTTAATCAAAGACAAATTTGATAATGCAGAAAATTTAAACTCTATATCGGACATACCTAAAGTCAAGCTGTTTGAATTGATAGATCGAATTAAGAAAATTAAAGATTAATAATCTTTATACTTTACCAACTGATTCCTAACGAAATATAAGTTAATAAAAAATCCACAAAAAGCACTAAAAATATTACTTAGAAACGGATAAGTTAATCCAAAAAATGGATTAATAAAAAAACTAATACCCAAAGATATCCAAAAACTAGAACATTCATGACAAAGCAAAGGCTTGTGAATATATGGTATTTTGGCTATAAAATTTCTAAAAGGTCTAGCTACTTCGGTATCACTCCAAGCGTAAGTTATTCCAAGGCAAACAAAAAGATAAATTAAAAATTCGTAAAACATTTAAATAAAATAAACAACTAATTTATCTGACTTCTCTACAATTGAGAAAGATTTAAAAGATATCTTTTCTTCAGTTAGTTTTTTAGCAAGATTTTTCCAATCTTCTTCTGTCTTGCCAATTTCGAATACTCTTCCGCCGCTATTTCTAAACATATTTTGTTGCATCATTTGCATATGGTTCTCCATTGGGTTAGTTGGTGCTTGAGAATTTCTAATTTCTTCAGCCTTTTCTTGTGTTAACTTTTTAACCTCTTCATTATTAATGAGATTATTGAAATAATCTTGTTCAATGGTAATTTTCCCTTGAAGATGAGATTTTACTCTATTTTTACAAGAACAGTTTGGATTGTTTCTTGAGCTAGTAAGATCAGCTAAAATTTCTGGAAACTTATCTTTTAATGAGTTGAAAAATGTATCATTTTTAATAAAAGTATTAAAAAATACTGGCGAATTAATTAGCTCTTGAAATGTCATATATTTGTATTATATTATGATATATATTATATATCAAATATTTTTATGTACCGCTCAATATATATGTGTTAAAATTAAGAGTTAATTTAGCATCGTCGTTGATACTATAACTTAATTGAGTTTGAGAATTTATTAGATTAGACAAATTAAAAGTTAATAACTTTTGATCTGTACCGTATCTTCTAAAAGATAATACTAGATTTCTATCTATAATACCAGTGAAAATATTCGTTACTTTTTGTTGATTATATTCACTTATAGAAAATTCAAAATTTAAATTTATACTTATTGGATATTTTATAATTACATTATCTGGTAAGTAATTTCCAATTGTATAAACTGGCTCTCTTGGAACATCAATGCTTATACCAAAAGATTCTAATCTATTAAAATTTGCTTCGTCTAGATTTAAATCTACATAACAGTTATCGGTAGCTTTAAAATCATTTAATAATTTTGGTTGGTAAGAGAATGTTCCAGAAGCATTACCTAACTCGCCAAATACTAAACTTCTAATATTGACTTGTGGATATTGTCCCAATGTATAATTTAAAGAGTAATTAGTTAAATATCCGCTAGAAAAAGTAAAAAAATTATTTCCATATTCTAATCTTCCAGAAAAAGAGTTAGAGCCTGTATAATTTATAAATTGGTCATTAGTACTTAAAAGATAGTTCAAATCTAAGTTTGCTATGACTGGCCTTGATACAAAGTAATTAATATTAGGGTCTGATACAGCCAAAGATAGATCAATATTATTATCATAAGATATGCCAAGACTTTGTACTCCAGATATAATAGAATTGTTTAGATAAAAGTTTTGATTTTCTATAGAATATACATTAAACATTAACTATAATTACACTTCTTTTAAGTGTAAATTATACGAGGTAAAAGGTATATGGCTAGTATTTACGACACAGTTCCGACTTGGAGCGCGGCTACTACTTATAATAAGTATAGTATAGTACAAGGTAGTGATAATAGATATTATTATTCTATTATTGATAACAATGTTGGAGCTGGAAATAATCCAGTTACGTCATCTAATTTAGGAGTAGATTGGGATGGGTATATATTATTAAATGGAAGTTTAGTGCCTAATTTTTGGTGGAGACCATCGTATGACGCAAATATAAGAAATACTCCAAAAATAATAATTAATCAATTTGGAAATGGATACGAACAAAGAATCAATGATGGAATTAATAACAATTTAATTAATTTTATACTTAGATTTGATAACAGAAATGAGCAAGAAACAGTATCAATATTACATTTTTTAGGTCAAAGAAATGGTAAAGAAAGTTTTGTATATAATTTGCCAACAATATATGCAAAAGATCCATTAAATTTAAAAACTAGATTTACTTGTATGAATTGGGAATCTATTTATGCATCTTATAATAACTATCAAATATCTTGTGAATTTAGAGAGGTAGCTGCATAATATGCCAAAATTATCTGATACATATAATTTAATTATAAGTGGTAATCAATCTATAAATACAGAGATTGCCTCATTAAATCCATCTAGTCAAATTTTTTTTTATGAAATAGATTTAAATGAAATTTTTCCACAACTACAGCAAACAATAGTACAAAATCAATTTCCGAATGGTGATCAGCCAATTTATAATGGAGTATATAGAGTATATAATGATTATAATTTATATAAAATATCAAGTTCTGGCCCATTTAAATATGGAGCGATAAAATGGCAAGACAATTTCTATTATCCATTTCCAATCATAGCGGATGGATTTGATTATAATTCAGTTGGAGTTTTACCTACTCCAAAATTTCAAATATCAAATTTATCTCCAGATTATTCAGACAATTCATTTTACAAATATATAAGGATGCAAATTGAATCTTTAGATGATATTATCGGATCAAAATTTACAAGAATAAAAACTTTTTTAAAATATTTGGATGGATCAAATTTTTCTCAAGGATATAACATATTCAATTCAACTACAGGAATTTATGAAATTGAACTTCCAAAAGATATATATTATATTGATAGAAAAACTGCGGAAACAAAAAATATAGTAGAGTATGAGCTAGCTTCTATATTAGATTTAGAAAATTTATATTTACCAGCCCGCACAATATATGGATCATATTGTCCATTTCAATATCGAGGAGAGGGTTGCTGTTATGAATATAATTCAAGACTTACGTATATACATAGTGGAGTTTATGCTAATATACAAAATTCTCCGATTACAGTAAATGGTTTACAGACAGCTCCCCCAGTTGCAAATGAAAATAATCAACTGTTTATTAATAATATTTTTACGACTGGAAATACAGCTGGGAGAACAGCTATATTTAGAATTACTGGATCAAATCAAGGAAATAATGGTCCACTTGGTAATTCTGGAGAATGGCGAAATTCAAGTCAATATCAATCAGGCGATTTTGTATTTTTACAAAAGAAAGGATTAAAATATTATTTTGTTTGTATAAATAATCATAACTCAGATTTTTTTAATTCTCCACCTAATACAAATTACTGGAGCGCAGATTCGTGTACAAAAAATATATATTCTTGTAGATTAAGATGGCTTAAAAATCCAGCATTTAGACCAGTCATTTGGCCTACAAATAGAAATGGTGAAACTTTTGCTCAAACTGAAAATAGATTTAGAAATTTTTTAACACCGAAAGAAAGAGAAACTTTAGTATTAAGTGGAATAAATGGAGTACCTGTTTATTTCCCAAGAAGACCAGGAGCAGAAAATCCAATTTCAGAAAAAGCGCATGGTATACCAAAAGATAAAGATGGAAATTATTTAAATGGATTCCTTCCATTTGGTGGATTTCCTGGAACAAATCAACCAGCTTAATTATATGATTGATAATAAAATTAAAAATTTTATAAAAAAACACGCTCAAGATGAAGAAAATAATGAAGTTTGCGGATTTATAGTTGAGAAAAATAATACTTTTTCTTTTTTAAGATGCAAAAATACTTCTAAACATCCAGAAATTAATTTTGAGATTTCACCTTTTGATTATTTAAATATTAAAAAAAATTCAGACAAAATCCATTATATTTACCACTCTCACCCAAATTGTAACAATTGTGAATTTTCTGAAAAAGATAAAAATTGTTCAGAAATATTAAATTTACCAATGATATTATTTTGCACTAAAACAAGTGAATTTAAAATATTTAATCCAAATAATATAAATTATAATTATGTAGGGCGCTATTACGAATATGGAAAATATGATTGTTTTTCATTAATTTTAGATTTTTTTAAAAATGAGAAGAATATAATAATTAATTATGATAAAAATAAATATAATGATAAAAATATTTTTATAAGTGATACGTTGAAAAAATATTTTATTGAAATATTTTTAAATAATAGATTTAAAATTTTAAATAAAAATGAATCTTTATTAAAAAATGATGTAATCTTATTAGATATGCTTAGAGATTTTAATCCTAAACACTTAGGTATATATCTTGGAGAAGAACATTTATTACATCAACCATTTTTGAAATTATCAAGAATAGAAACAAATTGGAATTTATATAAAAATAAAATAGATTTAATTTTTAGGTTAAACACATGATAAAAGTAAATTTACATGGTAAATTAGGTCAAGATCTCGGAGAATCTTGGGAATTAGAAATTTCCAATGTAGTAGAAGCAATTAAAGCTATAGAAGCTAACACTAAGAAATTTAGAAAATGGATATTAAATAATATAGATAAATGTGAATATATAATTTTAATAGATAAAAGTAATTTATTTACTGAAGATAAAAAACAATTTAAATCATTTGAAGAAATAAAAAATTCTGAATTATATTTAAATCTAAATAATAAAATTAAAACAATTGATATTATACCTAAAATCATAGGATCTCTTGATAACCCATGGGTTCAGGTTGGAGTAGGGTCAGCAGCTGTTGCTGGTGGTATCTTATTGGGTATCGCTGCCCCGCCATTGCTTCCACTAGGTATAGGTCTTGCTGTAGCTGGAGTAGGATTAATAGCTAATGGTATAAGTCAATTACTATCTAAACCACCTCCAAATGTACCATATACAGCTCAACAAGTGAATGCAATAGATGGTCTTGGTGAGGCTGGAGGACCAACTTCTTATCTTTTTAATGGTCCAGTCAATACTGTGGGCGAAGGTGGTCCAGTACCTATTGGATATGGAGAGTTAGTGGTAGGAGGGAATAATGTTTTTACAAATTATAATTATCTATATAGAGCATATTTAGGTACTTATAGTGATGTTACTAATCAGGCTGTTGATCAAGGATCAAATCAATATCTTTTTAATTACGGTTGTTATTTGTCTAATCAACAACCATTACAATCATTACCATTTTAAATTTATGGGAAATCCAAATAAATATCCAGATGGTTTAAGTTTTTTACTATTTCCAAGTAATATTTCTTTTGGAGCAGCTGGAAATAATTTTCCAGAAAGTACGGCTCAAGATATAATGGGAAGTTTAAGCCTAAGTTTCAGCGGTAGTAGACTTCCATTCAGTACCCAAACCGCTGGTCAACCTTTGGTTGGATTCTATCGAGGACCAAGTGGTTTTGCAGCTAGATATACACCATTAGCATTACCAACTGGCGGACTTTATCAAAATTTTAGCTCACAAACTTTTCGTTCTAACACATTTGGAGCGCCAGATTTAAGAAATATATTTGCGGTAAGTAATGTTTTTGACGCAGATAGAGGGGTTGCTCCAATGGATAATGGAGTAACTTCGACTCAAAGATTTAGAGACAGTAGATCATTTAACACAATTGGTCAGGTTGAAGTTTTAGATCTAATATCAGAAGGACCAATTGAAGGTTTTGTTACAGGAATTTATAATTATAATACGAGTGGAAAAGTAATTGGAGACATAGGTTATACAAGTGCTACTTTTCAACCTTATTCTACAAATTATTCTTATAGCCAGCCAGAAACAAGATCAATTTTTTGGAATGATGTGCCAATCACAGATTTAGAGGGTTTTTATAATTTTCAATTTGTTGATTATAAATATCAATATGGAGAAAAAACTAATGATCATACAATATGGAATCCATATTTAAATCTTTACGAGTATAGAACAGACTTTTTTGGAAGACAAGTGGACAGAAATCAGATTCCGCTAGAAACTAGCGTCACAAAATATTATGGAGAAAGATTATATGGATTTTATACTATTTCTGGACAAAATCAAATTTTAAATCCTAAAACTTATTATGTATATAATACGAATGTTTCATCACTAAAAATTTCTATTCAAATAAATGGACTATTCGAACAGATTGTAACTGGATCTAACGCAGGTGATATAGAAAGACAGTTTATGGATATTAAGTTTTCAGTATATAGAGTTTTGGATAATGGTAGTTTAGTTATTTTAGATACATCAAAATATAGCCCATATATTCAAGACTATTATTCAAGAGACATAATTGGGCTTCAAGGAAAAGTTCAAAACTCTCCAGTAATTATAACTTATACAATTAATTTAAGACCTTTTGCAGAAAATTCTCCATCTTTTGATCTTTTTCAAAATCAAATAGGTTGGGCAATAGATATAACAAAAATAACTTTAGAATCAACTACTAGCAGTCTCGTTTCTAATACTGAAGTATTAAGTATAACAGAAGTATACTCTGATCGATTCGTATATCCAGATTCAGCTTTAGTTTTTTCAAAATTTGACGCAAGATATTTTAATGAAATACCTACTAGAACTTATAAAATGAGACTTTTAAAAGTTAAAATTCCTGTAAACTACGATCCTATAACTAGGACCTATACAGGTCCATGGAATGGAAAATTTAAAATTGCTTGGACAGATAATCCTGCGTGGTGTTTTTATGATATTATTAGTAATAATAGATATGGATTAGGTAAATATATAGACTCTGATTTAACAGATAAATGGACTTTGTATGAGATTGGACAATATTGCGATCAGTTAGTTAGTGATGGATTTGGTGGGCTTGAACCGAGATTTAGATGCAATCTATATATAGCTTCTAAAGAAGAAGCTATGAAAGTTCTTAATGATATGGCTAGTATATTCTTGGGAATAGTTTATTATTCTGCTGGGCAAATTTTCTTGTCTCAAGACTCGCCAAAAGATCCAATTTACTTATTTAATAATAGTAATGTATTAAATGGAGAATTTAATTATTCAGATGCCTCAAAGAAATCAAGAAAAACAGTCGCAACGGTAAGATATAATGATTCAAACGATAATTATAAACCTGCGATTGAATATATAGAGGATAGAAATTCTATATTAAAATATGGCATTAGAGAAACAGAGATTGTAGCTTTTGGATGTACAAATAAAAATCAAGCTAGGCGTGTTGGTAAATGGTTGTTATTAACGGACAATATAGAGACAGAAACTGTAAATTTTAATGTTGGTTTAGAAGGAAATTATTTAAGACCAGGAGATGTTATATCTATTTATGATCAAATTAGAGGAAATAAAAGTTATGCGGGTAGAACGGTAGAATTAACAACTGGATATGCAGTTTTAGATTTACCTTTTAATTTTTCAAATACTTATCCAATAACTGGAGTAAATATAAATAATTCTTTTGTATTTAATGTATTAACTCCAACTTATAATTTTAATTTTGGAACAAGTTTAGGAGATTCATATATCACTGGATTCAATCCAACAACTTCTGGAGTTTCTGGATTAAATAGTTCTTTTATAAGAAGAAGTCAAGTTCAATCTATATTAATTCGTAATCCTCAAAGATACTTAACTAGTGGTTCTGGGATTTATTCTAATAATATAAGAATAAATTTTCCATCAGGACTATCTAATTCTGGATATAGTTTACTTCAAAACGCCATTTGGTCAATAGATATAAGCACAACTGGATATTTAGCGGCTGGAATAAATACAAAATCTAACATAAATAATCCGTCTAATCTTTTATACCCAGGATATTATTTAGAATCATATTTAAATAAACCTAAAAAATATAGAGTATTAAATATCAATGAACAAGTAGATAATGCATTTTCAATAACAGCCCTAGAATATAATGACCAAAAATATACAGATATTGATAATGCAGGTTTATTGATAAACAAACCAATTAGACCAGCGTCACCAACTCCACCTTCCTTATTTTTAAGTGGAATATTTAGAAATTCAGCTGGATCATATCTACGCAGCGCAGCTGGAAATCATTATACAACAAATGAGGGTGGAGTTAATAGTATTATGTATAATATTACTCCAAGTATCAGAGCTTCATCCGACTCACTCTATTATGTTTATGTAAAACCAATTTCTAATTTTGAAAATAATTTTACTGAAGAAAATTTTCTTTATACAATTTTAAATTATGAAAATTTAAGGACTGGTCTTTCGCCAAGTGATTGGGCGAATGAATATATACCTCCATTTTTAACACCTACGGGAATAGGAAACTATTTCTTTAGAATATTTGAAACTAATTCTATAGGAGAAAGATCTTCAGCTACCACAGGAGTTTTTAATTTAACTACACAAGCTTCTGTTCAGGGAGTAATTACTTCTGGAAGAAATATATATTAATTATGAAAGTACAAAATTTAGATGTTACATTAGAATGGTTAACTATTAGTGAATTATCTAATTTGTATAATTTTAACCTTGAAAAGGAATTACCTTCTTATAATATAACTATAAAAGATGAGAATGAAAATATTTTATATAATGAAATAAATTCAAACACATACGATGATGTTTTTGAACGTAGATTTGAAATAAATGATCCAATTTATTGTAGAAAACCAAAATTAATTGCAGGATTTAATAAAAATTTAAAAAAAAGTATTTTTAAATATAATTTTTCTGATAATTATAAAAAATACAAAGAAATTAAAAATAAAATTGGATTCTTTAAAAAACTAGTATTTTATGTAGATTATAATAATGATCAAAAAGCAGATTTTATTGAACATGCTGAATTTCAAGAAATAGAAGATCTTGATAAAAATACTCTATTTAATAAAATATACAGAAGTAGTGATTACCTAAGTATTAAAATGTTAATTAATAAAGAATATTTTAATCTTAAAAATATATATTCGTTTTTAATACTAGGCGAAGTCTCTAATAAAATTATTAAAAATAAAAAATTGTTAAATTTATTTACCGAAAATATGGATCAACAGTGGCTAGATGTTAATGATAAAACTGCTCTTTTAACAGTGCCATTTATAGAAAGTGATATAGTAGAAATGTCTGAAAATATAAATATAAAAATTATACCATTAAATTTCTTACAAACAGAAATATACAAATTTTTAAGAAAATTTGAATCAGAAATAGATATTAATAATTTATATCAAGAATATTTTCCCAATCAATGTTTTAATATAGGCAAAATATATAAACAAGCAGTTAATAATGAGACGATGATTTTTTATCAGAATTATATATATTTATTTAATAAAGACAGTTTACAAACAAATGCTTTAGATACAGAGCTTAATGTTAATGATATTAATTTTAGTAAATATTTTCCTCTATTAAATAAGGATAAAATAAATAAAACCATATGTTTATCTGACGACATGAATACCGATGATGTTCTTGATAATTCATACAACTTACAAATAGATTATTTGGGATATTATAATAAAGATTTTACAAATTACGAAGACATAGCTATAGATATAGATTATCTTCAAAATCAGGGTATCAAATCTGTAAAAATATTAGAAATTGAAGAATTAAATGATATATGTAATATTTATATTGAATTTATAACTTCATTTTATAATAATGAAAAGTTTTATATAGAAACTAGTAATAATCTTAAATTTTATGAAAAATATAAAACACCTATAAATAATCAAGAATATATTACATTTTTATTTAAATATTCTTATGAGCTACAATCTTTAAATCAATATTTATCTCAAAATACAGATATAAACAAAAATCAAATTATATCAGAGAAAGATCTAATAAATTTCTCTGCAAAATTAATACTTTAATTTATTTTTTTATACACACTACTACTTAATAGCCCACCAGGTCTTTGCTGTTCGTTGATTACACTTAAGACTTGAGCTTTAATCTTATTAGCTAAAAGCGTAGCTTCAGATTTAGATTTTCTTGATGCAAATTCAGAATTTTCATTTGAATTATCTTGAGACATTGACGTTTTTGGTGAAGACTGACCATCGATATTTATAGTAATATTTACATTATTTGTTGAATTACTAATATTTTTATTTTCGTCTGTGATTGTTCCAGCGATACCACCATTTGCAAATTTCTTTGCTCTTCCAGAGTTAAGATCATCAAAGAATTTTTTACCATAATTATTAACAGCTTCTTTTCTCATTACGAACTCTCCACCCATTAGAAGAGCTGGAATATCGTCTTTACCGCTAGAACCGCCATTTGCAAAACCTCTAATATATCCACCATTTGCTCTTGGTGTTGGTGTGCTATAACGAAGTGGTGCAGATCTAGCATAGTTTTGTCTTGCAGCAGATCCACCTCCTAAAGCTGCTGATGCCCCATATTTTGATTGACTTCCAAATACACCCTTAAATCCTCCCATTGATGAAAATTGACTTGCCCCAGCTCCTATAAGACCAAGTCCAAAACTCATCCATGCACCTCTACTTCTAGCACTTTTTTGTTGATTATATTCGTCTCGAATTTTTTTATTTAACTCTATATTTTCCTGCAATGATCTTTCATTTTCTAATCTAACTCCTTCAACATAATTTAAATAATCATATAGATTTCGCTCTCTTTCTTGATTAATTTTATTTTGAGGATTATTAGGGTCAGTGACTGCCATATAACTTAATCTCGGATCTGCTACATAATTTCCACCAGTTGGCTTAAAAGGGTCGTTATATCTATAAACATTTTCTCCAAAAAATTGAGCTTCTCCACCGCCAGCAAATTTTTGAACTCTTCCACCGTATTTAAAGTAATCATCTTCTCTGTCATCCAGGAAAGAGAAGTCCTTCATTCTACCCATACCTGTGCCATAAGTTGGAGAAGGACTGGTTGATTTGGGACTAATCACTGGAGCTATAGCATTAGATATAGTTTTAGTTTGAATTCCTGTAACTTTTGCGTTCATAAAACCAGCAATTTTATTGAAAAATCCACTCTGAAGTATGGCAGCCTCTGGGCCTGTAGGGTTAGCTGCTGCAAGTGGAGCTACACTTTGAGCCAATGCTCCTGCTGCAATTGGCAGTACAGGAGATAACGCGCCACCAAAAAAGTGTTTTTGAACTTTTCCTTCATTTAACATTTGTAAATATTCTGGACCATATTTCTTAACAGCATTTTTTCGTATAACATATTCTCCAGCACTTAACATCGCAGGAACATCATCTTTTGTTCCAGATCCGCCAGTTACATTTCCACCAGAGGAATATCCCTTGATGATTCCGCCTTTTGATTTAAATAATGAACCAAAGAAATCTCCGATTCCACCTCCACCACCACCAAAAATATTGCTAGTGCTACCAAAAAGGGAACCAAAAATTTGATTTGTTGCAAACTCTAATGCTAATTGTTGTATTTTATCGCTTATATTTAGAGCCATTTTTGTAAAAGCGTCGCTAGCGGTTTCTGTTCCATTAGCGAAAGATAAGAAGGCATTGTTAAATTCACTTTTAATTGTTCGAGCTGTCTCTTTTGCTCCCATTTGAGCTTCGCGATATGAATCTTCTGTTCTATTATCAAATTCATCAAAAAATGCAGCGGGAAAATCTTCTAGTTTTGTATCTCCGCCTAATATTCTTTTTTCTCTTGCAGCCTGTCTTGCGCCTCTAAAATCTTCAGCAAACATTAATCCTCGAGCCCTTTGATTTAGAGCGATTAATTCTTCTTGACTTCCTTGAACTGCTGAAATAAATTTATCTAAATCTATCACACCTTTTTTATGCAAATTATTTGTTTGCTCTATGAATTTAGCATTAACTTTTCTTCGCTCTGTTTCATTTAATATAGATGAGTATATTCCTTCTTGAGCATCTAAAACTTTTCCTGCAGCTATTCTGTTTGGATTAAATTCAATTTGATTATCTAAAAATTCACTATAGCCTTTTAAGGCTTCTGCATTTATACTTTTTCTAAATGCACTTGCTGAGTCTAAATTGGCAGAAACATCACCCGCAAGACTTGCTCTTCTTAAAATGTCTGGTCTTAAGTATTTAAGTTGAACTTCAAGATTTTTATTTGTTTTTACTACTGTAAAACCAAAATCTTCTAAAACTTTATTTAAATTTTCTATTTCTTTGCTTGCATCCTCAAATGGAACGTTTCTTAGAGGATCAATTACAGATTTTATTACTGGTTCGCTTATTTCAGAATCTTTAAGTAAATTTTCTATAGAATTTACTAATTGGTTTGAATTTGCCTGATCTAATTCTTTTGTTTTTCTATTAATAACATCTGGAAGAACTAAAGATTTTAATCTATCTATTTCTTTTTTATCTATTACCTGCGGAGCAAAAGGACTTACTCTGCCTTTATTAGCATAACCAGTTGTTCCTTCCATGTCGATTCTATAACCATATCTTTTTCCAACTTCATCGGCTAATTCTCTATTTGATATATCAATAATTTGAGGTTGAGTTTGCAAGGATTTTTGAAAGTTTTTAAGAATCTGTGGATTGCTCATAACTGAAGACGCAACAGAAACTCCTCTCTCATTTTGTAAACTTAATATAGAAGTACTTAGTTTATTAAACTCTTCTGGTTTCAATGATTTATCAGAAGTAATTTGAGTAATTTTTGCTAAATTATCAGTATTTGCCGCGGATACTTGTAATGCTACTTGTACTTGGGATAAAGCTTGAGTTATCTTTTCAGAATCTCCACCAGAAAGAGCTGTTTTAAGATTATCTCTAAGTTGATCTGGGGTATTTAAAAGTATTTTTGTAAGTGCTTCATTATTTTCAGCAAGTATTTTTTGCTGATCTACAGAAGAAATAGTTTCGTCTTTTAACTTTTCTATATTTGCGTTATAGATACCAAGAGCAGAATTAAATTCTTGGATTGTATCTTTATTGTTTTCAGAAGCAGCAATCAAATCTTTAGTTGCTTGATCTGCAGATCCTAGCGCGTTTATCAATCCTGGTATCAAAGTAGATAAAGCTATTCCAGCACCCACTTTTGCTCCTCCTCCTAAAAGCGCAGTTCCTATACCAAATTGAGCAGCTTGACCTACAGTCGAGACAATTTGCTTATTTTTATCACCTTCAATTCTAGAATTTACAGTGTCTACTATTTTATTAATACCATAAATAAGTGCAGCAGAAATTGCCTGCTGCACGGCAAATCTAATTACTGAATTACCTGCTATAGCTGCGGCACCCGCTAGTAATGGCGCAGCAAAGTTAGGCACAAAACCATTTGCAGCTCCTGCAGTTTTAGCTTTGCTACCAACCCTAGATATTCCTTGACCCAGACCAAGAGGTTCATCTTTTGTGTTGTAGACTCCTAAACCAAGAGGATTTGAAGCAGAAGTTAGTCTTTTATCTTTTCCTATTCTTACTCTCGAAGGAGATACTCCAGCTGTAATTTCTCGGTCTAAAGCATCGTTAAGCGCAGAAAAATTAGGTATAAATCCTTTAGATTTTCTTTTTGCAGATGAAGTTTTTTGTGTGCCTGTGTTTAGCAGGTCAGTAAATGGAAGACCATCGATCCTTGAGTTGTATGCTTTTTTAATTATTGACCTTATCGCATCATTATCAGATGTTAATTTGGCATCAGCTTTAATTAGGCTTGATTTAAATCCAAACCTAGTTTTAAATTTACCACTCGCAGCGCCACTCTCTTCAAAATCAAAAGGTCTTCTAAAATCATCATCAACTGATAGCAAAAATTGTTTAGGATTTTTTGTTGCAATTTTGATTACTGTCTCAAATAGATCTCCTATCGCTCCAGGAGGAAGAAAACTTTTGCCAGCTCTAATGTTACCTAAAACAGTACCCACCCCATCACCTTGGTTTCCCAAAGCTCCTCCAACAAATTCAGTCGCAACATCTGCAAGTGGCGGTAAAAGTTTTTCTGTTAGTAACCTAATAAATTCATTTGGTTTTTGCTTATCTAAGGAATCCAAGCTTCGGACTTGAACACCGTTAAATCTAACTGTTTTTTGAGCAACTGACGGATCATTCTTAATAGCGTTAGAAAACATAGGTAATTGAGCTAATTTGGTAGAAGTAGGGAGATCCCCACTTCTGCCCCTTAAAGAGAGTACTCCTAAAGTAGATCCATTGAACTCTCTTGTCTCTGCTCCAGAACCTTGCTTTGCTAATAACGACGGAGCTATAGACCCTCTTACTGTAGTTTTTGCTGCATTTAATTGATCTACTTGAGTTTGAGTTAGTTTGCCTTCTCTTTGGGCTTTTAATATCGAAGAATCTATTCCTTGTTTTCTTGCTTGCACTCCAGCAAGTAAACTAGTAAATGTTGCATTAAAATTCGGAATAAATCCAGCGCTTGCATATGGATTAAATCCTAATTTAGATTTAAATTCATCTTGATAATTTTTCCCAGCTTTGCTAGCTTGAGGTGGCATAATTGCTGGTTGAGTCATTCCAGCAAATCTTTTAACTGTTTCTGCCGAGTTATAGGTTACTGGTCCTTCACCAGGAATACTCATTCTTTTTATGCTGCCTGGATTATAGCCTCCAGCTAATGCACCAAATATTTCGCTCATTGCGAAATTTGGAACAAATCCTCCGCTCTTAGCTTTTAAAACTCCTCCTTTAGCAGTGACTCCTTTTCCTATTAATCCACCAGTTACCGCCGTAGCAATACTTGCGGCTTTTTGTCTTTCTATTGTTTGTTGTCGGATAATATTTAGGATCTTGTTTTCAATATCTAAAACAGTAAGTTCTTTATTATATACAGCTTGAACAAGGCCAGGTTCTTGAGATAAAACTTGGTTTATTTTTGTTTGAATAGCTACTCTTTCTTGGGCCTTTGTATTTAAATTTAAAAGAGCCTGAAGTGATTGGGCTGCAAATTTTCCTAAATTAAATACTAACTTTGTTACGACTGCAGTTAATAAAACTACTCCAGGTCCAGCTATAAAACTACCAATTGTTTCAAATATATCTTTAGCAATTTTACTACCAAGTCCTTTGCCGTCTAGGTCTATATTTTCTAAACCTTTATTTAATAAATTAAGTAAATTTTCTATGGTAGGTCCAAAAGATATTTTCCCAACATCAGAACCAAGTTTAGTTAGATTAACAAAAGTTTTATTTATCAAAGATGATAGTGTTTGGTTTAAAGCTTCATTTCTTTTTATTGCTTCGTTAGAAGCGTTAGCTGAAGTTTTTAGAGCGTTATTGTAAACAGAATACTCTTTACCTAAGTCTGCTAGAGCTGCTTTTAATATGTTAATTTGGAAAACACCACCAACAGTCTCTGCAACTTGAGCCCTTTGATTATCCCCTAAAGTACCGAAAGTATTAGCAAGATTAGATAGTATTTGAATTGCTGGTAAGGTGCTTCCTTCTAAAGTTCTAACTTGAATGCCTAATTGTTCTAATTGGTCAAGAGTATCTGTTCTTTGTATTCTAGTAAAAATAGTTTTTAATGAGTTACCAATTACAGCACCACCTCTAGCAGTTGTTTGCTGAACGCTAGTAACAATAGCTAATAATTCATCAAAGTCAACTCCAACGTCCTGCGCGGAACTTCCTACTCGCTTAATAGCTTCTGCAAGATCAGCAGAACTTACAGCAAACGCAGCGTCAACATTCGCTAATTTATTAATGATTGTTGTAGAGTCTAAAGCTGCATTACTAAAACTATTAATTGTAGCAGTTAATGCTTCTACTGAAGCCACGGTGTCTAAACCGCTTAGACGAGTCAATATTAGTGCGTCCTTTGTTCTTTTAAGGGTTGCTTCTAAACCTAAACCTTGCCGTGAAAATTCAGTAGCAGCCCTGGCGACTGCGTCAAAACTTTGACCAGTATTCTTTGCAATATCAAACAATCCAGAACCAAAATTACTTAAACTTTTTGCACTTACATTTAAAATAACATTAATATCAGTTAATGATTTTTGCACATCTATTGTGCTTCTTACTAAAGAGGAGAACGCTTTCTCTACAGTATATATCAAACCAGCACTAGCTCCGAACGCAATAACACGAGCATTTGAAGCGTCTAGTGATTTTTGAAACTCATTAGATGCACCAGTAATTCGCCCTAGGGGTTGAGTAAAGGCCTTTTCATTCAATCCTTTGAATTTAAAATCACGCCCTAGGGCCCTTTGAATATCTCTTTCAAGTTGCCTAGTATCTGCACCTACCGAAATTGTAGCGGAAGTCCTAGCCATGCCTTATTCCTTTACTACAGTAAATTACACAAAATATACTTAAATATGATAGTTTTGCTTATTTGATTCCATGTAATTTCATTAAATCTTCCATACTCAAACTGCCACCCTTTTTGAGCGCTTCATCATGCAAGCTAATGCCCTTTTCGTTTGCTCCAATTTTCTCAAGATCTTCTTTTTTAGCGCCCACAATAGAAGTTGCAATAGCGCCCTCACCTTTTTTATTTTCTTTATTACCACTTTTACTAAGTAATTCTTCAGCATTTTTACTACTCTCTAACCAATCAATTAGTTTTTCTGGATCTTCATATAATTCATCTGCTGGCCTATGCTTTGCTTCTGAAATAGCATTTCTAAAATATCTAGCATAACCAAAAACTTCCATTTGATAAAAGGTTAAATTAACAATAGGTTTACCATATAAATGATAAGCGCTTTCTTCGCATAGGTTGAATAAACTTAAATAATATGATGATAATGCAATTTTTTTAAGATTTTTATCTGTATAGTTTTTATTAATATCATTATATATTTTTAATACATCAGATAGGTCTTTATTTTCTAGCTCATCAAAATCACTTTCAGAAAAAAATCTACTTTCTAAATCTTTGTCTTTATACAAACCATTATACATGTAATATTCATTTACTTTTTTGTTGGCATAATCTTCGACTGTATAACCAAGAAGTTCTTTTCTTTCTGAGATTAGATTAAATAGTTTTGTATTTTCTTCATCTATTTGATTATTTAGATTAACAATATCTTCGTTTCTGAATAGTTTAGATTTAGTTTGTTTAAGGTTAGAAACATAGAGTTTTATTTTTTTGATTTCTTCGTTTTGTTCTTTTGACCAAAGCTTCTCATTGATTAGATATTCTTCTTTTTGATTATCTGTTGGTAGTCCATTTTTTGTAGCCTTCTGGATAAACCCCTGCTTAATGTGATCTATATCCCCAGCGTCAATACTAGTGGTATGCTTGAGGTATAACTTACTTTCTTTAAAGTAAGATATTGTATAACCTCTTAATATATCAGCAAAAAGAATTCTAAGCTTATTTTTGTCTAAAGCTTCCAAGGAAATTACTCCTTAACTTTTTCTTCTTGTTCCTCGTCTTTCTTGGCCATATTAAGAAGTTTTTCAAATTCTTCTTGAGAGGCTGCTCGCCCGATGTACCAGAAACTAATTAAGTAGAGAAGTTTTTGTAGGGCAATTTTTTCTAATACTCTATCACTTTCTTGTATCTCATCGTATCTTTGAAGTCTATCTTCGTAGGAGCCCTCATCGAATAGGTCTTTAAATTTTTTATCATCGCCTTGGATTAGACTCAATTGAAGGACCCACCACATTATAGTCTTATTCCTAGCTCTATTCTCTGCGGTTTGTTCAAAAAGATTAGCTTGAGCCATCTCATACTTTTGAAGCTTCTCTCTTGCGTTATTCATCTTTTCTATAGTAGTCTGAATATCTTTTTTTTCTTCCTCAGTCCGAGTAGATTCTTGTTTGACTGACAATTTCTGAAATTCATTTTGTAAATTAAAAAATTCTAAGTATAGTTCATTATACTCTTTTTGCTCCTCATCGCTTAATACTCCGCCATCATTATTAAATCTTTTAGCTAATAAAGCGCGAGTTAATAGACCAGCTTTAATACCTTCTGAAAGTCTGACTCCATAGAATAACTCTGCTTCATCAAATAAACTTCTAGTAGGTTTCTTGATGCCTAATTTAACTGGTACAGTCGTTTTTACTTTAGAAGTGACCTTTACTTCTTCGCCTTTTTCATTTGTAGAAACATCTACTTTTTCTATCTCTTTTTCGTGATAGATATCAAATTCAAACATTGTTTTCATATTTTTTCTCCGTTATTTTCTATAATATCATTAAGATATTTTTTAATTTTACCATAATAAACAACGCCGCCAATTGTTTTTATGAATTGGTGCTTTTTACCTTCATCCCAATTTGTATAACTTCTTATAAAACTAGGATTTTTAAAAGTATTTAAATTCACATTAGAGATACCAAAGATTTGCTTAAGATCTTTTTGTATGGTTTGAACAGATAGGTTGCTTTCTATTATCTGATCTATGCCAAAATTATAATTTAATCTTTTAGATTTCATTTTAATGATATATTTAGTTTGCTAAAGCTCTCTTCTATCTCTCTGATAGCATCATTTGCATTATCAAGTACTCTTTTGCGAATTTTTTGATATTTCTCATCATTTATATTATAACCAGAATCACTCAAATCTTCAAGAATAAAAAAGAAATTCTTGTATATATTTGTAATTTTTCTCTTTATTTGAAAAAGAGTAATATCTTTTATAGGATCGTTGTCCATAATCTTTTACCTTTATTGTAACCTTTAACCTTACTACCTATTACACCAAAAAATAACCCCCGCAGAACGCGAGGGTTATTTTATAATTTTATTTTAATTATCTATTAGAACTGACCGTTCATAAATAATCCGTTGGTAGAGTCTTGAGGTCCACCAACTTGAGCGCTAAAGTTTAGTGTTACAGTTTTATTAGAACCGATATCAGAACTAAATTCTTCACTATCAAGTTTAGCACCTTTGAGAGTATATTTTGCCATAGTCAAATTACTATCAGTTGGACTTTTGATTGTGATACTTGGCGAATAGGTAGAATCTTCTACGAGAAGACCTGCAAAATTTCCAGCAACCAAATCTGTTACTTGAGCATCAACGCTCAAGGTTACAGTGAGTGGGAAATCAATTGGTCTCGCAAAAGCAAATCTATTTCCAAGTTTTTCAATTGGTGTTCTACCAATATCAAGACTGAGAGTATAACTTTGAACATTCATTGTGGCCGTATCTGCTCCAGTGATTGAAGGAATTGATACTGTGATATCGCCTGGACGAAGAGCACTAATAGCATTGCCACTACCAATACCTACGTTTTGATTAGCTGTGGGTAATGTATAAAAATTAGAGAGTGTATTTCCGTTGACTAAATTAATCGCAGGAACAAAATTACCACTCGTGCCTTTATCAAACTTCATGTTATAACCTTCAATATTTATTGTGGTTGTTGGGAAGTTTCCTACAGAGCCTTCTGTTGAGAAAGAAGTAATTCTACCATTGCCAATACCAATTACTCCGTTTACTGTGCCACTAGCAGAACTAGCAAAGTTAACAGCATCACTTCCTTCTGAAACAGTGCGAATAAAATAATTTCTTTCGTCGCCTGATCCGCCCATAAAATCAAGAATAGATTGAACAGTAGAGTCTGTGTTTCCAGAAACTACATTAAATCCTAAAATGTTTTCATTTGCAAGGCTTGCGTTAATATAACTTAAATCAAGAGAAACAGTAGGATTTGTTAGAATAATTCGATCAATCGCTGCAAGTTGACCAAATTGATTTACATCTGTGCGTTCTACATTAAAACTATAATTAGCAGTTTGAACCCTTTGAAGTTGTTTAACTAAATTATTTGAGTTGTGCAGGTCGTTTGAATCCCCACCAAAAGTTCCTAGTGTGCCAAAGTGGAATCCACTTGCAGGTGATGGGCCAACGTAAACTGCTTCTGATTGATAAATTACACGATTTCTTGTATTAGACATATTATTGTTTCTCCATTTCTAGTTATTACACGCATTTTTACAATTTTGATAATTTTTATTGATGTGGATATCTATTTTGACTTAATTCAAAATCAATAAAAGCTGTGAAAAGATTAGGATTTAACTTATTATAGCTATTACTTAATCTATTATCTATTTTAGATATATTCACATTATCTATGTATAAATATTCAAAATCAGCTTGTTTATTAGCTATTAATTCTAAATAATTAAAACAATCTCCAGTACAGCTACCTAAAGCATTAAAAGGCATTTGATTATCATATATTAACGGCACAAGTGTTCTTGCTGTATCTCTAAATATACTAGTTACAGCATCCAGCTTAAATATATTATCAGATAATACTATAGCTCTAATATTAATATTAGTTTTATCCATGCCACCAAAAGCTAACGGTTCATTATTCCCACCTTGATATTTTAAATATATCGCAGGATAAGTTTCTACATTTGAAGGTAAACCAGTTGGGTTTTGATAAGTTTTAGGTTGTAATTGAAATTGAGTTTCAAATAATAAATCTTCTTCTGTTTCACTTGTTAAATATACGTTGAAATCTTTAACAGCATAATTTCCACTTATAGAAGTAGAAGCATTTGACACGGGCTGAGTAAAATATAACTGTCCTTGACTAGCGTTAATTCCGCTTAAATAGTTTTGACCAACTTGAGTAAATACATTATTAATATAGACTCCGCTTATAATATTTGCATTTGGAACGGATTCGTCAATTACCATCTGTTTAAAAGGCGCGCCGTAAGTATAAAAACCATAATAATTTATATCAATAGGCCAAAAATAACTACTATGGTTGGTAAAAGCCTCTCCTTTTGTGAGTAGTTTATTATCAAACCAAAATAGCATACTAGTCATTGCAAGATTATTTAATTGACTTTTCATTTAAAACTTTCTATAAAATTTTTATATAAAACACTAAAATATTTAGTTGGTTTATAAGAAGCTCTTCTTATTTGATTTTCGCTTTGTATGCCTCTGCCAGATCTACTAGTTGGAAACAAAAGACCATAAACATAATTGCTAAATCCAGATATGCCTTTTTCTATCCCCTTAAGCCAACTATTTCCACCCTCAAATGGCATAGGAGTATATGATCCTAACTCCTCGAGTGATGGAGTTAAAACCTCAAAATTAAAAAATCCATCTTTTGAATTTTTTGATTGTATTCTTGTATTTTTATCTATTGCGTCAACAACATCTTGAACTGGTTGGTCTCCAGCATCAAATCCAATAAAGCTGTATAAATTTCCTTTTCCATCTAAAGTATTAGAAATATTTGATGCGCTAGGACCATCATTTAATTCTCTAGAAATTGGATGATTTAATATTTGTGAAATATATTCTTTTTTCTTTTCTTCAAGAATTTGATTTGCAATAATTTTAGCTTCTTTTTCTAAAGCTTTTAATTGAGCCGAAGCTATTTCACCTTTTAGAATAGATTTATTTATTCTAGAAGCCATTATTTTGTTTCCTCTAAATAGTATTGATAATAAGTATTATTTAAATACTTTCTCACTCCAGCGGTTGTTATTTTATTAAAAGTTTTACCATCGAACTCAATGTTCAAGGTTGTTCCAGTATCTATATAATTTTTAGCAGGTTCCTTAACAACTAAAGTCACAATTCCTCTGGCAATAGTAACTCTTACGTCCGTTAAGATATCTTCACTTTGTTTTTTATTGTAAGATATTCTACCCTTGAAAGTGGCTTGAACTGGTATATAATTATAAGCCGCTGGTGTAGATTGAGTTTCGTATCCAAATAATGGTGTTGTTGCTGGCGAAACTAACACTTTTAATGGCTCTTTGTTGACCACAAAATCTCTTGAAAAGTAATCAAAAAACTTTTCAAATTCTGCCGAGAAACTTGCTGCAACACTTGGACTAATAAGACTCATTTTTATCCAGCACTATATATTGTGCGAATATTATATAATGCGCCCCTTTCAGATTCGTAACTTCCTTGTATGGTATCATCTCCAGCAACTTGAACTGGACTACTTGCATTCAATGAATATTTTGTAATTAAATCTTTTAATTCTTTGTACTCTTGTTGGCGTATTTGATAGAAGCTTTTTAAAACTTCATTAGTATTTAATTTCTGAACGCTACCAAAATCATCTTTAATAGAAGTATAATCTGATACAGCAAGGCTTCCTGCGCTTTTTATTTTAAGATCAAAAAAGTATATAGAATACATTTTTTTAAATATATATTTTTCTATATCAGATAAATTTGGGCTAATTTCTAAAGTTAAACTATTAATTTCATATGAATTATTAAGAGAATTACCTAATCCTCCAATATTTCTTCTAACCCAAGCTGCTATTGATGCAATACTAAAATCACTTGGTTCGCCCATTTCTTCATATATTTCTTGGGCAATAGATGTAACAGTATTAATAATCATACTTTAAATTACACTTTAAATTATTATAAATTTAAAGCAAAGTTGATAAGATTTGTTCTGTATTAAAAGCCTCTACTATATTGTAATTGCATTGATGAGGTAAACCAGAGAATTCTCTTTCCATTACTATACCATCTATAGAATGATTAAATATTTTAAACTGATCTTTAGCCAGTATATTCTTATGTATATTATAACCAAGTTTATCTGGATGAGTTCCTATCCAACAAACAGTAGAAGTTAAGCTTAAAGCAGCCGCAGCATGTTGAGCAAAAGAATCTATAAAAAGTCTATTTTGCGTTAATCCAATCAAACAAAACATATCTCGCCAACTTCCATTGACTTTCTCTGTGTTTTCAAAAGATGCTTGATCTGCGCGAGCAAGATGAAATATATGATATCTATCTTTTAATTTATGTATCATATTTTTCACCACAAATTCTGGCAAATCTCTTGCCCAATTATAACCATTTCCTTCTCCACCACCATTAGTTTGTAAAAGTAAAGTAGGTTTTTGCCTTGAGAATCTAATTGCGTTTGAATTTACTTCTGGATAATTTAAAAATAACTTTGGGTTTTCTCCATTATATTTTAATCCAAACATATTGCACCAAGCTTCAATTAGATGTTTATTTTCTACTACATATTCATTACTTTGATATACTTCATTACCCAAAAAAATAGTATCTTTGTCTTTTATAAAATCTTCATAAAAGTATTGCACTGAATTTGACCTATATACTCTATAAACACAAGGATTATTAAGAAAAACTTCTGGATAAGGACAAATTACTATTAATTTTCTATCTGGGTAATTTTTACTTATATTTTCTGCTACAGCGGTTGCGGCGATATGCTTGCCTATGCCACCTTGAAGGAAAAATATCACGCTTTTCATTTAAGTATATTATAGCATCACAAGCACTTTATATCCAAGATATAATCTTATGCTCTCCAAAATTCAAGATTAGAATATTGGTTTGCCACATCTCCAAGAATTTGATGAGCTTTTAATGGCACTGGTTTGACAATTGATCTGATTGTATGAAGATCTTTTATTCTATGAACATTATCATCATCTTCTTTTGTGTATTGATGTACGTTATTAAAATCATGATTATAATATTCTAAATTAAGAAAATTATAAATATTTCTAATTGTTTGCTCTGGATTATTTGTTAGGTCATCAAATTCCATAAAAAATAACCTATCCTTGTGCCCTCTTTCTATTGCATCTTTGAGTCTATTAAATGCGTCTCCAAGGGGCTGACCTGCTTCTACCCAAAGCTCTGCTCTGCCTTTTATTGTAAGAGATTTATTGTAATTATTTTGTTCTATGTTCCATTGACTTTGACCTGTTGTATTACGCCATAGCATTTCAAAAGAAGCAAGAATTTCATTGATATTTCTTACTGTGCAAATTAATTTTACTTTTTTATCTAGTGCAAATTCAAGAGTTTCTATCATAGATAACCAACCTCGCCCTTTATCAAATATTGTTTTTTTATCTGTCAGATGATAAGAATTCAATGCACCTTTAAGCACATTTTTTAATTGATCTCGGTTTACGCCTTCTGCTTGATGTTCTGTTATGCGATCCCATTGATTTCGTATTGAAAATAGTATTTCAATACAGCCGCTTGTGGCTTTAGAGACAAAAAAATCTGGATTTTGAGCTAATATATTACAAAGTAAAGTAGAACCTGATCTTGGGAGGCCAGATATAAAAAATATTTCTTTAGAATGCATCTAATGGATTATAGTATAAAATATTGATTTTATCAAATTAAAAACCATTAGTTGCAGGATTATAATAATAATATCCTAAACCATTTGTTGTTTTTGGTATTGTTGCTGTTGAAAAATTAAGTGTCACAACATCTCCACCACCATTTTCCCCAAACTGTAATCTAATTGGATAATAAGTTCCAGCAACTAAACTTACTGGAGAAGAAGATCTTTCTTGAGTTCCATGTAATCCGCGATTATCTACTGTAAGATTTGATAATGAAAAACCAGCGATAGCATTACCTCCAACCCAAAGAAGACTTGAGTCATCTGAACTTGTGTAAAAAGTATAATTTTCAGTTGAACTTGCTCTGAAATATCCAAGCCATTGCCAACTATAAAGATCTGCACTACTAGTAAAACCGTTAATTTGAGTTAATTGATTAACGTTTCCATGTAGAGTCGCTGTATTAAACCAATTTACATCATCATTAAAATATCCAACATATCTTTTACCATACAATCCATTTGTATAATTAATACTTCTAGCACTAGAAACTATGCCATGATGCAAAGCTGTTAAAATCATGAAGTTGTATTTCCATACATTATATAGCCATTGCTTCCAGTGTGTAATAGTGAAATTGTAGCAAATTGTCCTGCTGTTTTATATTGATTATTGTAGCTACTTATTAATACTCCTATTCCAGATCCAGTTATTTGAATTTGTCCTGCGCCAATTTGAATTATAGAAGCATTAAATCCTGTAGCGTTACCACTAATTATTGTGCCAGTAATTGTTGATGATGAATTGGCTAGTATCATATCTGAATTAAAAGTATTAGAAATAGTAAAATTATCATTAACATTAACCATCTCTGGAACAACTCCAAAAACTTTTTTATTTGAAAAATATACGCCACTAGCAAAATCTAACGTTAAGGAATGGGCGCTAAATGAATTATGAGCTCGATTTTCACCATCACCAAGTACTGCTGCTCCAGAGTGACCTAATTGAACTACAGAACATCTGCCTCCTGGTATATAACCAAAATTAGATAAAACACAATTTCTTTCACCTCCACCAATAGTTGAAAAACATGAACAGCCACATACGCGATTATAACATCCTCCACCAACCTTAGAGAAATTTGAAAGACAAAACGCAAGATTACAAGATCCTCCACCAATAGTTGAAGAAAATGAACAGCAAAGTCTATTACAACCTCCTCCGCCAACAACCCCTAAACATGAGTCAGTTGTGGTATTATAGCATCCTCCACCAATAGTCGAAAAACATGCACAATTACAATTTTTTGTTCCTCCACCAACATTTGCATAACTGCAAGATACACGATTACAACATCCTCCACCAATATTTGAAAAAGGTCCAACTGCACAACTGCAGCATCCTCCGCCAACAGTCGAAAAATTTCCACCTGCACAATTGCAGCATCCTCCGCCAACAGTAGCTGTGCAGGTCGCAACGTTGCTAGATCCTCCAGCAACTGTTGCTGCTGCTCCACAAGCAACATTACAAAATCCTCCGCCAACAGTACCACAAAAACATGTTGATCTATTACCAAATCCTCCACCAATAGTTGAATTAGCTGAATTAGAAAATACGCAATTACAACATCCTCCGCCAATATTTGAAACAGAAGAAAATATTCGATTATAACATCCTCCAGCAATAGTTGAACCATTTCCAGAAACAGTGCAATTGCAACTTCCTCCACCAATAATTGATAATGGTGATGAGATTAATGTATTTTTAATTCCTCCAACTATTGTTGATGATTGAGTATTAGTGACGGTACCACAAATTCTATTACAATATCCTCCACCAATGATTGCAAGATTATCAGCAGCAATATTACAACCTCCTCCGCCAACAAAAGACGAAGCTCCACTTGCAAAATTGCAAATTCCTCCAACAACTGCTGCACCACAGCAAAATGCAATATTACGTGCTCCTCCACCAACTGTTGCATTTTCGCAACATGCACAATTGCGACATCCTCCACCAATTGTTGAATTATTGCCAAACACAGTATTCCTATATCCTCCACCAATTGTTATAGAACTACAAAACGCAATATTACCGAGCCCCCCACCAATTGTTGTAGAACTACAACATGCAATATTACCGAGCCCCCCACCAACTGTTGCACCACAGCCATCTGCGCGATTACCAGTTCCTCCAATAATTGTTGCACCAAGGCAATTTGCTCTATTACAAAATCCTCCACCAACTGTTGCATTAATGCCACACGCAGTATTACAACATCCTCCACCAACTGTTGCATTTTCGCAACATGCACAATTGCAACATCCTCCACCAACTGTTGCATGATTGCCATATGCAGTATTACAACATCCTCCAGCAACTGTTGCACCAACGCAATTTGCCCTATTAGAAATTCCTCCACCAACTGTTGTAGAATTGGAACATGCACGATTATAGCGTCCCCCACCAACTGTTGCGCACCTGCAACATGCAATATTACAAATTCCTCCACCAATGGTTGCATCAACACCACATATACGATTACAACATCCTCCACCAATTGTTGCTCCAGAGGCACTTACGCAATTGCAACATCCTCCAGCAATTGTTGCAGCAGTTGCACTTGCACAATTATAGCATCCTCCACCAACAGTTGAAAAATCGCCACATGTAACATTCTTATATCCTCCACCAATATTTGAAGAAAATCCAAGTGCGCAATTACGTCCTCCTCCACCAATTGTTGAAGAAAATCCAGTTGCGCAATTAAGTCCTCCTCCACCAATAAAACTAAAATTGCCACATGCAATATTTTGACATCCTCCACCAACTGTTGCACTACAGCAAAATGCACTATTACAACATCCTCCACCAACTGTTGCATTACAGCCACATGCAGTATTAGAAAATCCTCCAGCAACTGTTGCACCAGCAGAACTTGCAGTATTACAGCGTCCTCCACCAATAGTTGTATTATCACCAATTGCAGTATTCCTATATCCTCCACCAATTGTTGAAAAAGGATTAAATATAGCATTACAACATCCTCCGCCAATATTTGAAAAATTTCCAGATACAATATTACAACATCCTCCACCAACAGTTGAAAAATTTGCATTTACACGATTACGCAATCCTCCACCAATAAAAGAGTAGTTTCCGCTTACATAATTTCCACTTCCTGCAGAGATTCCTATCCAATCTCCAGAAGCAAAATTATTATCTCCAAAAAAACCAGTCTTTGCACTCAAACGATCAAGAAAAGTTTTATTTCCACCGATTGCTTGATCTCCAGTCGTAAAAACAATATTACTGGAAGTTGAATTTATATAACCACTTAAATTATTAATTCTTATGTTTAAAATTGAACCAGTAGAAGCAAGATTTACCGTCGTTGCATATGAACTTAAATCTACCCCAGTTAGTACTGCATTTCCGTTAACAAAAAGTCCACTAGTAAAATTACCACTTCCATAAACTGTAAAATTATTACCAGAGATAACCAAAAAGTCTGCTTCACCAGGATCACCAAATGTTGTGTTCTCTGCGAAAGTTTTGATTCCAGAAATAGTTTGATTACCAGTGTTATAAACAAGATTTGGAGCAATTACTTCGTGAGAAAATATTCCCGTGCGACCTACAAGAGTTTTCGCTTTAAATATATTTGCCACTTTTTATTCCTTTTATTAGCTTTCGCTAAATTGCTGCTTTTTACGGCAGACTAAAGAGTAAAAGAATTATTTAATTCTATTATTCTAGCAAATATTACACTATTTTAATTTTGTGTGGAAGCAAATGTGTGAATTTTGACATCATTTTCTGCGATATTATCAGAAAGTACTCCTGTATATCCAGCTGTGCCAATTGATCTTGTTGATAAATTATACATTACTTCTCCTGCGACTTCAAGAGTTGCTTGTACTTTTGGTATAGGTCCACCAAAGCTTACTGGAAAATCAATTTGATATGCATCTAATCCAGGAGCCAATGTTTTTGTAAATACTTGATTACTAGATTTTGCAACAAATTGTGCATTTGCCCAACCACTGTAAGCTGTATTATACTCAGAAAGGGCTTTGCCAGTTTGATATAAATTAGCTTGAGTAGCAAAAGTGTCAATGTAATATGTGCCACTTTGATTTAAACGAGCAGAGAGACTATCTGTTAGAGCTTGAAAATATCCACTATTTCCTACTATTTTAATTTCCCCAAGACCAGCGTCTACTTCTATGGTTATTCCATCATGACCAGTAATATAAACATCGCCTTGTAAATTATTTAATTTGCTAACATCTGCATTTGCAGAATTAATTTGTGACATCAAATAGCCACTAATTCCAGTAAGTTCACTGTAATAGGCTAGTCCACTATTTCCAAAACCAAGACGCAAAGCTGAACTTCCGTCGTATGCAACTCCTGGGACTGGAGTTAAGTTATATCCGCTAAGTCTGAGGTGTTTAAAGGCGCTAATCATAGTTTTTGTTTCCTTTCACATTATTACACATATTTTTTATTTTTTTACTTGAATATTTAAGTAATATCCGTTATTCATCAACGTATCACTAAAGTTAATATTAAAACCATTAGAATTTATAGTGCCTATTGTAAAATAGTAAGCCATATCGTCTACTACGTTTTGAAAAGCACATACAACAGATTTTGGGGCATAAGGTAGTGCTTGTGGAAAATTAATATAATAGCTATCAGATCCTTGAGCTAAATTAGCAGTATATCCAACTATATTTTCGCCTTCAAAATAACCGCTGAGAGGAGATGCATCTATTGTAATTGATTTATAAGGATTTAGATTTGTGTTGGTTAATATTGAAATTCCTGTACCAGCTATAAATTGTAAACTTTCTATGCCAGTAGGAATTAAGTCTCCTTGTCCAGTTACTTTTATTACTTTAAATACATCAGAACTTCCTGATGGTCCTATTGGACCAATTGGACCTTGAGGCCCATCTGCACCAGGAATAAATACATTAGCATTTGTAGGATAACTCGGAGAAGTTACATCCGTCGTTATTGCGCTTGGCAAAATTACATCTACAATTACATCTGCCATAAAATTAAAAAGATGTTACTTCTGGACTTACAATGAACTTTCCTCTAATCAACTTTATAGAATTACCAGTTGGTATTCCATAAGGAAATCGCTCTATATCATAAACAAAAGTTCCTACTGGAATACTTGCAGTTGTATAAGAATCTACGTTTATATCTACTATTCCAGATGGATAGTATGAACCATTATCACCAGAGATAATAGTTGGATTTAGATTAACTAAAACTTGCTGATCACCTGTGTATCCATAAGCATATTTTACAACTCCTCTAACATCATATCCACTTAAATTTATTGAATTATTATTAGAATCTTTTACTCTTAAAGAAAGCTGTAAATGGTCGCCTTGAATTGTGTTTATATTATATGAAGTAGCCATATAATATATTACACAAATAAATTACTATTTTAAAATTAATAGAATTTATCAATAAAAATAAGGAATATAAATTCTATCACCTACTCCAGGTACGTTTGCAGCGAGAATCCCAGATCTTGAGCCCATGCTTAAATTAATTCCAGTTCTACCAAAAAGCCTAAATGCTGGTGTTCCGTCTGGATTTCGTGAATACCCAGTAGCTCCTGCAAATCCAGTAGAAGACCATCCTGTTTGAGGGGTTGTGGTTTCATTGTAATTTTTATTGATATAATAAATTCCACTTGAAAAATTATCTACAATTAACCATGTTGGTTGAAATTTGGGAGTCGAATGAGTTCCATAAATAACAGAAATATCTTCTGAAGGATAGCAAACTTGAGCAGTGAAATGTTCAGATTTATCAAAATTACCAATGTTAAGTATTTTTTTATCAAAAATACCACTAAATCCTTTAGATATTTTAAAAACTGGAGCAGGGTTTGTTCCACTAAAACCTAAAAAACCTGTAGCAAACCATCCAGTAAATGGAAGAGGATCATTAATATTTGTATTATTGTAATTTAAATAGTAACATCCATCAGTATTATTTTTTCTTATAACCCATTTCGAGCCAGCTCGCGCTTTGTTATCAAAAGTGTCATAAGTCTGTGATAAAAGTAAATTTTTATCATTAGATTCATAGAAATAATCGCCTAAAATAGAATTTGTGCCTGTGTAGGCTTGCCAATAAATTTTATTAAAATAATTATCATTAGTAAATATATACTTACTACTATCAGGATTTATACCAGTGAAAAATTTTGTTGACTCGGGCACATAAAATGTGTCTGGTACGGGACCAAATTCATCTACAACCTGTACATTGCGACCAGAAACATAATATCTTTCCGCTACACCAGAGTAACTAAATTTTTGCAATTCTATTTGAGCTGCTAAAGAATTGTATTTACTATCTTGAAATATTGTACTTTGAAAATAACCACTTATATTGATCGCGTTTTCTTGTTTCGAATATCCTAGTAGATCTTGTGGCATTGTAATTTCTACGTCATTATATTTTGGCCTACTAGGAGAAGATATTTTTACTTCATTTGGATTAACTTCTATCCTAGAATCTAATGACGCAATATTAATTGATGCAACTTTAAATTCTCCAGTAAATTCATGCGATATACCAATAAGTATGGAATTATAATCTCCACTTCTTATAGTATTATTATTACCAATAACATAATTTTTAAAACCAGAAACAGAATTACCTTGTCCAAAAACATAAGAATTTTCTGATAATTCTGCATAGTTTTCGTTTCCAATTATATAGGAATTATTATTATTTAATATAGAATTATTTTTTCCAAAAGTATAAAGAGAATCATTTAAACTTGTTCTATTATTATTTCCAAAAATAAAATTATAATTTCCACCACTACCAGGAACTCCAGCGTAACCACCAAGCATAATATACCCTGTTACTCCAGTAAAAAGCGTTGGTCCTGCTCCAGTAATACCAGTCAACTCTACTTGATATAATAAATTTATTATTTGTGGATCTAAATTATTATTTAAACCCATAACATAACTATTGCTTGTGCCACTTAAAGAATTTGAATATCCGCAAATATTTGAGTTATATACATCAAAGTATGTACCATTAGAATCTCCATGTATGATATTACTTGTGCCACCAATAAAATTTAAATTACCAAATGTTCTATTATTTGAACTTCCACTTATTAATGAATTAGAATCACCAATAGTTTTATTTAGATTTGAACTTATAGATGAATTATTATCACCAACAATTAATTGATAATTTGAATCTGTTATTGAATCATTTTGGTTACCAATTAAAGTTATAAAACTAGAATTATTTAAATTATTTTGGTTACCTATATTTATAATATTATTTATATCACTAAAATTATTTTCATTACCAATTAAATATATAAAATCTCCGCTTGTAATACTATTATTTGAACCATTAATATTTGAATAATTTATATTTTTTATATTAACATTTTCATTACCAAGAATTAATACATTTGTACCCTCAACTAAGGTATTTGAATAACCAAGAACATAAGTATGCTGTCCTGTATAAATAGAGTTTAAAATTCCTAAATTAAAAGAATATAAAGATTCGTCTACTAGATTACTTGCACCAATATTATATGTTTGATGTGATGAGTCTGCATTATTTGAACCGCCTAAATTGAAAGCGAATGTTGTATTTGATCCCCGATTAAAATAACCAAAATTATTTGAACAAACAAAACCACTATAATTAAAACCAGTTATTGTAACATTATTCGTATTAAATAATCCCAAGTTTATAGCATAGATTGAATCTCCTGTTGTATTGTATGTGCCAATATTAATTGGCATCATTTCTAAATTTTTTACATCTATTGAATTAGAAAATATAAAACCACTAAAATTAGGGGTTCGACTGAAATTTGTTGTTTGGACTCCTGTTCTAGCCGAGAAACTAATTGTTCCAACATTTTCTGGAATCTCAACAAACTTTCCAGCAGATTTATTGTAAACTTGAAGATATAGGTTTCCAGTAGGAGTACTCATTTAATAAAATTACACTTTTTTTTTTAAAAAAAAGTTTTTTTATAAAAAATTACTTTCCTTCAGAAAGTACATCTTTTGATTTCTTATCTAAACTTACAGAATTATCTAAGTTTTTTGGCAATTTGAACATAGACATATATTTTCTAAATTCGGCTTCTAATCTTTTCGTCAGAGTTTCTCTGTTATCAATAGGAATTAAACCAATTTTCTTTGCATGATCTTGTAAATCGCTCTTATTAAGATCACTTAAATAATTCAAGTAATCCTCTAAATTTGATGCTTTATATTTACTAGAGCCATCATCGCCCCAGATTTGATCTAGAGTTTTGTATTGAGTATCTTCTAATTTTCCATGAGTCTGAGAAAGTTCTTGTAATTTTTTTCTTGGTCTTGGCATAGTTATCTCCTTAATTATATTATATGAATAGCAAATAAAAAGTCCAAAGTATTTATGCAAAAAAAGACCCAGTAGGGATTATCCTACTGGGCCTTTAAATATAATCTAATTATTAATTAGAATTTATTAGGCAATCTTGATTCCGACGATTGCACGAGCATCGATGCAAACGCGACCCTCTTCGAGAGAACCGTAGAAACCAGTTTTCTCAGAGCGAGAAGCGAATTGATCATCTGGAAGAACAGAGAATGTTGAACCAGAATCAGCATTGCGAGCGATTGGACGAATAAACGCTTCTTTGCTTAGATCAAGACCGACGGCTAATTCATCAGCGTTTGAATTGAAGTTGTAAGCGCCTTTGAATGCATTGAATAATGCACTGTATTTAGCATTTACGCCTAGTTCTACTAACTCATGAATTGTCACTCCGTAGAGTGATTCTGTGCCAGCGCCACGATAGATTTCTTCACGAACTCCATCAGGAAGATTAGTTCCTGCTGTTGGACTACTATTAGTTGTGAATGGTTGGTAAGCAAATGCACGAATATCTTCTTTGACCTCTGGGCTAACAAATAGATCTGTTAGTCCATAAGAATCAGTGGTTGTGCCACCAGCATAAGAGGTATTAAGTCTTTTTACTAGCGTCATCAACTTGTTAAGATCACTTAGAGCAAATGTTGAGCTACTAGATCCAACGATATGACCATCGGTTACTAATGCTCCTGCTCCAGTGCCTGGTGTGCGAGCTTCTGCAAGAGCTTTGAGTACTACTGCCCAAGCGTTACGTTCTTGTTTTACAAGAACTTCGTTGGTCATTCTCTCAACAGCTTTGCTTACTACATCAATACGACCACGACGAGCATAGCGCTTTAAGAAGCTAACTGCTGCATCTAAACGGTAAGTAGAGACTTTTAGTTCGCTAAAACCTTCGACTACAGAAGAAGGAAGACCACCTGCTACACTTTGACTCCAAACTGTAACATAATCTTGGCCACCTTGATCGTGCCATAAATCCAAAGGAAGACTAGGATTATCGTCTTCATCATATGCAGCATCGCTATAGATTGCGCTTGCTGTTCCAGCTTGCATTAGCACTTTGCTAACTACTGGGCCAATAAAGGCTGCAAAAGCTTCAGTTGCTTCGCGTGCTACTGTAGTATCTCTACTACCCATAGCTTTTACGAGCTCAACTTGCTCTGGTGTGTTTTTTAGTTTAATTTTCATTTTTTAATTTTTCCTTAAATTAGAAGTTAAGCTTGATTAAAGCAATATTTTGTACTGGCTTACTTAGCAAGGTTCCAACTTTATTAGTTGGAGTTGCGCCATTTGCAGTACTGTCTACGGTGCTAAGTTCACCAGCATTCAAATTGCTAATGAAAACTCCTGCACCAACGCTAGCAGCATTGTTAATTTCAGTTCCACTATAGACAATAATGCCTCTAGTTAGAACTGGAACTGCTTGACCACTAATTACAACGCCCTTTTCAGCGGCTTTGCGTGGGTTGAAAACTAGTTTTTCACCATTTTCATCGAGCTCTTGAGTGCTAATTAGGGTAACGCCAAGAGGGGCAGAACCAGAATTAGCAGCTTGAACTTTAGCTGTTAAAACATAACGGTTAGAAACAACATTAGATAATCCAGGGATAGAAAGTGTTCCGCCTAGATCAACTGGGATTGTTCCAAGGAATCCAGTTCCACCACCTAGAGATTTATCTGCTACTGGTTGGAATCCGTTTCCTGCTACTTTAACTACTGTACCTGCGGTAGCAATAACGCCATTAGCGTCTTGTGCACCGTCAAAGGCAAATAGATTGACTACATCGTGTTCGCTATAGTCTCTGTATGGTCTGAGTGTATGTGCCATATATTATTTCTCCTTATTTAATGTCAAATCCTTCAAAACCAAAAGCTTTGCTGTACTTTTCGCGTAGCGAAACATCAGCGGTTGCTGTTGAGTTTGGAATAGAATTTTTCTCAACGTTAGAATTGTCGAGAACTTCATCTACAACTTCGGTTGCAGATTGTTCTGAAGATGTTGAAGCTTTAACTTCTTCTTTGATTTCAGAAGCTTTAGCTTTTTTCATTTCTTCTTCTTTTGCTTTTTTAGCAGCTTTATTTTTTTCTTTCATAAGAACTGCCATCTTATTTTTATAAGCAGCAAAAGATTCCTCATTTAAATCTTTAATATCGGTAGCTAGAACTTGACGATCTTCATCAGATAGATCAAACTCTTCATCAAAAGATGCCATTCTTAGATTGAAGGCTTCTTCATTAGCTTTGGCTACTTTTTCTTCTTCGAATTTGATTAAAGCAGCTTTGACTCTTTCGAGTTCTTCTTTAATCTTTTCGCTTTCAGTAGAAAGAGCTTCGTATTTTTCGTTGGTAGCTTTAATAGCGAGATCTTTTTCATTCTTCTCTGCTACAAAGACTTCAGAAGCTTTCTTTAGCTCTTCCTGAATAAAATCGGTTACGCTAGAAGCTTTAACTTGCTTCAATAGCTCATCGGTTATTTGATTGATATTTTCTATTTTCATAATTATTCTGTTTATTACTCCTTCTTGATTTACAGTAATTTCATCATTTTGTGAAATATTATTTTCATTAATACTAGAGGACTCAGATTCATCCTCTTTTAATTTTACATCTATAATAGCTATTTTATCATTATCTTTTGTTGCAACACCCTGTACATCTGCAGCTGGATTTGATGTCAATCCTATACCTAATGGAATAACATCTCCAATTACTTGTCGGTAAATATATGTATTATTATCTATCTTACCTGTGCCACCTAATGCTTTGAGATTTTTGCTTAGTTTGTCTTTTTGACCTTCATCTGTGATAAACTTTGCATCTTCAAGATTTTTATTATTATTATCTAGTAAAACTAAATCATAATCACTAAATCCTAATTCCCAAGAGGCACTTACTTTCATGTAATTTTCACTAGAAGGATCATTACTTTCTTCTATTAGATTTGCAAGTTGAGGATTAATAATCTTCCACATTACTCCGCCTAGAGTAATATAAAATGGCTCTTTCATATCTTTAACATCTAGTTCAGCAAGACTTTCATTATTTCCAAATTTACTAAAATTAGCAGTTAATATACACCCTACTACTCTAGAACGATCATGCTCTATATTTATTGGTTTATTTACAAAATTCTTTACCATCTCAGCTGCGGTAGCTGAATTTATAACATCTCCATTTTTATTTACTCTATTAACAACGCAAGCATCAAAAGCGATAGGAAGAAGATCTATGTTTTTAGATGTATCTACATCTGGTAAGAATTTCTTTAAATTAGCTATAGAAGCAAGAGATAGATATTTGTCTTTTTCTTCGCTAACTACGGGTTTAATCTGAATATTAGCAAAAGTTGTATTATATTTAAATTCCATAATTATACCTCAAAAGTAAAAATAAATCCTTCGTCTTCATCATCAAGATAAAGTTCATCGGCACTTACAAAATCAAAATCACCTAAATTATAATTTTTAATATCTTCGTCTGCTTGAAGGAAATCTTCATCGTCAGGATCTAAATTAGCTTCTATAATATAATCATTTTTTGATGCTTTTGCTATATCACTATCTGCTTTTCTATAAGAATCTTTTACTTTTCCACCTCTTACCATCTTAAGAAACATATTTACCCTCGCCATTGCCCAAGAAACTCTTGATTGTCCTGGTCTATGAGACGAAGAGAATGCTCCAGCCCCTCTTCTAAAAACTTTTTTGAGTTGGCCCAATGTGACTTTCTTTTTGCTTTTACTATTGTGTTCTTTTACTTTATTTTTAAGTGCTTCGATAACTTTTTTGGAAAATTCAATTGCTTTGTCGCTTTTTGTTCCTGCGCTTCCTGGTTTATTTCGAGAAGAACCTTTGCGGCGTTCTGATGGCTTAGCTGGTGTTTGGGCGGATGATTTTGGTCCAGGTCTTGCGGCAGCGATAAATTCAAAACCATATTGCTCTCGATTAGTACTCATATATTAATATATTACACAATAATTTAATTAATTTAAATTATTTATTATACAATTCTTTAGTAATATCCTCTGCAGAGCCCATAGTCGCACTATCTGGATACTTTGTAGGTAATTCTCTGCTCTCGTAATTTGATTCAGAACAGGAAACTAATAAAAATAAAGTTAAAAGTAAAAGATATTTTTTCACAAATATTATTACACTTTTAATGAATCTTCTATTAATTTAGCTTCTGCGTCTCGTCTTCTACTCATACCTTTTTCTATGCTTCCACCAATCCATATTCTTTTCATATTTCTTATTTGATTAGCAATAAAAGTAAGAGCTTTTTGATCGTAATTAGATACTAATTTCATACCATCTCTTATTAATTTCATTTCGCGGCGACGATCACCTTCTAAAGCTGCTCCTCTATTAAACACAAGACTAACCAATCCACCTTTCGCATCTTCTGGAAGATTATCAAAATTAGGAAAAGTTTGGCGTGTTAAATTATAAAATTTATTTACTGTTTTATTATTAAATACTTTTAGTGATAGATCCCAAGGAATAGAGATATCTTTTAATCCTCTAATGAGATTCTTTGCGTTGTATCCTTTGATACCAACAACTTTATATAGTCTATCAAAGATTTCTTTAGGAAGATCTTTCCAATCTTCACTAAATTCTGTTTTGTTTACATATCCAAGATCGTAACCAACACCAATTGTAACTCCGCTTTGCTCTCCTGGCCATGCTGGATTTTTTAAAAATTTATTATAATAGTTTTCTCCACCGCCGACTTCAAATTCAAGAATAAGTTTAAGGGATTTATCGTTTAACATTTATTATTTAGTTATTTATTTTATCTATGGTCTTGTCTAGTATATTGTCTTGAGATACTTTTTCTTTTAGCCAAGAGTTCATAACACCAAAATAAACAAGATGTTCACTACTAATAAGAAACAATTCATTGCCAAAATTATCTTTATAAGGAGTAATTCCAGAGTCTTCTGTTAGATCAATTGCTTTTTCTTTTTTGAATTTAATTCTATACATTTTAATTAGATTATTATATCGTTCGCGCGCTTGACGAGTAATAAGTGCATCATCACCAATAAAAGAAATTAATCCACCATTATCTTTATCATATTGCTTTGGAGTAGTTGCGTCATAAGATGATTTGTCATCTTGTATTTTATTTGGTGTCACAGTAGCGCATCCAACAAGAAAAAAATTAAGAACTAATATGCTTGCGAGCTTGTTCAAGGTCTTTTTCCTTTACTGCATTTTCGATTCCACTTTGATGATCAACTTCTTTTTGAGCTTCTTGGCGATCTTTCATTTCTTTCGTATTCTTTGCGCCGAATACATTATTGATTGCTGCGAATATTCCAGAGACTGCTGAAAGTAATGCTTGGAGTATTCCAGTTGGCATGATTACTCTACGTAACTTGCTGTTGCATCCTTGCATCCAGAAGCAATAGCGTTAAGTACCTTTACTGCAAGAGCACCATTTCCATCTAATCTAGCAAATTGTTGAGCATAAAGATCTTTGATTACAGTAACATAATTTGCCCAATGAGTTTTTTCTGCTGGAAGATAATCGTTAAGAGCTTTTTGTAATTCTGCTGGAGTTGGAGCATTTCCAAGCGTTAGTCTTTCAACAATACTTGCAACATTATTAATCATCTTAGCTTTTTCGATTCTATCATTACCAGAAACTGCTTGATCAAGAACAACTGTACAAGCAAGTATAACTGCGGGTTTAACATAAGGAAGAGTATTTTCCACACTTGTTGCAACATCAACTTTTCCAGTATTGGTTGTGGCGCAAGCACCAAGAAATATGCTCAAAAGAGCAACTGCGGCTAATTGTAATTTATTCATATATTTTCTCCATTTGTTCTATCTTTTGCTTCTTCTGTTTGAGGAACGCATCCTCCTGTAACAGCTGCATCTTTAACAGTTAATGCAAAAATAATACCAGAAACTACGGCTACTAATCTTGCTATGCCATTAATATATTGTTGTGCAATATCTGGAAGAAAATGTATTAATGTTGGGTCAGAGTGAATTGCTATTGCTGTTGTAACTGCTACAACTGCTATAACGCCAGATGAGCTAGATCTCCAATTTGCTCCAAATATTTTAGATAGCATATTCTTCATATTATATTACACTATATTATAGTTATTAAATTTTAAAATATCAATACTTTCTTTGTATTATTTAGCATACCATACAATACATTTCCACTAGCAAATAGTCCTCTTCTACCAAAGTCTGAATCAAGATCAAAATTAAAACTTAAAGTCGCAGTTTTATTTGCTCCGATAGAAGAATCATAAGTAATATTATCAAACTTGCAACCACTAAAAGACAATCTAGTTTTATCTACCCCTCTTTTAGAACTATTAAAATCAACCACAATATTGTAATCATCATCTCTATTTAATGTATCAAAAAATGAACCAGATAAAGTTTGATCTACAATAAAACTTGTATTTAATTTTCCATTAACTGGAAACTCTATTTTTCTTAGTAAAGGCAATTTATAATTGATTGCTCTATAAGCTTTTCTATTAAAAGATAATGAATAATCTAAATTTTGAATTGTGTCTGTGTAAAATAAAACTCCCGTTCTATTATTTGTAAAGAAAGAGACATTTGCATCTCCTGGTAAAAGAATGTTTTGTCCACTAATTGCAGTTTGATTATAATTTAAACTTTTTGGCACAATAATAGTTTCATGATTTTGTATATTAATTCCACTTGATACATTTAAATAAGAGTATTTTATTCCAGATCCGCTTGTATAATAAGTTATATTATCTGCAACATAACTTTGATTTACCTCTGGTAAATTACCAATACTAACATTAAAAGAATATTCATTAAGGTGACAATTTTGAAAATGAATAATATCATCGTTTTTACAATTAGAATCAATGACTTGGGTTTCATTTGTTGGATTTATTATTGAATTATTAAAAGTTGCGTTATCAGAAAAAATATCATTGTTGTTTTTGCCTACAACAAGATAAAAGTCTCTTTTGTTTAAATTTTCACTATTTGAACAAATTCCAGAAAACATTGGTAAGTTTGACCCAGAAAAATGATTAACATTAAAATCTAATCTATTTTCATTTGTGACTCCATCTGGAATGTAAGAAAAATTAAATGACACTTCTGGAGCCAATCCTTGACCTCTAAAGATATTTTGTTTTTGACCAAAGCCTTGAGCATTTAATTCATTTTTTTGAATTGAATAGTTAAAGCTTTGAAGTTTCTCTATTCTTTTTAATATTCTAGTATTAGATAAAAAATAATCCTTACCTGCTGATTGCTCTCCAGAATATGGAGCAACAAATAGCGCCTGTGCATTGTAAATTACTCTATCTATACCCATATACCTTAATCCTTGTATAGGATTACACTTTTATTTTTATTAAACTTTACCAAATGGACATTGCTGTTCTTGTCCAATTTGTTCCATTGTGCCTGTAAAAATAATTACTATCAAATGTTAATTGTCCACTTACTCCAAATGAAGTATATGAAGATGGAATATAAGAATCATTTTGTATGAATGCTTTATTTTTAATATAAGTTCCGCTTATAAAATCAAGAGTTAAAGTGTGTGGTCCAGAAGAGTTATGGGCTCTATTCTGGCCATCTCCTAATATAGCTGCTCCAGTGTGACCTGATATAATGGTTGAAAGCCTTCCGCCTGGTATATAACCATAATCTGCAAATACTTTATTATTGCTTCCTCCACCAATTGTTGAATAAGAGCTATCTATAGCATTACCACTTCCTGCACCAATAAAAGAGAAAATTGCGAGCTTACCATCACAACAAGAAGAGCCGCAATGTTGACTAATTATAGAATTGCATCTGCCCCCAACGATTGCTGAAAAACTTGTAGAAACATTGTTACAACAACAAGTTCCTGCATTAGATATACAATTAAAACCTCCACCACCAATAAAAGAAAGACGAGTTGGTACATCACAGGACGTTGTTATTTTATTACTACATCCTCCACCAATTGTTGCAAAACCTGCGCTGCCACAGCACGTTGTACATATAAGATTACCATCTCCTCCACCAATTGTTGAATTATTACCACATATATTATTACTAACTCCTCCGCCAATTGTTGAAGTTTCGGCACAACATCCAATATTATTCGAAATTCCCCCAGCAATTACAGACTGACAAGAGCAGATGCAATTAAAACGTCCTCCGCCAATTGTTGAATCTGCACCTATGCATATACGATTACGATATCCTCCACCAACTGTTGTACTACAGCCTTCTGCATTATTATAACATCCTCCACCAATTGTTGAATTATTGCAACATGCTCTATTATAACTTCCACCACCAATAGTCGCATTAATTGCTGATGCAGTATTACGACATCCTCCACCAACTGTTGAGTTACTGCAACGCGCAAGATTACAACATCCTCCACCAACTGTTGCAAAATTTCCTTCTGCGAGATTAACAGCTCCTCCAGCAACAGTACCTGTTGCGCACGCACAATTTAAACATCCTCCACCAACTGTTGCGTTATTTCCAGGTGCAGTATTACGACATCCTCCACCAATTGTTGAGCTAACGCCACATGCAATATTATAATGTCCTCCACCAATTATTGCATTATTACCAATTGCACAATTACAACGTCCTCCACCAATTATTGCATTATTACCAATTGCACGATTATTACATCCTCCGCCAATTGTTGTATTTAAACCAGATATCAGATTACAAAATCCTCCACCAATAAAACCATATACAGAACAAACACTATGACAATATCCCCCTAGTACGCTTGTTCCAAAAGCAGCTTGTCCTTGGTTTAATCCAGTAAAGATTCTAATATCTTTACTAAAATTTACACTACCTGATCCTCCGATAACAAAACCGAAATTATCCGCTTTAATGTAAGATGTTCCAGCCCTAACGTCATTTGGGTCATTAAACGATAATAAATATGCGTTTCTAAGAGCTTCGCTCATACATCTAATCCCTCAAAGTTTATTAACGATAAAAATTTCCATCTGCCATTAGAAGTTCCATTTCCA